>VFQN01003079.1_pt1 | contig 24590 bp, 15 predicted proteins | sample 3512371 | NCBI WGS metagenome assembly VFQN01 (sample SAMN10412370, study PRJNA504923) | tailings metagenome | isolation source: Replicate 2 from Balatoc abandoned mine | place: Philippines: Itogon, Benguet | collected 2017-08-28 | reverse complement strand
AAGTCGAGGAGGGAAGAGATGTGGGGAGAGGGGGTGAGTGCTGAGAGAGTACGATGTAATTGTCGAGGCGGTGACAGGGCGGTAGGTTTTACCACCTGGCACTGAGGCACCGTCGCTCATCGGCGAGGTTGTGGCAGGAGTTGTATGAGAGGTGCGTTAAGAGGTAGCGGGAGTGACTGGGTTCGATCTGAGGCTGTGCTTCGGCCTTCCTTTGAGACAGGTATGGGTTTGAAGGAAACAGTCTCTGGGGAAGGTCGACGCCGGCTCAGATGGAGGTGATAGAGGAGAGGTAGCAGAAGAGATAGAAGGAGATGTTGTAGGAGAGATAGGATTAGTAGGATTAGGAGAGGTAGAATTGGGAGGGGGAAGTAATACCAAAGTATTGTCACTAAAAGGAAAAGAAGGAGGCATATCTGGCTTTAAGGAGGTTGGAGATGGTGGTGCTATCGGTTCTGCAGGTTCTTCTTCTTCTTCGAAAAACTTGTTCCATGCTCTGTCTTCGTGTCAGCAAAACTGAAATCAATCTGGACAAATCAAATTAACAATTCACACGAACCATTTTCGAAGGATCAGCGAAAACCGAAAACCGAAAATCGAAAATCGAAAATCGAAAATCGAAAACCATTGGTCGCCCGCCCTACTCTGCCCTCGCCCTGGTAGGAGAGATCCTTATATGAAGAGAATTGATATCATATCAGAATAACAATTGATAGTTGCTGCTTGAAGAAGACTTTCCACTCAGAGCTAACAAATCCAAACAATCGTCCTTTCTTTCTTTCTTTCTTTCTTTCCAACTTCGCTTTTGAGGCTAGTTTTGGAGACGATTCTAATTTTTTCATCTAGCTATGGGAAATCTCTCCTCACTTGACTTTACGAATTCTTCGGATACTGTTAATAGTTCCGCAAGTTTGAATCCTGAGGAGCTCTTGGATTTGAATAACAAGATTCAATCCATTGCTTTGTTTAATGACGCCTACATTACTTCTGTCGTCGATAAGCTTCCCGCTTTCGGAGTTGAAGAATCTGCGGATGAAGGTGGAAGCGCTGGTGATGGCAAAGCAGGAGCTGGAAAAGATTCTTTAGAGGCAAGTCTTCGCTTTGAAGATCACAAAGTGAAGTTACTTAAACTGCTGAAAATCTTTGCACCAGAAAACAAAACTGCTGAAAAGGTTGAAGATCATCCTATATTATCTTCCGAGAATGGAATGATAAGTAAATCCACAAAAGGTCAATCTGGCTTTGAAGTTATGCGTCTTCGTCGCACCAGGCTGCTCATTCAGCTGTTTAAGGTGGGTCGTCGCTATTTTCTTGGAAACAGGTTTATTATTGCTTTTTTAGAATTATCATTTTCAAGAGATTTTTCAGTTGAAGAAGCGGGGTTCCAGAGCTAACTTTGAAGATGGGAAGTTTTGGAAGCTTCCAGCTCTTCCAACTTCGCAGAGCCTGGTCAACTCCAATCAGACTTTAATCACGAACCTTTCCTTTGGTATGACGCTGACAATCGCGCGAGCACTTGGATCGCAAAGTATGTTGGACTGGTTTATTCTTTTCTTTTTCTCTACTTATTCACTTTTCTCTTATTACAGATCCAATGATGTTAAAGGGTTTGCTCGATTTCGTTTTACAAACTCTTTCCAGTTTCCAATTTGACTTGATGAAATCGAACGCGGATTTTGAGGCAACTGCGATTTCTCTGTGGGATTTCGCGAACGAGTTTTTTGAAAGCCCCTCGTCACCTGTTGATGTGAAAAATGCAGCTTTGTCGATATTGCTGGCAGTTGCTCTTCGCACTGGCACAGTTAATCGAATTATTCGGGTCGTTCAGTACTTGTTTAGAGACGATGTTATGGTTGACCGTCGAATTTATGGCTTGATTCATACGATATGCGACATTCTTCCTAACTTCAATTTATATCCTCCATCTAACAAGGTATACATTCGTCCTCTCCTCATATACAGCATAATATGTTCTGGTAGGGTGCTGCGGATAAATTCTTTTTCAGTGTTCCAGATACTGCCATCCAAGATGGACATAACACTGAACAGCAAAATAAATGGTCACGCAACAAATCCCACAGTACTGCAATTGCGGCGCAGGGTAGTTTCCTTTATCTGATGGATGCGATCAATTATACTTTGGTGAAATTGCACTCTGGTGATAATGGAACCATTCCTGGCGAGATTATTCTCACCAAACATAATGTTTATGACATCATCAAAGATTTTAAGAATTCTAATGGTTTAACCTTATTTGAAATGAGTCCTGATGCTTCCAAGAATCTTGAGCAGAGTGAGTGCATTTGCTTTTCGTCGAAGTATAAAAGTCCATCAATCATTCTCGCGTTAAACAAGCTAGATGCGCGCAGACCATCACGTAATGGTAAGAAGTACTGTAGCATAGTCGTGGATATACAGTTTCCAACTACTTTTCCTTCCATACCAACGAACGAAAGTGAAAGTCTTAATGATGAAAGTTGTCGGAAGGAAGATTATTTGGGATATGCTTACTTTGAAGTTAAGATCGTTAATTTGCCTGATTCGCAGGTTTGTGGCATTGGTTTCGTTAATTTGCAGACTTTCGATGTCGACGGATCCCGAATGATTGGATGGGATGAAGGTCATTATGGATATCATTCTGACGATGGACTTCTTTATGGGCAGAATAAAGAGAATGTCGAGGTTGCGTGGCCGAAGTGGTCTGATGGAGATACAATTGGTTGTGGAATTGATTACAATAGTGGTCATATATTCTACGCTCACAATGGAGTTTTTCTTGGAAATGCATTTAGCATATTTGCGCCAGGCACTCCTGAGAATTTGGTTCCTTGCGTCACCATGAAAGGGGAACGAATTGAAGTGAAGTTAAACACTGGACAGAGTCCTTTCCTTCTGCAACATGAGGAATTGGTTCTTGGACCTCTGAAGTGGAAACACGCACTTTCAATGAAAAAGCAAGCGAATGATGATAACAACGGCGATCGTCCGATTAGTAATACTAGTATATCTGTGATTGACCAGAAGATTTACCTCCGACTGGAGACTTTGCTCTTTGCGCAGGAAATAGCCGTTTTCGATTCTGGTTCGTTAGAGTTGCTGGAAATAAAGGATTTATCTGCCTCTGTCTCTGAAACGAGAGCGATTAATCCTCTGCAGTCTGGCTTGACTATGAATTCATCCGCCGAACTATTTGTGTTCGATTTATCAAAAGATCAAGAAATCTTACTCCGAGTGGCGAAGGGATATTCCCTCGAGTTGGTAAATGCTGTTGTTGATGAATCTCTCTCTGTTACAGATGATCTCCGCAATTACCTCAACGTTGCGAAAACAAGCTTTTATCATGCAAATATTTCTCAGCTTCTGAAGTCCCGACATGGGCAAGATATCAAGACCTTGGCTCTCTCTTTCGGAACTACAGAGCAATTGACTAAGCAAACTCTCAACTTGCCAATTACTTCTGCTGGCCATGATTTAGTCGTTTTGAGATCAGTTTTTAACGCTTCAGAGAAAACTAAGAAGGTCTACAATATATTTGACGAAGTTACTATTGTCTCAGCTGTTTCATCTCGTGAAGGAGGCGATTCTGAGAGTTCGAGTTCATTTAAAGAGTTAGCAGTCAAATTATGGAAGTCACACCTGTGTCGGTTACACGAGGTTGATGCAAGTCTTGATGGGTCCAATAACTCAATTAGTATTGACTTTACTGAAATTTTCCGCCAAGATTGGCAAGAGTTCACAGATTTATTAGGCGATATCAGCGATGACGATGATGGTGATTCAGAATCTGAACGCTCCAGTTCTGATGAAAGCCGATCTGAAAAGAATAAAGAGAAGAAAGATATCAACTTCGTTGTGGATTTCAAGATTGCTAATGGTTCCTCTCACTCTATCCAGTTTCAGAAGTCTTGTGACTGGAGTAAAATCGTTCAGATTGTTGAAGATCATTTTAGTGCTGGAACTGATCATTATATAATTGACATTTACGACGAAAGCAATGATGGAAGGATCGTTGCTTCTATTCCTTTACAATCCTCTGATAAATTTGGAAAATGGCGCAACGTGGGAGAATGCTCTTTACTTTACAACGGTTATCAGTTGGTTTTGATAACACCTGAGTGGACAGATAGTATTGATGCACCAGAACAAATTATCAATAAACATTGGAGTTACTCTTTAATGAAGAACGGCTCTTTGGAGGCTTTTTCGAAAAGGAAGTTTTCTGTATCGTATGGTCTACCTGTCTCGTTAAGCTACGACTGTCGAGCGAACACGATTTGGGCTTATGATTCTGTAAATCGGCAATTCCTTAAATGGAGAAATTCTGGATTAGCTCCGATTTATATGAATCTTTATAGCAGAACAAAAGGATATATTTACGATTATCCAACGGAACGTGTCAACAAATTGCGTGCGAAAATAGATCAGTTATCCTCGAAAGAGTTGGGTTCGCTCTTGTTGATGATTTTGGAAAAACTGTCAGAACCGTACTTGAGCCAGATTGGAAGTGTTGGTTCCTCTGCCGCTACCGCCTCGAGTACGAGTTCAAACGACAGCGATGGATTTCATAGAGTAAAGCTCACCGCTAAATGTTATGACTCCTCATCGTTGGGTGAACAAAAATGTTTAATCAGCGTTCAAAATGTTCCGTTGACTTTTGAGGATGAAGAAGCTGATGACCATACAGGTTATCATGTTGCGGTTTTAGATTCTTATGATTTTTCTGTCGCCAAAGTTCGACATTTTGATAATGAAAATGATGATTTTGCCCCGCAGAGGATGTCGGAATTCATCGATGACTTACCGATTGGAACTATTGTCTTGATTGCGAATGCCAACTGTATTCACGATAGTATGGAGTCACAACATTATGAAGCTTTAACGCTGTTAGGTATTGAAGATCTTGAATCTGAGGAAGATGTGCGTTCTCTTGTTGCCATCGGTCGCAAAGGACTAGACCCTGGTAGAGCGGACTATGTCTTAGGGAAAAAGAACGAAGTAATCACTTTGCAAAGGAATCTTCCGGTGATATCCATACCGTATCAATTAGAGCCGACAGCAACTAATTCATCCACTTTGCTCGACCTTAGCATGAATCTGTTCCATCGAATTCGAGCTTATGGAGGAGGTGAGATAGCGGAAGAATTGATTGTCGAATTTACTGCAATTTTACGCATATTTATCTGCAATCTGTACAATATCATCTCGCGTTGCAACATTGTCGATCGTGCTTTGCTCATCCCAGCTGCAGATATGGAGAAGTTAGAAGGATTTACTCTCGAATTGGTTGTGTCTCAGTTAACGACCACTTATCCTTTAATCAGAAATGCCGCTTTGAGTTTGTTTTCGACGACATTTGACTTGCTTTACCCGAAGCAAAGTGATAAAATGAAAGTACTGAAGAAGTACGCCGATAAGTACGTACGAAAGGAAGCCACCCTATCAGAAGTTGGATTGTTGGAAACTCTCTTATCTAACTTATCAGATCCAACCCTATTCATTGAAATTGAAGTAGAGAAGCAAATTAATAAATACTCGTATCAGGCTGCGTTTGAGATGATTGAATTATGCACTACTATTATTCAGGAAGAGCAGCAACGGTATTTTGCAAATGCTCTGGAAAACAAATTAGCTCTCACTTCAATCAGTTACTCCACAACCTTTCAGTCTGCCATGGCTCTTTTGAACTCTTTGTGTAAGTTTTCCATCGCGTGTGATGTTGATTCTACACTATATCAACAAAAATCTGTCGCGGCTACGATCCCCTCTTCAGCAGCGACAACATTCGAGCCATTAACAACGCTGCGTATTTTGCTAACGCTAACTGATTTAAGTCGGGAATATTTGCAACGATTTATTGCATGGAAGGCTGTTACTGTAAGAGATTTGCCATTGTCTCTTGATTTATTGCAAGGAATCCAACAGTCAACAGTAGGAACTGTTTTCCCGATTGTTCTTATGACTGCTACAGAGATTGTTGCATCAGGCGGATTTAGATTGATTAACAATTGCATGGAACTCATCCTTCACCTCATTAACAACTTAATCGACGTCTTAAAGCTGATAAATCAGATACTCTTAGACTTCCCTAAGGATGCTACAAATTATGTCGATACTACCCCTGGTCGCCAAGCTTTTTCCAAAGTATATGAATCCGAGCACCCATACCGCTCTAATATGGATGAAAGAACTCCAATGAGTTTCCCTGGCGCAACTTCTGTGACGATTGTCTTTGATAATGCTTGTAGAACAGAGCACAATTGTGATTTTCTACAATTTTTGAGTAAGGACGGAGAGGTATTGCATGATGACATAGGTAACAAGTTTTCTGGAAGAGATGGAAGTGAAAATTTTCCGGGAAGCGGTGGTCGTCCGCCGTTGACCCTCCCTGTAAACGAATTTGTGCTCTATTTCCACAGTGACGGGAGCGTGGAGGATTGGGTAGGCCACTCTACTAATTTTTATTTTTTGTCTTTTGCTTATTACTTCCTCTTGTAGGGATACAAATTTACCCTCACAGTTAATTATCCTCTCAAACTGAGCGGTCAGAATAGGTCGAATTGGTTATTGAAACTTTCCTTTGAAATTGAGAGATGTCTCTCAGTCATAGCTTCAGAATTGATACAAGGACCAGCGTGGAATGAAGAACTCGAGCCCAATTATACTCCTTGGATGGAAAATGTATTGGTGAAGCCAGAGTATTTCCAATATCAACTTGAAGTGGAATCTTCAGCGGATAAATTCTTGATGGACTTTATTGATCGTCCACTTGACTCTCTTGCTGATAAGTTCGTTAAAAAGATTAAGCAAGAGGTTCAGGAAGATCAAGGTACGATTGAAAGCGTGAATAAGGCTGTCTATGCTACGTGCGCAGCAATTCTTCGGGTGAACGGTTTGACACAAGAAGCCGTTGCCTACGCTCAAGATCTACGCTCTGAGATCTCACCTGCATTGAAGAAGGCTTGGAAAGCCGGGCAGAAAATGCGCAGTTATTTTTCCCTTGGTGATTTAAAAGCCAGCTTACAACAATCTGACAATACTGGAGGACGTAAAGCTTCTGGGAAGAATAAAAAGTTATCACTTTATTCTGGTGCAGATGAGGAAGTAATTGAAAGTGCTTGTAAGGCTGTTGTCAACAGAGCACGCTTCCTTCTTAGAGTTCCTTTGAAGGATTTTCGTATAAATGAAAACGATTCTTCCACAGGTATTGATGGAACCAGTACGCCGTTGACATCAAGCCCGCTGAAGCAATTAGAGACACTATCTCCGTTCACGATTCCTCCGAATGAGAATAAAGGAGAGTCTTTACTTGGACCTGACCTTGGTTCTTTGGAAAACAGTGGTGGATCTTCATCTCCGAGTAAGGTAGGGCCTTCACGATGGCAATTAGCCGCGCGTGCTGTGAATCTCAAGCGACAGATGTCTAATGAAACAAAAAATGTTGTGGAGATGTGGCATTCATTGGTAGGGGAGGCTGTCGCGGTTGATAAGCTTCGGAATGTCTTCTTGCATCGTCGTAAATTTGCGGAGAGGACTCGGTCTGGAAAGGAGCTGACCCCAACTGAGAGAGTTCTGCAATTTGTGCAAAGCGACGTCGAAATTTCAAAGCTGCATGAAATGAATCATCTTAGGAATAAGCGTGCTATTTCTCGTGCTAAAGGATTCGATATTATCAGTCAGATCCTCAATGAACAAATATTCCCTTTTGGAATCTCGATTGCCTTGAACGCTTTGGTCAGTTCGTTAAATAAAGCCAAGAAAAAAGAAACAGGAACCACTCACTATGCAAATGGGTTAGAAGGATGCTCGCCGGAACAGATGAATATGCTTGGGGACAAGGTTTCCTTGTTTCTCAAAGGTTGTGTTCAGATCATTCAACGAGCAAAAGCTGTTTGTTTTGATAACGTCGAGGGAGATGCCGCGACTTGGCAGAATACTTTGCTTTCTGCACTAAGAGCCTTTGCAATGGATTTTGATTTTTCTGACAGTATATCTGTTTTGGACTCAGGAATCTTGGAGGTATTAGAATCTTTGCTGATGGTTGATAGTTCTCCTACTGTTGTTGCAGATACTGCTGCAGCCGTTTTGCAAATCTTGGTTGGAAGATTTATAGTGGTTGATGCTGTTTCACCAGATATGACAGTAACTCCTCATGTTGGTGCTCTTGAGCCTGCTGAGTTGAGCAAGAGATTGATATTTTTGGTCTCCAACCTCTTGAACCATGCCTCCAATCCGCTTCTGAAAGCCCCTTCTATAACTTTGGAAACTGCCAGTCTTCTCAGTAGTGGTTCATTCCATCCGACACCACTCCAAATCTCTTCCACGCTCAAGATATCTGCGTTTGGATCAGCATATGCTGAAAGTGGCATCCCTCTTTCGTTAGAACACTCATTAGCCTTTTCAGTAAGAAGATCGCCAAGTTCTCTGTTAGATGATCTGCATTCTTTGAAAAGACTGGATTTGGTTGGTAAAGCAGTAATTAGAGGAAGAGAGTGGGATGAAATGGATGAATCACGGAAAGACAGTGATGGTGGATTAGGAAATGTTGGTATAATAACCTCCTTAGTAGAGGAAGAGGGAAAGGTTAAGGTGAAATGGAACGGCTCACTTTCAAACAATGATCCGGCGTATCGCTTTAACTTCGATTCGGTGAAACCCAACAAAGGAACTGACGACAAGAAAAGAAAGAGTTCCGGTGAGGTTTGTCTAGCTGATCCTTCCGTCGCAGGGTACGTCTTTAGTAAAGGATCATCGCAGATTTCGTCTTATTTCGAGCTGCGTGAAAAGATTCCTTGGATTACCCATATTTCACTTCAAATTCTTGCGGATGGTTCCTTGCTCTTTCTTTATCAAACTTTCGGCAAGGAGAATTTCGTCTTACGATCGAATGCCGTAGTTAGCAGTAAAGTCTATACTCATGTGGTCCTGAGTTTTGATGGTACCTCTGTCGCTCGTTTGTTTGTGGATGGAGAGCTTGATTCTGTATCGGAAAAGGTCTTTCCGCTTCTCTTAAATGACGAGACAAAGGAAAGTTGGGAGGTTTCTCCATCATCTGCTCCTGTAACTTTGCGGCCAAAATCCAAAGATGCGACTGGTTTAATTGTGATTTTCAACGATTCGAATGATCTTAATGGAGTTACATTGAAACTTCATACGAATAATATGTCTTGGAGTGAAGAAATCGACTGTTTAGGAAATTCGTCTCCGGCCTTAATTGTCCCGGATAGGGAATTATCTTTATCATTAATTACTGCGAATAATGAAAAAGATAAGGATGTTCATGTGACTGGTACCGTGTTTCCTCTTAACAATCAAATTATGCAGGAGAGCTCAATACTTACCACGCATCTTCCGTTTTATTTTGGACACCCACCGAGACATTTCCAAAATTCATCCCTGACTAATGCTTTCACTCAGGGTTTCGAAGGCCAGATTTCTTCTTTCTTCCTATATAATAAAGCTCTCAATCAAAATGATGTAAAGCTATTATATGAATATTGCACTATTGCTGCTCGTGATAATACCCCTCCTTTTCCTGAACAAACGGTCCTGAACATGTTTTCCATTGTTAAACGAGCAGTAGACTCATTGGATGGCTTGAGCGACTCTTCCATGAAACGCTGTTTTGCGAATTCGGGATTAATTTCGATTATCTTTCAATATTTCGTTCGTGGTACTGCGGTAGTTCGCTGCTCTGCCTACCGTCTTGCTGCATTCATCCTGCCCTTCATGGATATTGAACTAGTTGATGGTCACGCGATGAGGCTAGGGCTCATGCCCAAGACTTATTCTGGAGGTGTTGGTTCCGGAATTTTCTTGCACTATTTATTACAGCAAATTGGAGAATTCCATCATATTTTCCAGTATCGATGTGATGAAGCGAAGATCGGCTCTGACATCAAACACAAACCCCTGGAATCGACAGAAGAGAGACAAGCTATTATTGAGGCTCAAATCTTGCTCTTCAAGTCATTTGCTCGAGAACAGTCTCTGTGGTACAGTTTATTACAAGAATTGTTACGAGATAAAGTTCATGCGGCGTTGCCAGTAATTCAAGATTTTAAAGACGGATACGAGAAAGAATCAACCTTATCTGAGAAGCAAGGTCGTCATATTCCTTACACGTTCCCCAACTTCTCTGCTGCACAAGATATAATTGCTTTATTTGTTGTGTTCGGTGCTTCTTCTCTCTCAATTTCTATCGGCTCCAGCTGCACTTACACGGATCCAACAACCTCTATGAAGGAAGTTGTGACAGTTCTTGGTCCAACTGTCAAACCATTGCTTGACAAAGCTTCCACGGAGGAAGAAAAGAAGAAGTGGGAGGGTTTATCTCAATATGGAGATGTTGTCGCCATAATGACTCTTCCTTCCTCAACGGTTCCTCTCACTTCTTCGGATGGATCCAACCAAGGTAACTCAGCTTCTAGCGCCTTCGTCTCGGCTACGGAAGAGATTTTGCTTGTACCAAGGATGCACTTATCCCCTCTTCTCAAGGAGGTTTCGATAGTTAGCCATTTTACGCAGTTTTTATTTTCTTCATTGGAGAAACTGCGAATCAAGGATCTCTTTCGTGCTATCTTTGCAATGAATGTTGTGGATAGACGACCACAGCCTGTTGCACTTGAATTAGATGTTGTGGAAGAAGTATTATTCGAATCTTCTCACAACTATGAAGATAATATGAATGAGTTCAAAAATATTTCTGTGAATGGTGCATATAAATACGAGATTTCCTTCGATGAGCAATCAAGAACTGAAAATAATACAGATTATGTCAGATTTTACAAAGATGTGAAGAAGCAAGAACCTGTTGGAGTATCGTACTGTGGACGAGTAAGTCCCTTAGAAATCTATTGGTTGAATAAAGTTTGATTTTGAATGTAGGATGGCGATCAAAATTGGTGCGGTTGTGAGGGTCGTGAACCTTTAATCGTAGTGGGACCAGAGTTATTCATGGAATTTCACTCTGACGCCTCTGGAAATGTATGTCTCCCTATTTTTTCTTCTTTCTTTCGTTCATTCTCTCTTTTAAGGATTGGGGATATAAATTTTCTGTGAAAGCTCATTGTAAACGTGTGAAAATCCCTCCTAATCTCCCTTTTCTACCATATTATGGGATTACGACTCAATTGAAAATGTTGGGAAGTATCGCCTTCCATAAGCTTCTCCAAAGTGATGAAAGAATAACCCAACATTCCTTTGATTTGTTAGAGTCTGTTATGATCTCTGCACTGACTCCCAAACCTGAAACTGTCGTTCCTGTTCGGATCGATCCTCCTAAACCGGAAATGGTATTTGAATCGAATCACCCGGTAAGTCCTCCTCTTGTTATTTTCTTTTTCGAACTTTAATCGTCTTTGTGATGTCTAGTATGAAGATAACTTGGATGTCTACATTCCTGTCGTGGTCCCAAATGCCAAGAAATTAATCATAACCTTCGATGTTGAGACGCGCACTGAATCCAACTGTGATTACATGGATTTATTTACTGATGATTCACATTCAAACAAAGTTCCAAATAGTGAGCGCTGGACAGGAGGTAAGGATGGCGGAAGTTCCAATTGGCCTGGAATTCAAGGCCGCCCCCCTTTCGTTATGGATGGAAATTCTTTCGTCATTTATTTTCATTCTGATGGAAGTGTAAATGATTGGGGATGGAAGATGTATGTAAAAGGGGAAGGTGGTGAGAATGGTACTTCAGAAACAAACGCAATAGCTGGTGTTCGAGGGGAAAATTTGGATGGAAATGATGCAATTCAGTGTTATCAGACTTTATTTGAGGTTATTTCTGATGGTATCGGTTCCACACCAATTAAAATATATGATGCTTTAAATCTGTTTGATTCCAAGAAATCCACGAAGTCAATCTTCTCTGATTCTCTTTTGAGAGAGATCGAAGAAAGTAAGGATGAATCATTATTCTATGAATCAAAAGAATCTGAGTCCTCCAACGCGGGAACATCTCCCGTGAAGATTTCATCAACTATCCCTTACCGCATTAATCATAACCGGGAAGATGTTTATGTCGTATCAGGAGATGGTTGCAAAGTTTACGATGTTCCATCTTTCGAGGAAGGTAAAGTTTTAGAAACCTTAGCAGTTGGACAAAAAGTAGTTGTTGTCGAAGAACAAGGCAAATGGTTAAAGATTAGATACGTGGAAAATGGCCTTCCAGATTCTTCCATTGAACCGCGTGGTTGGATTTTACGTCGAAAGAACGACGAAAACTTCGTTGAAACCGATTTTCTTTCTTCGAGCAGTTTTGTTGAAGAAGTTTGTTCAGCTAGAAAATCTTCTGCATTACTTACGTCTGACAAATCTAACAAAAGCGACGATTCTGATGCAAATATTCACAGCATGTATAACGTGGTAGATCTTAAGTCAAGTCAGGCGAGCAAAGGCAGTTTAAATAATAAAATTTCTCCGACAAGGATTATTCAACAAGATTACGACTCAATCGACCAAGCTTTAACTGATTACGCTTCTATCGCAACAATTCATTATTCACATGAAATTTTGGATAAAATTCTCTCTAACTGGCCGAATGACTTATCAATCAGCACCCATCCTAAGCATCCAGTTTCTTTGTCTTTATTGCTCAAGTACTTACATCACCTACTACTTCAAAGAAGTAATACTGTTCTGTCCCCTCATCAGATTCAATTAGCAACTAATCAAGCGAAACAACTGCTTTCGATACTTTTACGAGAGTCTCGACTTCTCCATCCTTCTGAACACAATCTCAATGTTAAAAGTGACGATCCGATCAAGCAATTAGTAAATTTAGCCAAGAGAATTCTCGATACTTCTAGTAAAGGTGGAAGTGGAAATGAGTATCGCGTTCCTCCGATAAAACGTGGGAAAGTCCAAACTCTGGAGTCGACCCATCCTTATGAGCATAATCTCGATAAAGATTGGCCAATCAAATTTCCTGGGGCGAAACGCATTGAGATTATCTTCTCGGAAGAATCTGCAACCGAAACTACTTACGATTATGTCACTATTTACGATTTAGCGAAAGAAAATAAGCTCTATCCTCATAAGATTCACGGATTTAAGAATGAGTCCCGACGACATTTTCCTGGCGTTGGTAATGTTCCTGCGGTCGTTCTGGAGGGAGTAGATTCTTGTCTCATTAATTTTGTTACTGATAGCGGGACAAATGATTGGGGTTGGAAATTGTTCGCGTATGGCATCTACGATTACCCAGAAAAGACAGAAATAAAAGAATATGAACGATTTCAACAAGAGGCTGCACTCAGAAAAGAAGAAAGCCTAAAGCAGCCTGCTTTAGCGATTTGGATTCTCAAAGAATTAACGAACCATTACAAGGAGTTGACCGACGTCAATAAAATTCTTTTCTTCTCAGTGGAAATGTTTCGCTCGCTAATTATTTTCTTTAATTCTCCGGAATCAGATCCCTACAAAACAGATCTTTTCGATATCTTCCTTGTTTTCATTCAAGTGTTCACTGCGTGGCTCGCGAGCTATACTTCTTCGTCGAACGGAAGTAGCAGTGCTAATGTATCCAACAGTGAGGATAGAGCGATTATTGTCATGATGAATGATGTTTATTTAGATATTAAAGAATTAGAAACTTCTCTTGTTCGATCTGCTCAAGACTTACACGTTAAGAACACACAAGATGGTAGCGATCTCTTAAAAGTTACCCCTGCGTTGCAAGCAAATGCTCAGTTTGTCATTACCGTGGGGAATTTCTTGTCGCTCTTAGAAAGCACCTTATACCGTGAAGGATTGACAACAACACTAACTGCTGCCGAAGCGACGGCGTTACCCATTCAACAGCTTCCATGCGCTGATAATAGCAGCAACAGTCCTGATAAGGTAACGTGGCAGACCTTGATAGTCCCGATATCAAGTCGATCGCGAGCTGTGGTAGCCTGGGATGTTCGCCTCAACTCCCTTCCTTCTGGTAAGCTTCCTGTCTTTGGTTTGATTGACGCAAATTCCGCCGCGAACTCTCGGTTTTGGTTAAACTCCGCGAAATGTCTTGGTGAGTTTGGAGCGGAAGTAGAGCTTGAAATTGGATATATGATTGAAAATCGTAGCCTATTATTTAATGGTGGTTTGAATGTATCGTATGGAAAGCATGTGAAAACACTGTCAGAAGGCGACGTTGTTACTGTAATATTAGATCGTATTCAAGGCACTTTGTCTTTCGCAATTAATCAAGTTTTCCTTCCTGTTGCAATCGGTGGGGCGAAATTACAACCAGCACTGGAATTAAATCTTGTAAATGCAGATGTCTATTTTGCCGTCAGTGTTCCCACCTTGACAGACAACTCTTCGCTTCATTCAATTTTTGATATCACATGGAACTCCTCCTTAGTTGGTCAGAATATTAGCAAGTACAATCAATTTATCAAATCTTCCACTGCATTCAGTACAGATTCTTCGTCCACTGTACCGCCTCCGACACCTTCCCTTGGCGCTGGTTCGCGATCTGATTGGTTAGTTTCAGTGAATGATTTATCAGTTTTGTTGAATAGTATCCATCATCAACAAATTCCGGAATCCATCTTACAGCAAAAGTTTGTTCCTTACTGCAATAGAACATCCTCCAAAGTCATTTACCATGACAATGTCGACGCTGCTTTAACTCCTTCATCAAACTTCGAAGAGATATTCCATTTCCCTCAAGCAGCTTCGATAAATCTGCTTTTACAACAGCTTACTTTGCACGAAAGCGACCGTATCGAAGGGTTTGATATTTCTGGGCGATTAATACTATCAATAACTGCTCCCAACCAAAGGAAGAAGCCAACGTTTGAGAATACTGATAAGTATATTTATGATCTTACTATTAAGTTCTTTGATCGCCAAAGCGGAAAGTATCGCGGAGGTAACGTGGATAACAGTTTCAATAGCGCATCTCGCCCAGGCAGTCTTTCTGTTGGTGATAAAGTGATTCGTGGTCCTAACTATCGGTACGGCATGGAAGATGGTGGAGCTGGATCACTTGGTGTCGTAACTACTGTGCAGGATTGGAAGGGCACGCCGAATGCTGGTGTTGTAGTGCGCTGGGAGAAGACGAATCAAGAATCAGTCTATCGGTACAATTATCAGGGACAGTTCGATATCGAGCTATTTGCTTCTTCTGATTCTGATAAGAAGCTCAAAGTTGCCAGCAACGGGACGTGGCAATATGCTACAGATTATATCAGATTGAAATACCACATTTCCGAGGAAATTATGTCTGAAAGACAGATTAAAGCGGTGATTGTACCTTTATTTCCTGTGGCGGTGTGTCTGGCTAACCCTTCTTATGAATCTTTACGAGAGAGATTGGCGAAATTATATGCTCCGCAGAAGAGAAGTTACTTTACTGAAGTTGTGAGACATTTAAACGCCTTTGCTCGTACAAAGAATATCGAAATCGATGAGCTTTTGACGAAAAAGTGGTCCGATGTTGCTCCTTCGTCCGAGGATTTAATTCGATCTGCCGTTTTGAAAGAATTGGCGGAATTAGATGCTGTCAATCTAGAGGAAACGATAGTGAAGGGTGGCGGAGGTCTGGAGAAAGATCAAGGGTCGACTAAACATGAGGAGAGACGAGAAGAGGAGATACCAATTGATCCTGAGCACATTTCTGTCTCATCAAATCCGATAGATGGCTATCTTCCAGAGTATGCCTTATGGAACGGCATTTATGATTTCGATGATCTGCAGTCTGCAATTCTTGCCGCGAAACAAGTTTATCCGGAATGTCGTGGGATAACTTTAGAGCCTGCATCCACACCTCCTAAATATACCCTCCGCAAAGGATCTAGTGTCTTGCCCTCTCCGTCAGGGGAAAAGTCTTGGTTATTAATCCACCAACCTCAGAGTATGTCAGATATCGCTGGTGGTCTCTTATCAACTTTGATCGATGATGGGAACTCCTACTCTCAGGGACTTGACACGGACGAGATAATCCTGCTTGAGAGGGATAATGCTGACGCCGAGAGTAATTCTGTTGCCTCTGAGCCCACTGTCGAAGCTGATAGCGAAGAACATTCTTCGAGTGATGATGGTGAAGATGATGAAGCAAACTGGGAAGATGTCGAAGAAGAGGAAGAAGAAGGCGATGATGATGAAAATGATTCGGTACAAGAAGAAACTGTCGAAGACGATTTAGAAGACTCGAGATCTTCGGCTTCTCACTCATCTTCTGGCGAAGAAAACAGTAATTCGAGTAGAAGTAGAAGTAGAAGCAGATCAAGTGCAGTGCGACGTAGATCAATCGATCATGAGGAAGTGGTCAAACGAGTGAAAAAATTGCAGTGTGGAAAATGCGCGAAACCTCTTTCTCGTCATGTTCCAGGGACTTGGCATGCTGGTTGGATATGCGATAATCCTTCTCACGTCGGACCAAATCGCTTTGCGGCGACCGATGCTGTGTGGGGATGCGAAACTGTTATCCAGTGCGATTGGGGTGTTTGTAAGACTTGCTGGGAAAGACTTTGCTCCGAGCACGAATCTTCCACCAAGGCGACTGAGACGGCGGTTTTATCACACACTTCTCAACAAAAGTCTGAGATTAAACCAATTGAAGCCATTTACAGCATCATTGTGCTGCTGAATTATCTGACCAAGAAATCTTTGCCTTTCATTGATTTATCACGTAATGGCGATAAGCTCGTGCCTAATTCGTTAGCCTATTACCTCTTCTATTATCGAGATATGCTACTGGAGACTTTGAAACAGCCGATTTTCCAACAAAATATTCAGCGAACAGAGGCGAAAGCAGCGTGCTTTGACTTGATGTTAAATCGTGTTCGAGCTCTGCGCCTCGCTGGACAAGGAAAAACTGACTATGACGGGAAGTGGTCTGTCTTCGGACAAGCCTTTCGAAAGATGCATATTATGCCTCCATTTAATTTACGTCGCGCTGATAAGCTTTATACTGTCAAGCTCTTGGGCGAGAGAGCTCAAGATGCAGGGGGTCCGTACCGTGAATCCTTCGATATCTATGCGAATGAATTGCAGTCGAAGACTTTGCCTTTGTTGGTGCGGACAGCGAATGGCCGTCAAGCGGTGGGTTACAATCGCGAAAAATGGATATTAAATCCGTCAGCGACTTCCTCGACGCATTTAGAGATGTTCTCGTTTCTGGGGAAGTTGATGGGTTATGCTATTAGAGCGAAGGAGTATCTCGCTTTGAATATTCCTTCCATTATTTGGTAATTGCTTTCCTCTTCTCGTGATTTCTCTCTCATTTTCTTGTAGGAAACTATTGGTAAATGACACACCAACGACAGAGGATTTGGAGGGCATCGATTACTCGCTAGTGAATTCGATGGAGTTACTGCGAACGATCGAAACGACAGGAGTCACGTCAGAGACTTTCAGTTCAATCTTTTTTGAAACCTTTACTACGACGACCTCTGATGACCGTGTCATTGATCTAAAGCCGAACGGTGCGGCGATAGAAGTGACCTGGGAAAATCGTCAAGAATACTGCGATCTCGTGCTTCAGGTAAGTCTTTATTCCTGCGTAGGTATTCACTGTCCTAACCTCTCTACCTCTCTTGCAGTATCGCATTAACGAGTTTGATCGACAAGCTTCAGCGATTCGTGAAGGTCTCGCCACTATCATCCCTCTCTCCTTGCTGTCGCTGTTCACTTGGCAGCAGTTAGAGGAGATGGTTTGCGGTTCTCCTGAGGTAGATATCAAGCTGTTAGAAAGTATGACCGAGTACTCTGGCTGTGAAGCCAATCAAGCTCATGTTCGCATGTTCTGGCAAGCACTTCAAGAGTTTTCCAATGAAGAGCGATCAGCGCTGATAAAGTTCACTTGGGGACGATCTCGCCTGCCGATCAATGCAGCGGGATTCACTCAAAGATTCAAAATTCAGTCATTCGATCGCAATCCTCCCGACTCTTATTTCCCTGTCGCGCATACGTGTTTTTTCAGTTTAGAGTTGCCGAGATACTCCTCTCTGGAGATCATGAAGGAGAAGCTCCGATACGCGATATTCAACTGCCAAGCGATCGATGGGGACGACACTGCGACTGGATTAGCGGTTGCAGCCATGGGATGGGAAGAAGAATAAGGAAAGGAAGGAATATAGGGTAGGGTTAGGAGGAGGGTTAGGGTTCTGATTTTGTAATTTAATCAAAGAAATGTCAGTCAGTAGAGTTGTGAAGGATCTTTCTCTGAGCTGTTAGACTTCCACCTCCACCCTTGCGAATACATGTTGACCAAGACCAGTGAACACGTCGAGGACTTTCTTCCCTTTGAAGTACGGAACTCGTTGGGGAAGGGTATGTTTTCCTTTCAAATCTACCTGACCTAACATTCCTGACGAACCATCGCCGAAGGTCCAAAGACCGTTGTCTTCAGTCACCACTGCTATTACGGATCGCGTGTTATCTCCACCACATGCAACTTTGACGACCGACAATCCATCGAAGAGAGAGCGATCTATCAGCTTCGGTCGATGAGTCAATCTGCTGCCCCAGACAAACAGATGACCATCTCTAGAGACGGCAGCAGATCGCCCATTCGCTGCGGCAATTTGTTTGAATTTGACGGAGTTATCAATGCTCTCATGGTCAACTGCACTTTCCACTTCTATCCGACGAGGCAGGTTCTCGAGGGAGTACATGTCCATGTAGCTGTCCGAATGACCGAGTTGTCCTTGGTGATTTCTGCCCCAAGAATAAACTTTACCATCGTTTGCCAAAGCTAATGAATGATCAAAGCCCGCAGCGATCTGAGTTATGGCAACATCCTCTAAAGAGTCGAGGGAAACTGGGAGTTTAGCGTCACTGGTATCTCCATTTCCGATCAAACCATATTCCCCCACACCGCAGCAGAGAACCTCGCCATCATCTGTGAGAAACAGTGTATGTCTTCCACCACACGAAACAGAGGAAATCTTCACACCGTACTCCTTTAAAAATTCAACCATTCTATTTGAAATGAGAAACAAGAAACAAGAACAGAGCACTGACGACTCACTTCGGGTGACTTTCACTGTTACTCGATCCATGACCAAGCTGCCCTCCTCCAGATAACCAACTTCCTCCATAACCCCACGTGAAAACTCGACCCTCTGTGTTGATGTAGGCAGCGTGCTTAGTGCCAGCAGCAACGAAAGCGACTTTTCCTTCAGTTGGCAGAAGCAGCGGCTCTCTGATCTCAACTGATTGATCTCCACTCAAACTAACCAAACCGCTTCCCCACCCATACAACATCCCATCATTTGTAACTCCCAAAGAAAAAAGCTCTCCAACAGCGAGTTGAGTAAACTTCTTGCTCTTCAGTAACTTCCTCGGCTCTTCCTGCAAATAAGAATTTCCAAAAATCCCTGGAACCTACACGACTCAGTCAATCTCTTCAACCGAGGGTAAGACATGCCTACCGTCTGAAACTTTGCATGTCCGAGCTGGCCGTTCGTTCCGATTCCCCAGGAGTAGATCACTAGGAGGGAGTCAAAAGGCAAGACATGGAAGACAGGTGAATGCAATAACCTGAATTTGTTTGCAATGTAGAGAAGCTTCTAAAGGAGCTGCGAGTAGCTCTGTGAATCCTGCTGTGCATCTTTCTTCTGAATTATTCCAATAATTCAAATCTATTCGAATAACTGGAGGAATTATTCTCAATAATGAAAAGAAACCAGTTAAGATGTGCTATCTTTTCAGATTATATTCTGCATCGCATCGCCTTTATAGCTCAGTTGGTTAGAGCATGCGCTTAGTAAGCGTAAGGTCTTGGGTTCGAGCCCCAATAAAGGCTCACTGATTCCTTTTAATTTTTCTTTTTCTTGTGACTATTGTCTCGATCGATCGTCCTTCATTTTAACAAAGCCAGCTGCTCCCGTTTTATAGTTGTAATAATGCTGGCAGCAGATTCTTTACACGACTTGATTGTGGCATACCAAGAGATCTTTTCTTGTTCTTTAGGAAAGTCATTAAATCTTTTTCATTCAATAGATAAAACGCCAATTGTTCCCATTTGTTTGTCTCTTGCTAATTCCCTCTGACTAATTCTTTCCAAATCGATTGAAAGAGTTGCAAAGTATTGTCTATTGTCTATTGTCCCTTGTATGTGAAGGATAGCGGACTCGCGTTATTTCCTTCTCTCGATACAACATCTATGATTTTTGAATTTCTTCAGTGTCATTTGTAATTGATGTTTTCGCTCTGTTTCTTCTCCATCCATCGCTCCTCAGCTGTCACTCAATGAATGAACTTTCAAAAGTGAAGGGGCAGACTAGTTTTGAGTTCATCGGAACTGTGATTGCTCGCACAGAAATCTTACGTTTGCGTGAAGGCCTCGCTATTTTAGCGATTCTTCGGTCCGAGAGCTCTCATGTTTTCTTAGTAATTGTGGGAGAAGCGTTGGAAGTCTTTAAAATTATCAAAGTATGGGATAGAGTTGATTGTAAAAGGTTGAAAAGAGTTCGCTGGAAATGGGGCTCTGACAACTCTCCTTCTCCTTCTGTCCATGAAGGGATGTGGTTGCTTATTGAGAAGAGGGAAAGGATCAAGCATGAAAGAGTTATGGTTAGAGAAGAATCATGGCATGATCATCCGCTGTGTGAAGCATTTATCGCAGGTCGGATTATTAGCTTCTCGCCGCTGGGTTTTATGCAGATTAAAACCTCTTCAGGTTCTTCCTTCACTGTCTAACCCATCGTTCTTCTCACACCTGTTGTAGATGGCAGTGACGTATTTGTTTTCTTCACACATTCGAAGATCGACAAGAGCTGTGGCAAGTGGGACTCTCTGAAGATCGACGCCGACGTTTCCTTCGACTGTTTACTCCCGACGGACTGCGTTATCAATGATTCTACGACTTTTATATTTACAATTCGATCTTCTTTTCATTTGTCTTCTTCTGTTGCTAACCCTGAGAATACTTCCTCTACTGTTAGCTTCTCCATTCCTTCGCTTCTCAGGAGTCGCTGCTGTTTTTATTCGATTTGGCTGGCTAAAGTACACATGGAATTGGGACAATTGTACTCAATCCTCCCACCCCTTTCCATTGATCTTCTTGATTTATGTCTTGAGATTGAGAAATGGACAGCAGGGCAGATCGATAACTTCGAAATTTCTCACTTCCGCGACGTTCGAAGAGAGTTTACTGACGTGCTGTATTATGAACTCTATTTATTTCGGGGCGGAGAAGATTTGAATTATTTAGACAATCTCTTACCAAAGGTTAGTTGCCTTACCTCCTCTCTCTATCTCTATCTCTCAATCGTCTCGCGATCATCCAGGTAATAGGATTGTCAAGAGTTCGTTCCTTCTTTCAGAGTCAATCTCCTTCCATTACGAACGATTTTAATTTAGGCACTTCTTATAGTAACAGCTTCAGCAGCGTGACGTGGCATTTAAAAGAGGTTTATGATGTTAGAATTCCTTTGCTGATGGGACATCTCAACCGCGTTCTCAAGCTTAATGGCGGTTTCTACGCTCTTTTGAGCGGAGAATCGGAAGACATCGAGTACGGGTTAATTGTCTTTGACGAAGTGGTAGACGGAAGTGAAGGGATATTTTTCTCACAATCAAACTCACTTTTTCAGCTTTTATCCGAGAAATTAGCCCAGCACTGCCAGCTCTTAGTGCTGATTAAAGACTGTCAACTCTCTTATGAGTCAACACGATCTTCTTTACCTTCATCAGCTTCAGAGAACTTTCGAAAGGCGAATGTTTTGATAAAAGTTCGATCGTCAGATCTGCTCATCTACGCTACACGAGGCGCCGGACAATCCGAAGATATCTGGAAATATGATTCTAGAACTAATCCTGCTTCTAATCAGGACAATAAGGAGAAGTGGTTCTGCTCTTCCGTTTCTTCGGTCATGCAAATGCTGTCATCGCCCTCTTCATCGAACAAACAGCTCTGTAATCTACGAGGAGTTGTAATACGCAAAGATGTGCTAGCAGATGAATATAATAACAGTCAGTACCAGAACCGACCAGCTATGAACATATTAACGAGAGCTATGAATGGCGAGAATTCATCTGTTCGTCAATCGTCTCTTGAAATGAGGACCAAATATGTTTTTTACTTGAGAGATGAGGCTCGTGCCGATTATGTTAAGCTCTACATAAGCCATTCCATGAAACAACCTTGTCTTTCCTGTGATGCCGTCGATCCCTCGAGAATCTTCGTTGGGATGAAGTTGGAGGTTCTTCAAGCACAGCTTCGCTTTTCCTCGCATGGAAAGCGAAGGATTTACTTTGTCTTTTCTGCTCAGCAAACAAAACTGCGTAAGGAAATCTTTCCATTCTTTCCACAGTCTCATTGGCATTGTAGGAATCGTTGGATTCGTTTCTTGTAGGGAGCAGTTATTTTTAGAAACTCAATTCAGCCCAGAGAATCGAGCCTTGTTGTCTAAACCTGGAAAATATCTTTCCTTTCTCATCCAAAGTCCCCGTTTTTCCCTTAATAATTATCCGCCAATAACAGTTACTACTTGTCTGCACAATCCGTGGATGGCAATCGAGTCTTTGTCTAGTTTGATGGGAAGTATTGTTTTTATTCGGAAGGTTGAAGTTATTGCTAGATGCAGCTTGTGCAATAGACAATACAATTCTTCACGAAGTGAATCATCATCGCGTTTGGTCTGTGGAGGGTGCCGAAGCAGTCGTGTTTTTGTTTGTCAGTGGTTAGTTGTCGCCGCCTTAGACGATGGGAGCGGGGAATGTCATTGTCTTTTTGAGGAAGATTTGGCGTTGCAGCTGCTAATCCAGTCTTCGTCTCTGTCAGCATTAGAATTTCGAAAATGCAAACTGACGATTGAATCAGAGGCGAGAGAGAGAGGACGAGTCTCTTTCGATTCTATCGATCAATCACGGCCTTCACAACACGACAAAAGAAGCAATGAACTGGCAGATCAAGCGATGAAGCTTCTGCTAAAGAGCTTTGCCTTTGGATTGTCGTATTGGATTCTTGTTAAGGCATTTCCAGATGAGATTAACGAGAGAGAAGCCAAAGATGGAAATATCAAGATCCAAGTAAACAATGACTTCGACGACTCTCGACATTACTCGAAGCGTCTGTCGCACAGCACATCGCGAGCTGGAAGAATTGATTGCGAGTGCTTCTACCTCACTCTATTCTCTCTCCATTCTTGCGCTGATATGCTCAACTTGCTATGAACGATTCGACTTAAAATTGTTCGTTAAGATTAAAGCAGCAACACAACAATGGGAAAACAAAACAAAACAAAAGGAGTATCTTCTTCTACTAAATGAATAATAATAATACAACAACTAAGAAACAAAATCTGGAACTTCTCAATCCTATGAAGCTTTTCACTTCAGGTGATTCTCGTTCCCTTGTTTGATCGAATAATTGATATGTTCGGGTCCAGGAAAGCACAGAAGATCTATTGAGCTATGATAAACAGAAACTGTAAAGGAAAGCGATCCGTGAATCCTTAAACTTTGATAATTATTGATCGTGAAAACTTTCATCTATCTCAGAAGAAGAGATTTGATCAGACAAACATCTCGCGTCGTTCTTCAAATAAATTATAGGTCCTTCCTCCCACTTCCTACCAAAATTTTATAAACAAAAGATGAGGATCGGCTGATACCACAGAACTCCTATCCTTCAACTGACTTAGTGAATAGGAAGTAAAAGAACTAGCTCGATATATAATACAGATGCAACAGATTGGAAAGGCACTCGATTGGTTATAAGATGAGATGGAGGAGAGACAAAGATTTATATTCTCGTATCACTTGTGGTATTAACTACAGGCAACTCAACGATACGACTCAACATTGAATCTTCTTCAATGCCATAGTCTTTCATAATATTCAACACAATTACTTCATTATGTTCTTGAGTGTCCCAGTAGATTTCCTCCAACGTAATGCTATCGCTATCGATGCTTTCTTTCATATCCTCTGAATACTGCGACGACGACGACGACCGTCTCAATTCCTTTTGCATCATTACATCTTTCTCTCCTCTGCAACGGGTGTAACCAACGTAAACTAAGAAAACGAGCAATCCGAAGCCAACGATCGCTCCACTAACAATGGCCGCCAGATCAGCAGTTGCTAAAGGCAGTTGTTGATCACCATTGGAATTCACTACAGGATTGGTGATGCTCTTATCTTCAAACGCCAATGATAGAACCTGTGCTTGCTTCATCTCTGTATCAGCGCCATTAGATTGGAGCACCGTATCAAATTGGCCGGAACTGACAGAGTCGGACAGTTTCTTCGAGGTTAGATCGTAGATGGCACTTCCGTTTCCTAATAATTCAGGAAAGTCAGTAGAGTTGAAAGACAGTCTAGTTGCGACAGTCAGAGTATTCGAGGTTTCCAATCTTCGGCCAGAGACAACATTTCGAATGCCCAAAAATTCTATGACCGCTCTCTTAGCGTTCTCGATATCGAAGATTGTATCAGTAAGGGCCTTTTGCCCTTCGAGTGAGGTGGTTGTTGAAAGTACATTCGCGATCGTGAGGATTGCCTTATATTGTACAATTACTTGAGGGATGGGCCCTGAGAATGGAGCAGCGGTTGGGGAAGAGTTTGGAACATCGGTACTGCCTGGAGCAGCGGTTGGGGAAGAGTTTGGAACATCGGTACTGCCTGGAGCAGCGGTTGGGGAAGAG
>VFQN01003078.1_pt1 | contig 24616 bp, 7 predicted proteins | sample 3512371 | NCBI WGS metagenome assembly VFQN01 (sample SAMN10412370, study PRJNA504923) | tailings metagenome | isolation source: Replicate 2 from Balatoc abandoned mine | place: Philippines: Itogon, Benguet | collected 2017-08-28 | reverse complement strand
TCCACTGAAAAACAAAATTGATGAGTTAAGAAAGCGTTGTATGGAGATCAAGCAATGCATATTTGAAGTATTGAACTCAGACGAAGATATGCAAATGATGTTTTTGGAAACAAATTTGGATGATCCTGAAACAAAAAGACAGAATGAATCTATATCTGAGCCAAAGAGGCGTCGAAAGAACACTTCACGCCGCTCTTCCTCAATGATGCCCTTCGTGAAGAAACTGGATCATATCCATCGAAGAAAGCGAATTCGAAGTACTCAATCTCTGGAAATCCTCCTGGAGAATTATTTAAATGAAGTTGAATGGGTAACCTCTGAAGTGGATGATTTGCTGAATGAGATTACCAATACTGAAGAAAATGTTGTGCTACAGTTAGATTTAATTCGTAATCGTATTCTAAAGTTTGAATTGTACCTTTCCATTTCCTCCTTTGTTGTGACATGTGGTGCATTGGTGACGGGGTTGTTTGGGATGAACCTATTAAATCATTTCGAACTGGATAAGAAGATGTTTTACGTTGTGTCAGTTCTTCTATTCTCTTCTATGGTGCTGGGATTTCGATTCTTCATGAAATATGCCAGAAAGCAAAAACTATTATAGTGGTTTTCTTTGGCCTTAAGAATTACTGAAAGAAACTGGGAACAGATGAACTATCTGAAACGTTTTCTGAGGACCTAAGGAAATAACTTCATGTTTTCTTATTCTTCAAGCTTTATCTCTTCGAATTGAGCAGACACCTGACCGGCTGATGTGATGACCAATGAGAAGAGCTGATTTCCATTTGCAGGGAGTGCAGCGGTGCTTATCTTCACCTATGAACATTATTGAAGGGAGTTCTTACTCGTAAAAAGATTCTCTCACCTGCCATGTTCCAGTTTGAGGTTGATTTACTGTTACTCTTTCGACATTATTCAATCGATCAGGATTTGATAATCCGTTAGGATAGAAGCTATTAATTCAAATTTAAAGAGAAAAGGGATTTGAAAAACAAAGATAGCTTACGTTTGCTGTGACGGTGATGTCAATGCGAGGTCAACGTTGTTAATTAATGCTTTCGTTGTTACGCCTTCAACATTGGGTGAATCATACCATGCAATAGTGGCACTAACAACAATTATTACTTTTAAGAGATTTTGTAGTCAAGTGACTTTACCGCAACGGGAAGTTGGAATTCGACACTGTAATCTTTCCTAGAAGTTGTTCGTGTTCCTTGATATTAATAGCATCCGCAACGAACAAATCAAAATTTTGATAAACCCCGCGAAGTGGTAATACATTCATGAGTCCTATTCTTCCAAATCCTTGAGTAAAATCTGGTGATTGCCCAAGTGGAACGTTTTTACTTCCTCCGCCAGCAAACATCTTCATACTACTGCCTGAATGAATTAAAATAGCTTTCACCAGCGGACCGCTAGGTGTAAAGCTCCGACAGGAAGGATATGACGATCGGCATACTGCTCTCCAGAACTGATTGTTTGGATCCATAAAGTACTGGCGAATTAATGCCGCTGCGCCTGCCGCTGATGGGCTCGCCATTGACGTCCCTTCAGAGTATGTAAATAAAGGAATAAAAGATTGGGTGTTCACTACCTGTCATTCCGATGGTGTTACAAGTTTGCTGACCATTCCCTGCAGACGCGGCCGAAAGTAAAGAGTCACCCGGAGACACGAGATCTGGCTTAATCCTTTGATCGTATGCTGGACCTTTTGAGCTGTAGAATGCCACATAACCAATGTCTTGACTTCCTAGCGTGGTCTGACTTGACCCTACAGCAATTACGTTTTTGGAACATGATTCAATGGTGACAGTTTTTGACCCGTCGCCGTTGTTTCCTGCATTTCCGGCAGCAAAAAAGATGCTCGCACCTTGATTGATGAATAAATATCGATCTGTGTCTTGGTCACTATAGTATCCATTGCCGTTAAAGTACGAGCCCCATGAGTTAGAATGTACTCTCGATCCTGCTGCGTAACCAGGACCATACAATTGGCTGATGGAAGGAACACATAGACCTGTATCAGGAGTCCCTAAACTGGATATGGAGAGTTTTGCATTAGGGGCAACACCATCGTACATGCCATCTATCAATTTATTAAAGAAAACATGAAATTTTTTAAAGAAAACATTACCTGAGAAAACGTTTCCATTTAGTTTATTTCCGGTCGCAATACCACTCACATGAGATCCATGACCCCCTGCAGCATCAATCTTCACGCCACAACCATTATAGTTGTATTGAATTATCTTGCGATATTTCAAATCGTATCGAGGAGCGGCGACATCAGTTGGGGTAACTTGTCCTTGGGGATCATAAAAGTAGCAAGAGAACGAATCAACCCCAGTGTCAGCAATTGTAATGATTTGCCCATCCCCTTGCAAACCTGCTGATGTGTAGGGTGCATAATTAGAGGCACTTCCCACCTGAGCAGTTTGTTGAATACTCCGCGCTCTATAGTTCATCCATTCCGGACTAAAGAAAAGTATGATAGGTTTATTTAGACATGATTTTTATTGATACCTCATACGCATTGAAACATGGTGGACTGCGGGATCTTGAGAAAGCGTGGAAGTTAGGTATCCCAAGCAAGATCGAACTAATCGCCTGTCTGTTAGTAAATCTTGAAAGGTTTTCATTTTAACAGAGAGTTTTCCCTATAAGAAGTTTTGTTATTCTGTTCCGTGATGAATTATGGAATGAAACTTACTGGCGAGATTTCAAAATTCGCTTGCAAATGAGTGAAAGAGCAAGGGTCCTTGTTCTCAGGATGTTCATTCATTTGCTGAGCGATGTAATCATGAGCATCTCTCCAGCCCCGGTGTCGCGAATAATCGATCAGAAATCTTGAATCTGATCGCTTGGGCTCCTTTGCATTCTCGAAATAATCGACTGTTACGCCCGACGTCCAGAAAAAGGTATCATAGCTATTGAATTCGTAAGTTTGAATTCTCCTCAATAAATCCCGATAGTAGTCTGTGCTTCTTTGCGCGTTTCCATCAAGTGTTTCGTGAAAGTATTCTGGGCGGTAGCGTACAACCAAAAGATAGTTTGGGAATAAATCAGCTTCATAGTATTCATCAAAATTAAAATTCATCACACTCTCATGAATTTTCAATGTTTCTTGGAAATAAGTTGTAAATAAAATAGTTTTTCCATACCGTTGTAAGAGTTGAGGTTGATTATACGTCACAAAACACATAGCATTTTCTGGCTCATCTACCAGAAAAGGAATGAGAACAGCGTCGTCAGTTTCTTGTGTTCTTAATTCCTTAGCTGTGAATAGAATTTATCACAAAATCAAAGAACTTGAATAAGTTACCTTGAAAAGCACCATCTCTGTAAGATGAGCATTGGAATCCCATAATTCCAAGCTCAGGTCTCTGTTGAACTTTAGCAATCGTTTCATTGACCGCTAATTCTAAAGTTTCGCTATCAGCGAAAGTGTTCAGCAAACTTGTACCAAAAATGCGGTTGTACCATCTCATCATGTTTTCATCTGGGACCGCTTCGATGTGAACTAAGTTCAAGAATATCAAGGCTAGCCAGAACAATCCCATCATTATAGCGCCAATTCAAATAACAACTAATAACTCAATCAATGAATGCTCTTATCTTGTGTATCTGATGAGGTTTTGTTTGTGGTGATGGAAAATTTCAGGTTGAGCTGTGGTATCTTTGATCTTTCATGGACAAACAGGAAGGAACTTCAACTTTCAGTTTTTCTGAACAAAATTTCTTATGATATTATTCGAATACTATTATTATCGTAACTATAACTCTAGAAAGACTTCCTAACCTCTTATAACTACAGAAACTATTCTATAAAACGTAATAGAGATAGTAAATAAAATAGACAAAACTTGCTTTTGGGAGAAATATGTTAATAAGAGAAAGAAAAAAAGAAAAGGGTGTATATGAAAAAAAATACTAATATGAAAAAAGACACAATGATATCTAAAACGAACGCTCAGAAAAAGCAATGAATACCTTACTTTCTTATGTACGACTCAAATTCTTTTAGATATTTTAGGTCATGAAGAAAAGAAGATTGAACCCCATATCTTTTGGGTATAATAGTCTCCATAAATCATGGATCAACGACCGAGTTTATTCCATATATACTTCCGATCTGTAAAAACTCTCTTCAATTCATGTAATTTCTCGTGAACGGCAACAATTTGAGGGTCAATCTGATGTAATTTATAAGAGTGCATTAAATTATATTTGAGATCTAACATCTTCCAATCTCTGAAGAAAGCATTTAATAAATCTTGCTCAACAAAAGATGCAGTAAAAGCTTCTCGTTGTCTCGAAAGTAATTTCTGATATGTCTCTTTGCTTGGTTTAAGAACAAGGAAACCAGCATTAAAATAGGAACGTTTATGTTCATAATTCTTCATTTGACGAATTCCTTGATCTAATACAGCACAAAAGGGTGTCTTGCTACCGCAATCAGCAAAGGCAGGAAATGGATTGCCTTGAAAGATGAAATCAACGTCATAATAGATGATTTGTTCATATTCCAAGAGATTCCATAAATGCAGCTTCGTCAACATTTTAGAATATTTATGCCCAGTATCTGGGATGGAAAGCAGTTGAACTTTTTTGGAAAGCAAATGAAATCTTTCCATTGTTTGTTGAACCATTCCGATGGGAAAGTCGTCGGTATATAAAACTAATACCTCGCCACCATATTGAGCATTGCGCAAAGTATATGCAAACGCATGCAAAAATCGTGTATAACGAGTATTTGCTTGCTCTCCACCACCACAAAGGAGAGTGACAAGAGCTTTCCTTCCTGTAGCTTTCTGCGGTGGAGGTGTCGCTGCCAGTTCAGCTTGCTTTAAATGGTACTGCTTTGGGTGGAAATTTTCATTGGGTAATAGAGGAACTGTCTTGTTTACTTGATTCTCCACAGCTTGCTTCCAAGCTTGGAATGTAGCATCGAGGGCTTTTCGATCTTGATCTTTGAGATAAAATCTGTGATGATTTCTCTTGATTTCTTTAGCTACGGCAAGAGGCACTACATCAAAAATAAATAATATCAGTGAAACATAAATCAATAAAGTTCCGAATTCTTTTCCCAAGATCATTTAATGCAAGTTACAAGAAGTTACCCGCAAATTCAAATCAATGCTGTTGTTCCAATTGATCAAAAAATGGAATTCCCTCCCGGCAAATCACAAATCCCGATTGAACTGTAACGGATATTCTTCAACACTACTCACTGCCTCAAGTAGTGTGTAGTGTTGAGACTGGTTGACGGTGAGAATGTCAACAAACCTTGCGACAAGAAACAACAAACAACAAAACAACAAAACAACAAAGAAACACAATTAAATTAAGATTTGTTGTGACTCAACTTGTCATTTTATTACCATACCATACCTCTATCTTCTATACAACTTAGCTCGCTATATTTTTTACTATTATAATCATGTCAACTACTGCTACTCCTACAATGACTAAAAGCACAATGAAGCATACTCAAATGAAATTTTCTCGATCATCAAGTGCTTCTTCTGCTACTTCTTTCAAGGTTAGAAAGTGAACTCGCTCATCTTTCATATCTTCAACATTTCTCTTCTTTTTAGTGCACTTACGATGATTGCGGAAAGGAGTTCCGATCATACAGCATCCTTCAACGCCATGTTCGTGTTCACACTGGAGAGAAACCATACCAATGCGGTGTTTGTGGTAAAGGATTCAGTCAAATTGGAAATATGACCAAACATGAGAGATCTCACGAGAGCAGTCATTTAAGATGGAATCGTCATACCACCTTGAAGCCTTTTCCTTGCACCTTTCCTAACTGTGCACGTAGCTTCACGGCAAAGTCCAGTCTCAATCATCATCTTCTCCACTCTCATGATGGAAAAGGAATGGATTCTTCTCATGACATCAATTCTTTAGTGACTTCTGATGAGAGTGATACTACTAGTGTTCGCAGCGATGTTTCCTCCCCTCACTACACTATGGTAAGATCTACTTGAGCCTCTCCTTAATCCACACCCTGACTGACACAATGATTTGGTTATTTTTAGGATGATTACTGTCAGTTTCTCCCAATTCCGAATTCTTCTATGGAAGTTTGCGCCGCCCCTGACAACCTTCTCACTCTCTCCAAATCAGAGAATGAAACTATTCCTGATGCCTTCATTACCGTCCAATATACTGAATATTTAAACCAAAATTATGCTGCTGATGTTACTATTGAGAATTTGGATGAATTTGATGAACTTCTTGAGATGATCGTCTCCAACAACTAAATCATCCTCACATGTCATCTATCAAACCTCCGAATCTATCTCTCCCCCCTCCTCTTCTCCCTCAAATTAATGGCTCTTTTTTATTCATGAATTTTCTGATCGCTTCTGCTTCTATCCTTTGTCTATATAATGTATTCTGACATCTTCTGACCTCTCTGTGCTTGTTCTTTGTTTTCTTTCTTTTTTTTTTCTGCTTTGTTATCTGACTGGGTGACTGCGCTTCATTATTGCGAAGATCACATATACAATTCCCTCATCCACGAAGCTCAAGACAAAAACAATTATATTCTTCTGACCTCTTCTTTTTAATTGCGATATTTTCTTTCATTTAACCTTTAATGTCTTGTGTGGGTGAAGTGATCGTCGCATGGATGACTTCAATTATCATATGGGAATAAGGATTCTCTCGTTCAATAGATTTTCTTTCTTTTTTTGGTTTTTGTTGAAATGAAGAGAAAAGAAATAAAAGGAGAAGAGAACAACTCGGCTGGTTGATTAAAGACATATCTCTCTCTTTTTCTCTTGCTTCTTTTCTCGCTGCTTTGCTTCGTTTCTCATTAATTCATTCCTATTCTGCTTTGTCTTTCATAATTATCATCCTTTCTTTTTCTTTCTGATCGTCAAAAGCTGCTATTCCGACCTCTCCTCTAGAAGTTTTGTTTTCTTTTGATTCCCAATCATGCCTTTTTATACATCGTATATCTTGATCCTCTTCCCATGTAGTAAGAGAGTTTGAAAAGCTCTAACATGCAATAAACATTCTTCCTTCTTCTTCTTGTTCTTCTGTTACGATTATGAGAAGAGATGTTTAATCAGGAAGAGGATGAGAGATGGATGGATTCATAATCATAACAATCATAAAGATTTGGTGAATAATAGTTATTTTTTTAAGATATTAGTATTATCAACAACACATTTAGAATTTCTGATCTTTGAATATAAAAAAAACAAAACGAAAATAAATATCAAACATTGACCTAGTTGTATTATATATCATCATAGCTTGTGACCTCCTTCCTTTTAAATTAAAACAAAACAAAAAACTGTAACATCATGATGGTTTTTCTCTCTTCTCAGACATATCATATGTGTTTGATGATTGTCTCTATAAATAGGAATCACTTCTTCATCTTATGCTTGATCTTCCCTTCCTTGATCATATTAGCATAGATGACTAAAGACTTTAAGATCTTTCTTCGATTGATCTTATTCGTATCCACTAAGCTTGGACCAAATGCTGCATGAATACTCTGTTTCTCTAATTCTCCGCTGCCTCCTACCATTCCGGGTAACATCATTAAAGGGATTGTTGGGTCTGCTGTCTTTGTTGAGACTGCAGCAGCGTTCCTATTGAGAATTAAACTCATTGATTGACGTCTTCGATTAATTTCTTGCATCTGGTTACCATCAAAGGTCCATTTTAACATACTTTTCATCATATCTTCGGGTAATAAAGAGCCAAACATGATGTCACAGATGGTCGAACCTCCAGCTGACGTTGATGTGGAGGAGGCAGGATTTGGAATGTTTTGATTATTATTGGACAAAGCCGCTGCTGCTGCACGCTCTTTCAATTTCTGTTGGAAGTTTGTTAAAACACTCGTAATATTGATTTTATTGGAAGCACGATGATTCATCAATCTTGATGATGATTCTTCGTTCGTCCCAACACCTCGTCCACTGCCTTTCCTCGTCGCATTGAATTTTGTTGTGTCACTATCAGCATATTGACGATGAGTTTGAATGGCGTCCTTCACTTCTTCTACTGCAACAGATAATCTTCGAATATTTTCACTTGCTCTACGTTCTGCTTCTCGATCGTAGTCTTCATCATCTTCAGTATCACCTTCCTTGATGATTGGTGACCTGTCTTCTTGATCTGAGTCAGTATTTGACGGCTTTTTCAACTGAATAACTGTCCCCCGACCCTTCTGCTTACTCTTTCCACTTTGACCTGACTTTGTCTTGCTTTGTTCCTTTTGCTGTAATTCCTGTGACATCTCTTGTAATGAAAGATTATGAACAATTACATCAGCAAGATAATGTGAAATTAATTGATGTAATCGATGATAAAACTTTTGTTGTAAATTCTCTTGAGCATTTTGCATATTCGCAAATAATGGATTTGACGTAGAAGAAAGAGAAGATATGAAGGAGAGAAGCTGATCTTGTAAGATCTCATGAACTGAAGGAAGTTCTTCCTTTAATGAAAATAACTTTAAATTTTGAATTTCATCTAAATACATTTGCCGATTATCTTCAATCTTCTTTAAATGTTTCTTTTGTTGTTTCTGTGCCCTTAAAGATTGATGACCGCCTTGAGCACTGACTCCACTAACGCGCAATGAATTTACGCTTGTTAAATTATTCGCTGGTGCAGGTGTTGAGCCAGTAGGAGGCTTACGAGGACTATTATTCGCAGAGCGAGAGTAATCGTTATTATTACTGCTAAGAGGAGTTGTTGGGTTGAAAGATAGAAAACCACCAGCTTGCTTAGGGGCAAAAAGAGCAGAAACTCTGCGTAAGTTTTGACTGTTATTAGGATTGATATTGTTGAGTTCTCCAATTCCTTTTTGCGCTCCACCAGTCGAACCACCAGTGCCTCCAACAACCCCTTGCTTGTTCGTCGCTTCTTGAGCATTCGGTTTCATCGCTTGGAAAATGTTAAAATATTGCAACTTACTTCCTTTACAAGACAACGACTGTCCCGTTATATTGGTATGATATTTTTCTTTTAAAACATTTGAATGATAGAAAGGATAATGAATATTACTAAAAGAATCCAATAATGATAAAATTCCTTCTTGAAATAATTCTTTATTTAATAATTCTTGAACTAAACGATTGTAATCCTTCTCTTTTTCTTTCTCTAATTGATCATGAGGGTTCTTTTGATTACTTTCATTTTTATCTCCATTCACTGCTTGTCGGTATTGTTCAGGTAATTGACCGGTTGGAGTATTAATCATTAAGATAGATTGTCTTAATTTTTGAATATGATTACTCTGTAATATACTTTTCCATGGAAAAGATAAAATATCAGTAATTTTAATCATCATTCTTGATAATTGCCAAAGATTTAAATGATTCAAACAACTTGACCAGGATACTGATGTAATAGCAGATTGTAAATAACTTTCTAAGAATGCTGAAGTTGCAAAATTATTATTCATTTTATTATTATTTGTTGAGGTTTGTTGTTGAATTAATTGATAATGAATATGAGCATAATACTGTTCTAATAAATTACATTGTAAATATTGAACAAGTTGCCAAAGTGTTAAAACACATGCAGTAACACGCATTTCTAATTTATTCATATTTCTTAATTTTTGTCGAATATCAGAAGTTAATCGAGTATGAATAATCGAATGAGTTGAATTCATTACAGTTAGTAATGATGATTCCATTTCTTCAAATAAGATTCCACAAGACTCTGGAAGGGAAGGATTTTCCTTTGACATCGAAATCGTTAATAGATTGTCATAAATATATTTCTCATACTCATTGAAAGTGTCAATTCTATTATTATTGTTGTTAATACTATTATGTCTTGATTGCGCGTCAGATGTATTGACCGGTGCCAAAGACCGATGGAAGGAATTAGTCACTGCAGCTCGTAAATGGGAATATTGATGGTCAATATGACGATAGAGTTTGATAACGTCTGGTGCGAAAAATCTTGGCAACCAAGCATACGAAATCTCAGACAAGACGTATGGAGGTAAAATATAATTATGACGGTTGTGTGATGTGTTCGAATCACTCCACTCTGATGAAATAATTAATGGAAAAGAATCACGCCAATTTCTCTTATTACTCTGCCCAAACCCTCCATTAGGACCATTTCCCGTCCCGCCACCATCAACTTCACCTCCTCCTACCCCGCCAGCGCTGTTCACTATCATAGAGGCTCGTTTCTTTTTCTTTCCTCCTTTTCTTTGACTCGCATCGTTCTCATACTTGAACAAAGCATTATACTCTACTAAGGCATTATAGTCTCCAGAAGATGATCCAGATGCTTTTGGCGCAGAATTTGTAAGATCTTTCATGAATTTATTAATTAATCGACCATTATCTTTAATACCTTCACCGCCTTCCTTGTTATCACCATTTTCTTTGGCAGGCGAGTGAAGAGGATTCGTTGATGATTGAGATTGATAAAGAAAGGTTGTAATGTCAGATAATCCCATGTTTACAAGCGGGTTATATGATGAACCAGTTGTAATGCCAGCAACATTTCCATCATTGACCTGTGTCGTGGGCATTTGAATCAAAATTGAGTGTAATAAACTATTACCGAATATTGAAGTGAGATCTAGCATCTCTAGTATTGCTTTCTTTGCGTTCGCGGATTGGATAGAGACTTTAATGGTTTTAATTAATTCGTTTAGAATCAAACGATATTGCTTCTTGTCCATACGCTGTTCCATCGCCCCTAACATCATAACCGAATATTCAGACTCTGAAGGTTCCACGAAGGAAGAAGTTGAAGCTGCTGGTGTAGGGTCTTCTGCGAGGACATGATCGTTGAAATGACAATATAGAATTGGAATATGCTTATTGGCAAGTAAGGCGTAGTCACGAGCGCGTTGAGAGAAGATTGCTGACTGACTTCCATGGAAGTAAGGTATCAAGAAATAAGTTGATTTATTACCAATTATTGTATCTCTCAACTCTTTCATGAAGACAAACTTCTCCACATCATAGTATTCATTGATTAGTTCATATACTAAAGCTTCCCAGGGATGAAAATCGCGATAAGATAAAGAATCCATCGATGATGAAACAGGGGCATAAACGTGATGGGGAGAAGATGCAGGAACTGAGGTCAATTGATTCTGCTGGGTAGTTGAATTGACAACAATTTCTGGTCCTTTTAATTGTATTCTACCTGAGACTACCTTCTCTAATTTGTACCATGCGTTTATTAGAGGAGTATTTATTTGCTTCAGCGATTGAACTGTGTTGGAATATTGCTGCATTACTCGAAAGAACGTACTTCTTGTGTTCAAAGATGTCGACGACTTTTTGGTTTTATCCGAATTTATCTCCTTTTCTTCAGAAATTGTGCTGTACGACAGCTTTAAGAGGTTCGTTGGCGAGATAACACTCCCCATAGCAGGTCTACCCCGAGATCCGGCGTTTAGAGAACTATCGAGGGACGGAGGAGGATTTTTCGGAGGGCGAGGCAATCGTTTCAAAGCTGCTCCAGTCAATTCGCCAAAGGATGCTTCTTTATCTCGGTCATCCTCTTCTTCTTCGTCTCCTTCAGCCATGCTCTCTTTCATCAAATTTCGGTCTTCTTCCTCCTCATCTTCTTCATCATCTTCTTCTAACATTTGTAATTGATTCTTACCCAGATCCCTTCCAGCTGATGTGCGACGCCCACTTGCCCCTCCGGGAGTTGACGAGAAGGAAGTGGCACTACTGTAGCTATTACTTCGTGTTGCGTCACGACTATTAGCTTGATCATCATCATCCGGCATAGTGTCTTCTTCAAAGTCTTCATCCTCATCAAATGTCATTTCATCTGGGTGAATAATAATGTACCCATCCTTTTGAAGGAAAGAAGAGGTTAAAGCGAAGACATAATTCATAAGAATATGACTGCTTCCAGGCCATAATGCCTCCGCTAAGACAAAAGATTGAACCACAGTTAACTCATAGCCCATCGCCCATAATCCGTCGTTTTCTCCCGCATCGTCTTCATCCTGTTGATCTGCATCATAGCATTTGGGTGGTTGAACAGAGTTGATCAAAGATATTAATTCCTCATCACTTAATGCTGACATATCTATCGACTGCAGGTATAGTAAAGTTTCCTTCCAATCCAAAAAGTCGTTAATGTTTCGAGACATGCCTGCAGTAATACCACGAAAAGTTGGCGCCAGATTTGGATGATTTTCTAAGATATAAATATTCACAAAGGCATTTTCATCATAAATAAGATCCGTAAAATCGCTGACTGCTATTCCAACAGAGGAAATAGGTCGAGGGTTGGAAGATGTGCCACCAATGTTGCTTCTTTTATTCGGCGCGGGAGCAAAAGCATTTTTATTCAAGGAAGAAGGGGAAGAATCTGACGCCTTTCGAGATATCGAGGAAGACGCTGTCGATTGTCGTCTCATGAGATCTTGCGATATTTGCGATAATCTCATCGAAGTTCTTTGGGAAATTTGATTAATTGTAGAGCTCGAAACACTGCTTATTGAAGCCTTTCTCTTTTTTGATAAATCAGAAGTAATATCCTCAAGGAGATTTGAGGCTCTCGAGGTGAGCTTAGTAGTCATTCGAGCTTTTTGCAAATGGCTCGATCGTGTTGTAACTGGCGGGTTGATCAAACCTTGATTCCGTGTCATGTTAGCATGTAGTAATGTCTTCCTTAAGATCAGAGTGTTCCTCTTTGATCCTGTGTTGGAACTTTCCGAGCCTTTGCGGGTTTTTTCTTTACTATCCGCATTTATAAAGCTGGATTGTCGAATCTTCCTTATCGATCGAAGATTGGAATCGTTGCGAGATCTTGAACCAAGGATACTACCTCCCTTTCTATTGCTTCCTCCACTTGCAGCAAGCATTGTCTGGTTACGAACGAGATGAATTTCTTCAATAACCTTGGAGGATGCGCCAAGGGATTGTAACGCCTTTTGATTCAATGTAGCGAATGATTTTATTCCTTTTACTTTAAGCCATTCAATTTCGAATTTGTCTTCATATTTTACTGGGACGCGTAAGACAGACTTCGGCTTGATCGTGTAAAACTCATCAGAATAAAATCGATCACTGTACAGGTAACGCTGAAAATATTTTAAACGATATGTATAGTGATATGCATAGAACGCATTTGATGAATTTTGCAAGGAACTGCAAAAAACCCAATGACCAGAGCGGCTATTTAACCAAAGTCCATCAGGGAAACCGTAACCGCGCTCCAGAATATCCTCATAATTCCACTCTTTCGCAAAGAGAAAGATTTTATTGGCGTTGTTAGGTGACAATAGAGTCATTAATTGCGCCTTATTGTGATGTTCACTCTCTTGAATATCTTCGATATGCAAACGATAGGCAGTTTGACGCTGCTGGATGGGTTTCATGCCAGGCAATGCAGCCAAAAACTCATGATCTAACGGTTCACTGGATTTGGATGCAGCTAAAGGAGAATTCAGATTTTTGGGACTTTTGGGAGAACCTAAATCTTCTTTTTGTTGCTCAGTATCGCCAGAGCTTAAGGTATCTCCAAGAGCCGGTTTGTGAGGACTAAATGTGGAAATGGGTGCCTTAATATGAATAAAGTGGCAAAATCGCTGTAGCTGATACCCTTTATTCTCGAGAAACAGGTAAATATATGATCTTATTTCTTCAATCGGTAAGACATCATTCTGCGCCCATGTAGTGAATAATAACATTAATTTCGTCATATTTTCATAACCGGGACGAATATTCAGTTGAATGTAACGAATAAATCCTCTCAAGAAGAAAGACTTTAAAGGGAGAAGCAGGAACTGAAGTATATTCATCGCCTTATTTCGAAGCGAAGGGATTAGTCCCACTGTGCGGCCCGAAAGAGTACTTCCGTTTGAGGAAGTCACCGAAGGTCCAACAGCAAATGTGATATTATCATATATATGTCCATTTGAGCGATGATGCGCGGAGTTTCCGACTAAAGACATAATTTCTTGCTGAATAATATTTACAGGGACTGAAAGGTACAAACTGGTCCGATCCATTGCCGATTTACTTATGGAAGAATTATTTGACGAACCTCCTGCGTTAGCCCCGTAAGCTGCTAAGAGATGATTCTGAATCTTCTTCTTCCTATAGATCCTAAATAATTGCTGCACAAAAACGATACTATTCCACACTTTCAATAAGGCTAAAGGTGAAATCGGCATAGTTTCATGTTGAATAATTTTCATTTTCATCCCGTACTTCATCAGCGAAGGAATTAAATTAGTTCTCATGGCTTGGATTGTGAGGGCGTAAGGCGAAAAGCACTCATTGGGCAAAAAGGTTGAACATACTTTACAGTAATCGGAGGACATAGAGAACAACAATTCTTGGAAAAGATGAAAGTAGGCATTCCTTTCCCTTAATAAAAGTTTCTCGCCCATAATCTTCATTAACAACTTTTGACGATGGTCAGAAATTTGGAGAATTAAATCGACAATTTTCTCGTCAGATAGGATCGAAAGACTTACAGGAGCCAAATCAATTATTCCCTCCAAACTACCATTCCCTCCAGCCGCCAAGACCGAATTGCGCAAAGGAAGAATCACACTTCCAGAAGCTGTTGCCAAACCTATCTTTTGTCGCTGATCAAGAGAAAAAGATTGTCCAACTGTCGGCTGCATTGGTTGCTCTACATCAGGACTCCAAGAGCAAACTTGATAAAGGAGCTGTCGATCAATTGTAATTACCTTTTTCAAATCGTATAATAAACTGGAATTAAGCTCTGTTAATGAAGGGATAAACTTCGGGTAAAGCATCTTCATACATTTAACTGATAAGTAATAAGAGAAAGAATTATCTCCCGTCGCATTTTTCTCTAAAGCATTCTCAAACGGCAAAGAATCAACCAAAATTTTTGAGGAATAACTAACAGCCCAATGCAGATAAGTAAATCTTTCTAAACAAGCAACAGGTAATGGAGAACTATTTCCATGAGAATCCAAAGTTGGGGGAGTCGAAGAAATTAGAATAAGTCGGAATTTTTTCGGAATGGGAATATGTGTTGTCGTTCCAGTTAAGGAAAAAAAGTCTTTCCTCCGTGCACCAGGCTTTCTTCCTGCTTGTTGAGAAGTAGTTCTCGGTAGATTGCTATTGTTAATTTGTGTGGTAGGATCTTTTCCTTCCCCAAATTCATCTGTTGATACTGTCTTCGGATCTTCAGAGGAACCCGTTCCTGTGGGCGCACCAAATTCAGAAATGTTCGGTTGGGGTGATTCAGCAACTGAGGAACTTATCTTCAAATACATGTACTTTGAAGGCTCTTCGTGATATCCCAAATCGTACAGAATTTCGTCCATCAACGCATCCTCATCAATCCCATTATTTTCTTCCAAGTGTGGCTGGTAGTCATAGTCAAAATGACCAGACAATAGACTCACTAAATCCTCAGTAACTCCACTGTGAACATCACTAATAATCAAGCACATTCCAACATCAGACTTCTTCTTTCTTCTTCGTTTTCCTTTTTTACTTCCTGCTTGCTTTCTTTGTCTATCTTGACTCGATCTTAATTGATTCCCTCGACCATGAGCGGATCTAGGGCTTTGATCATTGTCAAACTCAAAATCACTATCACTGTAATTCTCCTGGTTTCCTTCACCTTCAGTTTTTCCATCCGTCGCCTGCTCGTTTTCTTCCTGCTCAAAGTTTTGTAATAAAGTCAGAAAAACAGCAAAAGAAAACTTTTGAGCCGTTACTGTGAAACATTGATAATGGGAAGGAATAGCAGATTTAACAGCGGAGGATGAGCTTCCATCAGGATCAATAATGTATGTATAGAATGGAGACATAAATAGTAGTGACATGGAATTAATAGATGGGACGTCGTTGGGAATAGAAACATTCTCGTCGTAATTAGTCCAGTTTCTGATTTGCAATCGATCTAATAAGCAGCCAGCTATGAAAGGAGTATCCGTCGCCTTGACATGATGCTGTATCAGTTGTTGCCTCAATTGATCAGCGGCATGTTGTCGCAAATGATCAGGCAACCAGCCACAACGATGACACACGACGACCATCACACAAATGTCGGCAACAATGGATTGAAGAACCTCTGATATTTTTGTATGTTCCGCACGTAAGTTAGTGCGAGCTTCAGAGAGAGCTTGGCTAATTTCGGTTTTTCTTTGTCTTGACTTCTCGATCGTCTCCAGCTTCTTTCTGTTACTGGAGAGCAAGGAATCAAGTAAATGCATGCGAGTTAACAACAACTCTATCTGAAATTTCAATTGCTGCTTTCTGTGGACTCGTGATTGCTGATTAGATTCATGTTGTTCCTTAAATTCACGAGTTAATGATGATACCACATTTTGTTTCTCATTCGCGAAGAATTCCATCATCACAGCAAACAAGTCGATAGTTACCAAATATCTTCGAAGAGCCTCAAATAAAGGGTTGTTGGAAGAGGTATTTGCATGAGCGCTGGTGCTGATTGTTGTAGTTGTAATAGTGTTAGCTACATCACTTCCAGAAATTTCTTGGGGAACAGGGGAAAAATGCTGAAAGTATAGATCGTATCTTTGTAATGGGGAGTACATTTCAGGTTTAAGATAATGTGATAATTGACTATTTAGTAAGGTATTTAAAATGCGAAGTGCAGTTAATTGGGCATGAGATAAGGTCATTGGATTGACATTACATAATTGATTCACTAAGTCATTCGACTTCACCAACAATGCGACTGTGCATCGAGCGACCATATCGTCATCCATACGAGCAGACTTTTCATTTGATTTCGATTTTGGAGGTGTGAAGTTTATTATAACCATAATCGCTCTCATAATCTCTATCATTGGTTTATGATATGGTTTTGTCGTATAGTAAGAAGTTAGCGCTTGCCAATCAGCTGGTGCGAAACCTCGGATCGTTTGCTTTAAAGAATTCACTAACTCCTCCACCTTCTTCTTGTAAAATTCCTTCCTTGATCGATGTGCACCGATATCCTCTATTAGCATCATCTCTTTCTCAAATTCACATGTCTTTTGAAAATTATTATCGGATAAAGAATGGTCCCGTCTAGTCATTTCTATTTCTTTCGATAATTGTCGAGATATAGCTTGCAGTTCTTCATTATTTTCTAATAATTTCTTATCCATTGAATCTGCATTTTCCAAAGCATAAATCGCTTCGTCATAGCGCAGTAAGACCTTTTCAATCGCCAGCTGCAAGAGCAACAGATCTCTAATATGGTAGTTAAATATGAACATGACCGTTTGTGCGCAACGACTTGCAATAGTATCAGCGCCAACTACATAAACGGGCATTGTTAAGAATAATGCATCGCTAGGTAAAGGAGAAGTGAGAAGATAAGGAAGTAAGATCTTCGCCTCTTCAATAAAATAAGATATTTGGATATCTATATTTTCTTGTTTCATCGTTGCGTCAGGATCATTCAAGTTTCCAGTATTAGAAGTGGCTGCAAGCAGTAGATGGGAGGGGAAACGGAAAGAGTGAAAGACACCAAAGTATTGAATCCACGATAAATACATAAAAGAAAGATACGAGCTGTCATCATGGCAATCAAATTGAACGTTGTAAACATGGTAAGTCTTTCCTATCGCTCTGGAGGTGGTTTGAGTTTTAAAATGAAGATGTCGCATATTTTCAAATTTTTTCGCAGCAATCTCAGTTGCGGACATTCGACGGCCTCCGCCACCTCCAGATTTATCCTGTGAAGTAATGCTTTCAGTAGGATTGCCTTGAGCTTGCGCTGTAGGTTCAACATAGTGATACTTTCCGATTTCAGTAGATTTTACGGACAACTCGACAGTTGCTCTGCCACTACGCAAGAAAGAGTGCAGGAAGGAAGAGGTTCGAAGATTAATAGTCTGATCGTTTTTCATTAATCGATGACATATGCCTTGGACTGTATCGGTGTATTCAACTTCATACCATAATAAGTAGAAGCAGCGGGTTAAAATTGGTCCTAATATCGGGCAACTAAAAAGAGAATGGCTTCCAATAATTATCGAACGATCATTCGCAGAAGTATCGTTCTCGCTTGACGATGTTACCGAAGATATTGTTGTAATTTTTGCGACGTTTGAATTTACTGAATTGATCGAGCGATCAGAAAGAAGTGAATATCGTTTGACGGAGGTTCTCTTTCCTCTGCCCCCAGTATTTCCTTCATTCGTTGGCGTGTAATTTTTCTTGTCATCGACAGCAATTCCACTGCTAGCATTGTTAAACATTTGTTGGAGACCAAAAGCAGCAGTCCCTGAAGTATGCATAGCCTTAGCATTGCTTCGAGTTTGATTTTGCGTCAATCCTGCGGCTTTGCGAATTTGATTTAATGCCTCTGTCGTATTGATGTACAATCGTGTATCTAATTCCATCGATCGTGTGATAACAATATCCAAAGCAAAGCGTAGATGTTGTTCAACTATCATCTGCAACCTCCTTTTCACCCAATGAAAAGTGTAACCAGACAAATCACCTTTCGTGGTTGTATGACTCACATACACTCCATTCGTTGCTTCATTCCTCACACCATCACCATGTTCTCCATTCTTGCTTTCATTTCCCGGTGATTCTAAAGGTGGTGATCCAAGTACTTCTTCCATAGATTGTGTTCGTGATCTATTGGTAGGAGACGAAACAGGTCCAGAAAGTATATGCGTTTTCTGGGGGGAAGCAGAGCCGCCAGGAGAATTGGCCTGCTGTTGACGACGCAACAGATCATATTCGAGCTTACATTTTAATTCTAGCTCATTCATCAGCAAATAGTCTTCCTCTTTCTTTATTTTTCGCAAAGCATCTGCGATTCCCTGAATTTCAGCATTGGCAAATAATGGAGTTGGATCGCGATTATTCAATAATTCAAGTAATACTCTCCTCTCATCGGTAGTTAATTGATGCGCAGCATCGAAAATAATCAGAAGCTTTTGAGACGGAATAATCCCGTAATCAACAATATGATTTATCCCTTCATTACCATTAGGATTGATATTGATAGAAGTTTCTGATGGTGGTAGTTCCATTAAACCAATCGCTTTCAATACACAATCTTTCAGAAACTTTTTAAGGTTCATCGAATTACTGGTAACTTCGGAAGGAGGCATTTCTAGAACTCCATTAACTTCCTTGCTAACAAATATGCAAGGTTCTAAATCACAAACTTTGGCCGCGAGGAGAAGAGATATCTTTCGAGTGGCTGAAGGATACCCAGCAAGAAGGACATTTTTCCCGGCATTGGAAATTATTCGAATAATTCTCAGCAGCAACGAAAATGCAGAAGGATAAAGAATGCTATTGATCTCAGACTTGCTCAAAAGAGACGAAAATTCAAACTTTTTTTGTGAACTGTCCTCATCCCCATCCTTGTCTTGAGCAAACAATGAATTATAAGCCCGAGTAGACGGATTAAATATACCACTATTAAGTGACTTGGAAGTCCCCGTTAAGTCGAACTCAACTGGCATATAACATTCTTTAAGACTACTGTCAGGGATTTCATTGTTCTCTAGTGTTCTTTCGGAAGGTTTATGTAAAGTCTTTCTGAGAGAAGAGGTGGTTGTGAGTAAGGAGCTTACTTTCGGCGCAGAATTTGGGGAAATGGCTGGTTTCGTTGAGGTTGATTTAAAGACTAAAGCATTTGTCCAAACGCGATCGGTACTGTTGATCAAGTCATCTTTCATTGATTGTAACCAATCTCTGGTGACTGACCACGTCTTCTCATCCAAAAAATCCAGCTGCTCAGTAAATAAATGAATAATGCGATCACGTTGAGATCCGAAAGGTAGCGGATCGACGAAAAACCTTTTCCATTCATGAACGTACAACTGTAATAAACCTCCTGGATTGGTGATATGATTAGCTCCATATCTTAAATTCAAACAAAATCTTTCAACAGCTGAGATATCAAGTAAAATTGTTTGACGAATTTTTCTTTCCAATAATGTTGTGAGCGCGAAGTCGACTGAAGAGATAAATCTTTGACTGATTTGCAAAGTTAATTTCGATAACTCGTTGATTTCCGTCTTGAATACTTCGATTAAATTTTTCCCTATATCTGTCAAGCCACCAACGCCTAAACTCATAGATACTAAAGTTCCGGAAATCAAGCAAACATGCAATTCCGATGAACTAAAACTTGGTAAAGATAAAACAGCATAGTGCGAGATTAAAGACCGTAATCGAGAAGACTGATAATAGACTTGATCAATATTTCCATTCATAGCGGAAATAAAACCTAAACGCTGCAACATAAAATCATCATTTTGGAAGAGTTGTATACGAATATCGGTGCTTAACTCTTGATGCAAAATAGGCGAAGGTAGAGAAGAAGAAGAATTCGAAAAATAATTAAAATCCTTTGGGTGGGTTACGATCCCATTGTACTTTGGATGTCGGCTGACTACATTTCGCGCAACCCCGAAAGCTGGTGTTGGATCCATCAAACCTTTCATCAACTGATCGATCCGATTTAGCGAGTGCTTCATGAATTCTGAAGTCATTCCAACGTCATCAGATGATGTCATAACATGTAAATCATCAATGAACGCTACTCCATAAGTAAAGCGAGAAGTTTCAAGAACATGCTTCGTTTCAGTGGCGAATTCCCGCTCAAACCATTTTCTTAACTCACTGGCTCCACTGAAACCTAATAAACTCGCAACTGATGATGTTACCGTCTGTTGACGACAATGCAATCGTGGATTATACGAGGAATTATTCTTGAATAAAAAGAATCAAGATACGAAAAAGAGTGATATTAAGGTAGTACTTACCAAGAGATGATCACCTACCAGTTGCCAGGATTGATTAAAGTTATTAGAAATCTTTTCATTGGTTGCAATGTCAGCGGAATCTAATAAAATATTATTCAAAAGCTCCAAAGTGCGAAAAATTCCTTCAGCTTGGCCTATCCCATTAATAATATTAATTAAATTTTCGCTAATTTGTCGTCTCATATCCTCCGGTGTTGGACAGTTCTTTTGAAGTTTTTCCAATAAAGACAAAATTAAAGAAGTTTTGCCGCATCCTTTCTCACCCAACAGTAAAATATTTGCACCGCTGGTGAGTAATATTTCCATAATATTTGTTACTGCGCGTGTATTCATCGAACGGAAGCGTAAATGGTCTGCACGGCCTGTCCCAGATCCATCCTTGGCCCCGATTCTCATCTTTCCAGAAACGTATTCACAATATATCTGCTGATCATGGTATTTCTCCAATAATCCATGATTATAAATAATCTCGCTGTTCGGGCCACCACTTCCGATCTTGCTTGTATCGTATTCTGCAGCAGGACGGATCATAATATTCTGAAGATCCAAAATACAGTCGAATAGCGAACATTCAGTTGTAATCTCAAGCTCTTGAATTCCTTCATCAGAACTACCCATACCAGTAATATTGCCACCGTTAGCATCGATTGGACGTTGAAGATATTGGCGTACAGATTCTCTTAATATATTTTCGAAAAACTTTTTGTGCTCTGTATTATTCAATGCTCCTCCAAAACCCCACAAAGCGGCGTAAATAATCGCCAATCGGCATCGAATCATCAACTTCTTTCGATATCGAGGTGCTAAAGACATGACACCCAAATTATTATCTTCTTCAGGAGCAGAACTATTTGCTTTCAAAGTGAGATCAAAGGAAATCACACGTCTTCGAGCTTCCTCGGATTGAATAGTATCGATATTTTCAACTTCTGTTCCCTTACCTTCATCTTCTGAAGAGGATGAGGACACTTCATCGCCCTCGGATGTCTGCAAAACAGCATGCTTCATAGCTAATTCATGTATTTCTTGGAAGAGTTCTTCAAGAATACGGAAAAATGAGCTAAGTTTTGAAAGAACTAAAGATATCGTAGCAGAAGATCGATACTCCTCAAAACCTTGGAATTGTCTAGGGTCTCGATTTAAAGAACCAACGTTTGAACTCTTTTGATTTTGTTGAGTGTGACGAAGGTCAAAATACAAAAGTTCTTCAATAAATTTGGTTTTCTGAAGAAGGAATTGAAGTTCATCGAATGTATCAAGCCATGGAGCAAATTCTCCCAGCCAATGTCCCATCGATCTAAGCCAAGCTGTTAGTAGACGATGATAGCAATCATGTAACGAAAAGTCAATATGGCGCACAGGGATTACGGCTAAGCAGGTGGGGGATGTATGGCTAATATCAGAGGTTTCAATCATGATTTTAACGCTATCTGGAATGGTGATGTATTCCCCAGTCGGTAACGTGAATCTACGATTTTTGATGGATTCTTGCTGGAGGGTTTGATTTTGCTGCAACATAGGCGAATACATTCCCGATGATGCCTCATAAAAGAAACCATGCAGCATTTGCTCGATCTGATAAGTGAGTGGTCCATTCATTACCAAGATTGAAATGGATTTTTGAGCAACTGTGCTTCTCAAATTACTATTTCCGCTTTCTTTATTTGGAGCAGCTTGACTGCCTGTAAGATTTCCAGACTGAGATTGTCGACGGGAGGGCTTGCTCGAAGAGCTTCCACCAAGTCCTTCTAGATGCCGAGTTCGATGAAAAACAACATCATTCAAATAACGAATCTTGCGAATTAGCACTCCATCTTGCCATTTTCCGGCAGAATCAAAACAACCAAACAAGCTATCCATCTTTAAGGAAGCGTGATAAATGACAGTCGTCATATCAGCTAAAGCTCCGTGGGAGGGGAACTGAGGATCCTTAACAACAAGAGATGGTGGGATCGACTCCTTATCTTTAGTTGAGGATGATGGATCTTCGATGACATTTGATGTCGTTGTGGCTCCAGCATTAGCAGCAACTGATAGGCGAGGCGAAGAAGAAGAATAAGTAGCCAGCTCCATTGCTGCCTTTTTAGCTAACGCGATTTCAACAACTCTGAGTAATCGGACTTGACGTTGCCAAAGAATCAAAGCCTTTAAAATCTTCTTTGCAGAAATTCTTAAAATGATCGGCCAGTTCATCGAACACACCACCTGGTAGTAATGATTGACATCACTGAAATCTTCCGGTCCCTGTCCGTTGCTTTGGTACTTGGTAGGTTGATCAAAGCTTACCCCAGCAGTTTGTGCCATAACTAACAAACTAGGAATTTTTGAATTAACATGGAGCATTTGATTCATTTTGCTAATAGTTCTTTTGACTGTCTCTCGGATAGAAGATTTCCCAACAGCGTTATCTCCGTGTAGAATAAATATAGAATGAGATAAAATAGTTTCCCAGACGAAGGCACATTTTTGAATAAAAGAATTCGAACAGATGTACCCAACTTCACGGGCCGTCTGAAGTAACAAATAGTTACAAGAATCTTTAATTTCCATAGTATTATTTTCTTCGAGAAGTTTGAATCTCAATTGACTGATCTCGTCGACATTTGCGATATTTTCTAAGTTTTGGAGGATAGAGTCCATAAAATATACTTTAAACTCTTTTACAATCGGAAATTCTCCATTAGCATGCCAAATAATACGATCCCAGAGAGTGGCAGAAAAACAAATAACTTCATTTTTGAATCGATCAATCTTGCTTCCTCCTTTATGATGGCGAGCTGAAAAATAATGATAAATAGAATGGCTGGATAAATCTAAGGAGACAGCTGCTCGATCAATAATTAAATTAACTTCGGCGTTTGTAAAAAGCAGCCTCAAGATTGCGATAAGCTTGTGCGACGGAGGGAAATTACCACCAGTAGAATTCTTCTCACCAAGAAAAGAGCCATCTGAAGCTTTCTCAGATGGTGCAGAACTACCGTTAGTTAACTGATGAATTCTTTGTAGCATAGTTGTAATTGATAGTAAAATGCTTTTCTGTAGCTCCATTCCAAATAAGAATCCCCTCGCTGTTAACAACATACCAAGGGACTCAATTATACGACTCGGATAAATTGAGACAGAATCAAAGATACTCCGATAAAATTGATCAAATACTTTGACAGAAGTAAATTCAGTCTCAGATGCAAATCCAATTATAATAAATGATATAAAAATATTGGCCTTCTTTTTTAGTAAAATATCGTGACGTAGCTTAGTCAAATTATTCTTTCTACGCTCAGTGTGTAAATCATTCCGAATGTATCGGGCTTTCATTGGGTACTTCAACGAATCTTGAATAAATTGATCACTTTGATTTTCTATAGCAGACCAAAATGCTTGAATAGTTTGTATAATTATCTGGAGATTGTAATGATCCAGTGAAGTGAAATCGATGCAACCAATCGCATCCAAGTATATTAATCGAGAAAGGAAGAATTTCACATTCGTGATGTTTGAAGATGAATGATTTAGAGTCGTGCATATCCTACCTAAAGCAAGGGCAACATCTTTTCCTGTGACTGAATATTCTCCTGTGTTTTTGAAAATGGAAGAAAAGTCGGAGGTATTAATAAATGTCGTTCCATGAGAACTAAAGGCTGAACTTAGTACACGACTCACCGCGTACTCGACCTCTTTAGTATGTAAGAAAATACTCCCACCTTCTTGATATTCAAATCCGTGAGGTATTAATATATTACCAACCATTATTTCGATGGGACAATAGCGGTATCGTTGCTGTTTATCGTACTGATAGCGCAATTGATACCTTCCAGCCCATAATTCTGTAGCAGATTCAATTCCAGAGCAAGCCATTAATTCTTCAGCTACCCGCATAAAAGTAAT
>VFQN01003077.1_pt1 | contig 24619 bp, 28 predicted proteins | sample 3512371 | NCBI WGS metagenome assembly VFQN01 (sample SAMN10412370, study PRJNA504923) | tailings metagenome | isolation source: Replicate 2 from Balatoc abandoned mine | place: Philippines: Itogon, Benguet | collected 2017-08-28 | reverse complement strand
AATGACGGGGGACGTGAATAAAAGGTGGGTCATTGGGTGTCCGGCCCTGCGCCGTCCCTGCCCTTCGCTTCGCCTGCCCGCAGCCGCTTGTGCCAGCCCAGCAGCAGCGGCACGACGGCGAAGGAGGTGAGGAGGTAGCCGAGCAGCCAGAGGTAGTTGTTCATCTGCTCGCCGGTTTCGTGGTCGAACACTTCGCGGTAGTCGAGCAGGCGGCGGCCCTGCTGGTCGATCTGCCACAGGCGGTTGCCGAAATCGGGGTGTGGTTCGTACCACAGCGTGACGGAACTGCCGCGGCGCAGTGCGCGGCTCGCGCGGGCATAGGCGGTGGCGCCGGTCAGGCGTCCGCTGTCGATCAGGTATTCGGTGTCGGCGCCGCGCAGCCGCAGGTGGATGGAGTAGACGTTGGGGCCGTGGCGGACGTAGCGGCTGTCGCTGCGCAACTCGTCGATGATGCCTGTGGCCTGGCGCAGGTCATCGCGGCCGGGGATGGCCTTGCCCTGCAGCGCGCCCGCCAGCAGTGCGATGCCGAGCACGCCCCACAGCAGGCCGAAGATCGCCGGGCGGTGGCGCATCAGGAATTCGTTGTCGCGTAATCGGTACATGACAGGGGTAATGTCTGGCGCGAGAGAAATTATAAAATATCAATATAATCAAATACTTACGTATTACTCTCCTGAGGCGGCCTGGTGACCCTGCCTCTCACCGATCCCCGGTGCCGCTTCAAACCTTCCCCGTTTCCCCGCCTGCGGGGGAGAGGGCATGGCCTACATGTGTGGCGGCGGTGATGCCGGGCCGGGTGTTGCTGGATGGATCGTCGTGCCGGCGCGTGTTGCGGGTGGCTGCGCGCCTGTTGTTCTGGAATGCCCCGAGAATAAACGCGCAGGGGACGCTTGGCCAGCGGTGACTTGCCGCTAAGATGCGAAACCGCCGGCCGTCCGGCCTGCGGCGGCATCACGAGGGAGTAGCAGCATATGGACGTTCTCAGCTTCATTGATCATCCGGCACTGCGGCTGTGGTTTGCGCAGTCTGCGGTGCTGTTCTTTTTCATCAGCGGTTTCGCGCTGCTCGCGGTGGGCCTGTGGCTGGTCCTCAACAGCGCGGCGGCGCTGCGGTTTTTCGAAGGCATGAACCGCTGGGTGTCGATGCGGCGCGCGACGCGGCCGCTGGAGATCGCCCGCGACACGCGGCCGCTGGTGCTGCGTTACCGCTTGCTGATCGCGGCCTTTGTGGTCGCTGCGGGCGTGTTCGCGATTTACGGCCTGCTGACGCAGTACGATGCCCGCGAGGCCGTACGCCTGCTGGGCCTGGAGTCGCAGCGGCCGGTGCTCGCGCTGTGGCTGGTCGACAGCGCGCGCTGGCTGCTGATCGCCGGCAATGCGCTGGGCATCGTCGTCGGCATCGTGCTGGTGTTTGCGCCGGCCCTGTTGACGCGCGTGGAGGCGCGCGGGGGCGACTGGTATTCGGAGCGGCGCCTGGTGAAGGGTGCCGACGCGATGAACACCGGGCTCGATGCGCAGGTGGCGGCGCGTCCCCGTGCCGCCGGGGTCATCATCACGCTGGTGGCGCTGCTGCTGATCGGTGCCTTCGGCTTGCTGCTGCCGGCGGTGTTCTGAGGCGGTTCAGGCCCTCGCCGCCTGCACGGTGCTGCTGAAGGACGGGCGCGCCTCGAGGCGTCCGGCGAGCTGCATCAGTGCTGGATGCGCCTTGCGCCATTCGATTTCCGGCAGCGCGAAATCGAGGTAACCCAACGCATAGCCGGCGGCGATGTCGGCAAGCGTGAAACGGTTGCCGAAACAGAATTCACGGTTGCCGAGGTCGCGTGCCATCAGCGCGAGGCCGCGGTCGATCTTCTGGCGCTGTTTCTCGAACCAGGCCGGGCTGCGCTGCTTGTCCGCCGGTTCGCGGTATTCGTGGTTGATGTTGACGGTTGCCTCGGTGATGCCGTCGCCCAGCGCCTCCCAGCGTTTGACTTCGATTCGGGACTCGAAATCCTCCGGGATCAGCTTCGGCCCGCTGCCGAGCGCATCGAGGTATTCGACGATCACCGGCGAGTCATAGAGCGCGCGGCCGTCGTCGCGGACCAGCGTCGGAATCTTGCCCAGCGGATTGAAGGCCGGCACCGGCGAATCCGGCGCCGAGCCGCGGGCGATGATGTAGTCATGCGCGATGTTTTTTTCGGCGAGCACGATGCGCACCTTGCGCGCGAACGGGCTGCCGGGACTGCCGTAGAGTTTCATGGGGCCTCCGGGTTTGCGGGGCATTCTAATCCCGCGGCCGGCCCTGTGCCCGGTGCGGGACCGAAGCGGCTTCGCCCAACGATTACAATGTCCGCCGTGTTGATAACCCGCAGGCCGTTGGCCTTTTAACCCGAGGAAGTCAGGATGAAACGAAACAAGATGAAGGAAAAGCTGCGCGCAGGTGAACCGGTATTCGGCGTCTCGGTGATGATTCCGTCGCCGCAGATCGTGGAAATGGTCGCCGCCGCCGGTTTTGACTGGGTGCTGCTCGACTGCGAGCACGGCACGTTGACCATCGAAAGCGTCGAGCTGATGGCGATGGCCGCCGAGGCGAGCGGCATCACCGCGATCGCGCGTCCGGTCAGCCGCAGCCCGGAACACATCCTGCAGGTGCTCGACCGCGGCGTCATGGGCGTGCAGATTCCGCACGTGATCACCGCGCAGGACGCGCGTGATGCGGTCGCCGCCGTGAAGTACCACCCTCTGGGCAAGCGCGGGCTGGCGGCGGGCACGCGTTCGGCGGTCTACGATTCGCACGGCACGCTGGCCGAGTACGTGAAAGCCGCCAACGACTCGACGCTGATCGCGGTGCAGATCGAGGACGAGGCCGCGGTCCACAACATCGACGAGCTGCTGAAGGTCGATGACATCGACGTGTTTTTCATCGGGCCGTCGGACCTGTCGCAGTCGATGGGGCACCCCGGCAACCCGAAGGCGCCGGTGGTGGCGGAGGCGATCGACAGCTGTTTCCGCAAGATGCTCGCCGCCGGCCGCACGCCGGGCACGCCGGCCACCGCCGAACACGTGAGCGAGGTGCTCGGCAAGGGTGTGCGCTACATCTACACGCACCTGCCGCGCCTGCTGGCCGGCAGCGCAAAGACCTACTTCAAGAGCGCGCGCGGGTAAACACGGGTTCCCCGTTCCGCGGGCTGGCCGTACGCCGAAGGTACGGCTAAGATGGCCGGCCCCGGGCGTGATCCGCCCGGCCAGACAGGGGAATCGACATGGAAACCCTCTACAAGTGGCGCGTGCTGGAGAAGGACCGTTCGGGCAAGACGCGCTGGCGCCTGGTGCGCACGCCGATGACCGAGGACACCGCGCGCTTCTGGGCGGCCAACAACAACCGCGTCATCGAACGCATCGACTGGCCCGGCGCGGTGAAGCTCTCGCTGCAGCCCGAGGCCACCATCCTGCCTTTCCGCAGGACCTCCCGCTGATTCTGTTGCGGATGCCGCCGGATCAGCCGATCCGGTAACCCTTGTCACGGAATAGCCGGGCGCAGGCCGCCGCGGTGTCACTGTCGTAGAGCCGCCCGGCATTGCCCTCGATTTCCTTCAGCGCCACTTCGATTCCGAGTCCTACGCGGTAGGGGCGATCCGAGCTCATCGATTCGACGACGTCGGCGACGCTGAGGATGCGCGACAGCGGCAGGATTTCCCCGTTCTTCAGTCCGCGCGGATAACCGCCGCCGTCGAGGCGTTCGTGGTGCTGGCGCACGATTTCGGCGACCGGCGCCCCGAAGTCGATGTGTTCGAGGATCTCGTAGCCGAGATCGACGTGGGTCTTGATCAGGTCGAATTCGGCATGCGTCAGCCGTGCCGCCTTGGTGAGGATTTCGACGGGCACGCCGATCTTGCCGGTGTCGTGCACGACGCCGGCCTTGCGCAGCGTATCGAGGTCGCTGCTGCCGGCACCGAGCTCCGTTCCGATCGCCGCGGCGAGTTCGCCGACGCGGTTGGCGTGGCCGGCGGTGTAGGGATCGCGGATTTCGCCCAGCCGCGATATCGCGTTCAGCGTCTCCTGCACCATGCGCTGCAGGTGGGCGACGTGGCTGGCGGCCTGAGCCTCGGCGCGGCAGGCTTCGGTGATGTCGATCACGACGCCCATCATCACCGGATCGCTGTTGCTGCCGGCGCGCGTGTTGTGGACGTCGACGATGATCTCGCGGCCGTCCTTGCGCAGGCCGGTGAACACGCGGCGGCCGGTGTTGATATTGCTGGCGATGCGCTCGCGCACCGCTTCCGCCGCATTTGCGCGCTCGCGGGGCACCGTGAGCTCAAGGATGTCCATGCCGGTGATTTCGTCGGCGCTGTAGCCGAACATGCTCCTCAGGCTCGGATTGGCATAGGCGATTTTCATGTGCTTGACGATGTAGATGCCGACCATCGAGTGTTCGATCAGGCCGCGGTACATCGACTCGGCCTGGTGCAGGCGGGCGAGGCTCTCGACCTGCTCGGTGACGTCGACCGCGAGCACGATCTCGGCGCGCCGGCCTTTGAAGCTGATCCGGCGCGCGGTGATGTCCATGTGCAGGATGCGGCCGTCCTTGCAGCGGTGGCGCCAGCGGCCGGCGCGGTCGACGCCTTCGCCCTGGTGCGCAAGGTGTGATTTCAGGCGCTCGATCTCGTCCTCGGGGCGGATCGCGAACACGGTCAGTGCCAGCAGTTCATCGCGGCTGTAGCCGTACTTCAGTTCCATCGCCCGGTTCACCGCGAGGAAGCGCAGCGTCTCGAGGTCGAAGATCCACATCGGGTGGGCATTGCCCTCGAAAAGTTCGAGGAATACCTGGTCTCCGGCCTGGATGTCGATTCTGGCCACGTGCTGCTCCAAGGGAACGGGCATCCGCCGCATTGCGCGGCGGACGGGTCCGTGCGAAGAGCATACGATGCCGGCGCTGCGGCCGACAATGCATTTCTCCTTCGATCAGGTTCCGTTTTGCGCAGGCACTATATTCATCAACATTCAATGATGTGCTGATGAAGTGTGGCGCGGGCGCCGCCGGACTTTAGCGCTGCGGCAGCGGATTGACTTCGTCGAGTCCCACGCCCTCCAGCGCGCCGAAGAGTTCGGCGAGTGTCGCGCGGTCGGTGTCGCGCAGCGGCGGCTTGAGGATGGCGCGGATGTTGGGTTCGATGTGGACCGGGTTGCCGGTGCCGAAGAGCACGACGTGGGCGCCGGCTTCGTGGCGCGCATAGCGGTAGGCGGCTTCGATGATGTTCTCCGCGCCGCCTTCACCGAGCAGGAAATCCAGTGCGTTGTCCTTCTGCGCCAGCACCGCGGGCAGGCGGCCTTCGGCGACCAGCGTTGCGATGTCCTGGCGCAGCCGGCCGGGCGTGCTGAAAATCGCACGTACCGCGAACATGAGCAGCGTGCCGATGTTGCGTTCGCGCGTGCCCGGGAACACCAGCCGCCGCGCGTTCTGGTTGAGCATGTGGAAGGCGACCATCATGACGTCCCAGCAGTCGTCGCCGAGCGCGCGCACCAGCGATTCGTGGCGCGGGTCGCGGCCGGCGAACTCGGTGATGCCGAGGAAGCGGAACTTGCCTTTTTCCTTTTCGCGCAGCAGCGGCGGGACGATTTCGGCCATCACGCGGTCGTATTCATGCGGCTGAACGGTGTGCATGCAGAACACGTCGACGTGGTCGGTGCCGAGCGTGCGCAGCGAGCGGTCGAGCCCGGCGAGGATGTCGGCGACGGGAATGATCGCGCCGTCGCGCGAGGAAACCTTGTGCTTGGTGGAAATCACCAGTGAATCGCGGGCGCGGCCGCGGATCGCCGCGCCGACGGCGGCTTCGGTGCCGTAGTACGAGGCGGTGTCGATGAAATTGACGCCGAGGTCGAGCGCGCGGCGCACGATGCCTGCGGCGTGGGCCTCGTCATGGCCCGCGGCCAGTCCGAGCTTGCTGCTGCCGCCGCAGCCGATGCCGGCGACGCTGACCTTGAGGCCGGTGCGGCCGAGGGTGGTGTAGTCCATGGGTTATAAAAATATCAATATAATCAAATACTTATAGTAAATAGTAAGCGGTAAGTGGTGAGTGGGTGAGTACTTACACGGTGGGGCAGAGGCGAACGCCGATGGCGGGGGAGTAGGGCGCGTGTTGCAACTGGGGCACGACGCGGCCCATCCAGGTCTGCGGGTCATTGCGCTGGGCTTCATGCGGGCCGAAGTGGTGCTCGCGTTCTTCGAGCGAGCTGAACTCGTGGAGTATCGCGTGTTTATATATCCCGACGGTGGCGAGCAGCTTGCGCGCGCCGACGCAGCCGGGCAGGGTCTTCAGCAGTGGAAAACGTTCCTGGGCGTACCAGCCGCCGAGATCGTCTTCGACCGCCGGTGAGGGCGCGTTGTAGTGGCCGATCTGGATCACGGCGGCCGTCGTGCCGCGCACATCGCGTGTGCCGGCTTCCGGGCCGTCGACGCGGGCTTCCTCGGCAAGGATCGCGGCCGCCGGATTCACGCGCATGCCGATGAACTGTTTTGTCTCGGCGCTCTGTTTCTTTGCGAGCTGTCCGGGACTGGGGTTGAGGAAGGTTTGCGTGGTCTCGCCGCCGAACAGCGCGAGGTAGCCGGTGCCGCGGCCGCCGTGGCCCAGCGCGTAATGCGCGGCCCAGCAGTAACCGGGGCGTGACAGTTTTTCGGGGATGTGGACCCGGTGAAACCAGTCCAGATAAGCGTCCCTGTTTGCGGGCGCGATGTCGTACCAGATGGCCCAGATGCCGCGATCCATGATGATGTTCTCCTCCTTCGGCCGATTGTATGTCAGCGCGGTGTCCGCGCCGTCACGGGGTCATGGTATGGACGCGGGGGCGCTGGTATTCTGCGGGGCCGGGTGCCCGGCCTGAACCGGGTCGACGATTCCGCAGTCCAACGACTTTCCATGGGAGACGTGACGATGGAGCGCAAAAAAGCGAGTGATTTTCCGCCGGAGGTGATGAAGCTGTTCGACGGTTATGTGCACGGGCGCATCGACCGCCGCGAATTCCTCGAGCGTGCCGGCAAGTACGCGGTGGGCGCCTTCACCGCGACGGCGATGCTGGAGAGCCTGAAGCCGAACTTCGCCTGGGCGCAGCAGGTGGCGAAGGATGACCCGCGCATCCGCACCCAGTACTTGGAATACGATTCGCCGCAGGGCCACGGCCGCATCCGCGGTTATTACGCCGCGCCGGCGAACCTCAAGGGCAAGCTGCCGGCGGTGCTGGTGATCCACGAGAATCGCGGGCTCAACCCCTACATCGAGGATGTCGTGCGGCGGCTGGCGGCGGCGAACTTCGTCGCCTTCGGGCCGGACGCGCTGAGCCCGGTCGGTGGCTACCCCGGCGACGAGGACAAGGGCCGCGCGCTGTTTGCGGCCCAGGACCCGAAGAAGCGCGAGGAGGATCTCTACCAGGCGGCGCAGTTCCTGAAGCAGCGGCCGGAGGCGGGGAAGATCGGCGTCGTCGGTTTCTGTTTCGGCGGCTACATCAGCAATCTGCTGGCGACGCGGATGCCGGACCTCGCGGCGGCGGTGCCGTACTACGGCCGCCAGGTGCCGGCCGCGGAAGTGCCGAAGATCAGGGCGCCGCTGCTGATCCATTTCGCCAGCGATGACGAGAACGTCAACAAGGGCTGGCCGGCCTACGAGGAGGCGCTGAAGGCGAACAAGGTGCGTTACACCGCGCATGTCTATCCCAACACGCTGCACGGCTTCCACAACGACACCACGCCGCGCTACGACGAGGCGGCGGCGAAACTGTCCTGGCAGCGCACGCTGGACTTCTTCAACAAGGAACTGCGCGGCTAGGGCGGGCGGCGCTTGCGGGGGCGGTTATGATGCGCTTGCTCTGCGCCGGCCTGCTGTCGGCCGCCTGCGGCGCCGCCCTCGCGCAGCCGGATCCCGCGGATTATCCGCAGCGGGCCATCCGCCTGATCGTCGCCGATTCGCCGGGATCGGCCGATGATTTTTTTGCGCGCGCGGTCGGCGAGCGGCTGGAGGCGCTGTACAAGCAGCGGGTGATGATCGACACCCGGCCCGGCGCCGGCGGCCTGATCGGCAACACGCGGGTGTCCCGCGCGGAAGCCGACGGCTACACGCTGGGCATGGTCAGCGTCACCCGCCTGATCACCGCACTGCTGCGCGAGCCGCCGCCGTACCGCGCGCTGGCCGATGTCACCGGCGTCGCGCATGTCGCCTCGATCACCAATGTGCTGGTCGTGGCGCCGGACCTGCACGCGCGCACGGCGCAGGATTTCGTGCGGCACGCGCGTGCGAGTCCCGGTGACCTCAATTACGCCTCGCTCGGCATCGGCTCGGCTTCGCATCTGGCGGGGGAGGTGTTTTCGCGGGCACTGGGCATCGACGCGGTGCATGTGCCGTACCGCGCCGTGATCAACACCTTTGCCGAGATGGGCCTCGGCCGCGTGCATTACGCGGTGCTGACGCTGCCCACCGTGCTGCCCGCGGTGCAGAAGGGACGGCTGCGCCCGCTGGCGGTGATGACGCCGCAGCGCAGCGGCGTACTGCCGAAGGTGCCGGCGATCCGCGAGCTCGGCCTGCCCGACGCGCAGTTCGACAGCTGGTCGGGCATCGTCGCGCCGGTCGGCACGCCGCGGCGCGTTGTCGAGCAGCTGCATGGCGACATCGTCGTCGCGCTGCGCCATGCGCCGTTGCGCAAGCGTTTCCTGCACCAGGGCGCGGAGTCGACGCCGGAGAGCACGCCCGACGGCTTCATGCGCCACATGCAGGAGGAATACCTGCGTTTCGAGGAGATGATCCGCGGCAGCGGCATCCGGCCGGAGTGAGCGCGGGCATGAAAAAACCCGCCGCGGCGGGTTTTTTCATGGTGGCGATGTGTATCAGGTGCCGCGTCCCCACAGGCCGCAGTAGCGGCGCAGCACGAACTGCAGGTTGTTCTTGTACCCCGGCCAGGATTCGTACTTCGGCAGCGTGACTTCCTTTTCCGCCGGTTCCCAGCATTTGCCCTCGCGCGCGGCGGCCTTCACCGTCTCCGAGGCATCGCGCAGGAACTGCAGCTGGGCGCGTGCGTCGTCCTTGGTGCCGAGGCGGCCGTTCGGCGCGCCGGGATGGCCGGGGATCATGCGCTCCCAGTCCATGGCGATGATCGACTCGATGGATTTTTCCGCTTCCAGCGGATGGAAATCGATCATGCCGCGGCCGGGCACCGAACCCACCGGCAGAGTGTCGACGAGGAACAGGATCTTTTCCTTGGGCAGGCGCATCGCGATCGTGCTGTCGGAGTGGTTGAGCCCGTGGTAGGTCAGCTCCAGTTCGGTACCGCCGAGCTTGATCACGCGCTTCTTGTCGAACACCTCGTCGGGCAGCGGCGTGTGCGGGTCCTTGATCACCGCCAGTCTTTCCTTGGCGCGTTTGTGGGCGATGATTTTCGCGCCGGCATCCTTGAAGGGCTGGCCGCCGGCGATGTGGTCATAGTGGTGGTGGCTGTAGACCAGGTACTTGATCGGCTGGTTGGTGACTTTCCTGATCTCGTCGATGTAAGTTGTCACCGCCTGCGGCCGGCCGTAGCCGATCGGATCGGTGGCGATCACGCCGGCCGAGGTGACGACGAACATCGCCTGGTGGTTGCCGTAGCGGAAGACGTAGACGTTGTCGGTGCCTTCGACCCTGGTGGTCGCGTACAGCGGCGGTTTTTCGGCGGGTGCGGCGGCGGGTTTGTCCTGGGCGAGGGCGCCGCAGGCACAGGTCAGTGCAAGGATCGCGGACAGGATGCGCAGCATGGTGACTCCTCCAGAGTGGTTGCCGGTGCGCCTCCCCACCGAGGCCGGATCATTATGCCCGCGGCCCCAACAAAAAGGCCGGCAAAATTTGCCGGCCCCGTGGAATAGGCGGCCGCGGCCGCCTGTTGCGTCGCCTTACCGGTGGATCACCGGTGCCAGGCTGTTCTGGTCGATCATGACGTCGATCACCGCCGGCTTGCCGCTGGCAAAGGCACGTTTGATCGCGCCTTCGAGTTCCTGCGGCCGGGTGACGCGCTCGCCGTGGGCGCCGAAGACTTTCGCCAGCGCACCGAAATCCGGGTTCTTGTAATCGACCGCGAAATAACGGCCGCCGAAGTGTTCGTTCTGGAAGGCGCGTTCGTTGCCGAGGCCTTCGTCGTTGAACACGACGTAGACCACGGGGATGTTCTCGCGCACCGCGGTTTCGAGCTCGCCGATGTTGCACATCGCGCCCATGTCGCCGCCGGTGCACAGCACCGGGCGGTCGGGCCGCGCGAGCTTGACACCCATCGCGATCGGCAGCGCGCCGCCGACGGAGGCCCAGTCATCCATGCAGAGGAAGGTGTCGGGCTCGTAGCTCTTGAAGTAGCTGCGCACATGTTTGCCGCCGTTGCCGGCATCGACGACGAGGATGCCGTTTTGCGGCAGCGCCTTGCGGATGATGTGGGCGACGAACTGCGGCTGGATCGGCTGGGCTTCGGGCTTCAGCACTTTCTGCAGCTCGGCTTCGCCCTCGGCGCGCAGCTTCGCGACGTCGACCCAGGGCTTGCGCGCGCCGGCCTTCGCGGCGCGCGCCGCGAGGCCGTCGATGAAACTGGTCGCCGAACCGGCGATGCCCAGCGCCACCGGGAACACGATGCCGATCTGGCCTTCGGCGGCCGTCTGGTGGATGATTTTCGCGCTCTCGCTGAAGATGCCGTACTTGTAGAGCGTCGAGAACACGTCGAAGTGGGCACCGACAGCGATGATGACGTCGGCCTGGGGCGCGGCGCGGTTGGCGCTGGCGAAGCCGTTGCGGCCCAGCGGGCCCAGCGCCATCGGATGCGAGGCGGGGAAGGCATCGGGCGAGTACTGCAGTGCGGCGGCCGGGATGCCGGTGGCTTCGGTGAGTTTCTGCATCGCCGCGACGGCGCGTTCTTTCATGACGCCGCGGCCGATGACGAACAGCGGGCGCTGCGCCTTGCTGATCATGTCCCAGGCGGCGTCGATCTGTGCCGGGTCGCAGACCGCAGGCACGGTGTGGCGGTAGGCGGCGGGCGCGGTCGGCTCCGGCGCGATCTGCTGCAGCAGCACCTCGCTTGCGGCCTCGATGTGCGTGGGGCCCTGCGGTTCGGTCAGCGCGACGCGGAAGGCCTTGCGCACGGCTTCCTGCACCTTGTCGACATAGGGGATGCTGTAGGCCCACTTGGTGATCGGGCGCATGAAGGGGATCTGGTCCATGTCCTGGGTCGCATCGCGCTCGCGCATGATGCTTTCCTGCACGCCGGTGATGCTGATCACCGGGACATTGCCCTTGAAGGCGGCGCCGATGCCGGTGACCATGTTGGTGACACCGGGGCCTTCGGTGACGGTGACCACCGAGGGTTTGTTCGCGGCGCGCGCGAAGCCGTACGACATGAAGGCGGCGCCCTGTTCGTGGCGGGTCAGGATGAAGCGGATCTGCGGCGTCGCGCGCAGTTCGTCGAGGATCGCGAGGTTCTGCGTGCCGGGGATGCCGAAGACATGGTCGATGCCTTCGCGCAGCAGGCCGTCGACGAGGGCGCGGGCGCCGGTGACGGTCTTGACCGCCTTGCGTTCGGTGCTGTCCATGGGAGTTCCTTTGCTTGCGGGTTGATGCGAAGGCCGGATGTTAGCCCAAAACGGCAAAACGCCGTCAGATCACCGTGCAACTTTTGCAGCGGTCCACAATGGGCAATGCCGCGGCGGATTTTTGTCCGGAACGCATTGTGTTTGGCGGCGTGCAATGCTCAAATCCGGAGAGCGGCAATGATCATGGATGACACAGGCGCCTGCCGCAGCCGAGAGGAGAATCATGAAATACACGATGCATGCCTTGGCGGGCACCCTGCTCGCCGCCGCGGTGTCCGCCACCGCAATCCCCGCAGCAGCCCAGGGCTTCCCGACGCGCCCGGTGCGCATGGTGGTGCCTTATCCGCCGGGCGGCGCCAACGACATCATCGGCCGCCTGCTGGCGCCGGTGATGACCCAGGAGCTGGGGCAGAACGTGATCGTCGACAACCGCGGCGGCGGCAACACGCTGATCGGCTCCGAGATCGTTGCCACGTCCGCGCCCAACGGCTACACGCTGCTGGTGGTGGCCGCGGGGCATGCGGTCAATCCGGCGCTCTACAAGAAGCTGCCCTACGACACCGCGCGCGATTTCGTGCCGGTCTCGCTGTTCGGCGACGGCGCCTATGTGCTGGTCGCGCACCCTTCCGCCGGCGTGTCGAGCAGCGCGGAGCTGATTGCCAAGGCGAAGGCGAATCCGGACAAGGTGACCTATGCCTCGTCGAGCACCGGCAACCTGACCCATCTCGCGGCGGAGCTGTTCAACTCGCTGGCCGGCGTGAAAATGCTGCACGTGCCGTACAAGGGCGGCGGTCCGGCGATGACCGACCTGCTCGGCGGCCGGGTGCAGGTGTTTTTCTCGACGGTCGCCGTGGCGCGGCCGCACCTGCAGTCGGGCAAGATCCGCGGGCTCGGCGTGACCACGCCGAAACGCACGCCGGCGCTGCCGAACGTGCCGACGATTGCCGAGTCGGGGCTGCCCGGCTACGCGGTCAGCGGCTGGTACGGCGCGGTGGCGCCGAAAGGCACGCCGAAGGCCGTGATCGACAAACTGCACGGCGCGGTGCAGGTGGCGCTGCGGCTGCCGGAGGTCAAGGAGCGCCTGCTTGGTGTCGGCGTCGAGGCGACGGAGATGTCGCCGGCCGCCTTCGGCAAGCTGATCGACGACGACATCGCGAAGTGGATCAAGGTCGCGCGGCCGCTGAATATCAGCATGGACTGAGCGGGTCCGGCCAAAAACAGAAAACCCCGCCAAGGCGGGGTTTTTTGTCGGACGTTGCTGGTTTCAGGCGGCTTTTTTCTGCAGCGCCTTCAGCTGTTTCGCGATGAAGTCCATCACCATCCGGTGCGAACGGTCGGCCGCGGCGCTGGGCACCGCGGTCCATTCGTGTTCGCAGCCCTCGAAGATCTCGAGCTGGCATTCGCCGCCGGCGGCGCGGTAACTGGCCGCGAATTTCTCCTGGATCGCCGGGATCACGTTGTCGTCGAGCCCGCCCTGCATGATCAGCATCGGCAGCAGGTTGACCTTTTCCTTGCGGTCGAGGATTTCCTGCGGATTGCCTTCGTTGATGCTGCCGGGTGCGCTGAAGAAGGTGTCGGACTTCTTCATCATCTCCTTGTTGCCCTTTTTCTCGGCCTGCGCGCGGCGCGCGACCGGGTTGCTGATCGGCGAGCGGGTGGCGACGTAGGAGAAGGTGGCGTCGAGCTGCGGCGCTTCGGGCAGCGGCACCGCGGCGTATTTCGGATCATGCGGCTTCATCGCCAGCAGCTGCGCGATGTGGCCGCCGCTGGAGCTGCCGAGCACGCCGAAGTGGGTCGGGTCGCCGTTCAGTTCCTTCGCCTTGTGCTTGAGCCAGCGGATCGCGTAGTGCGCGTCCTGCACCGCAGCCGGGTACGGCGCTTCGCTGGAGATGCGCAGGTCGGGCGACACCACCAGCATGCCGGCCGCCGCGACGGCGCGCGCCATCGGCTCGTTGGCATAGCGGTCCTTGCGGCTCCAGGCGCCGCCGTGCAGGTCGAGCAGCACCGGGAAGGGGCCCGTGCCCTGCGGCTGGTAGATGCGCGCGATCAGCGTGCGCTGTTCGGTCTTGCGGTATTCGACTTCCCAGCACTTGACGGCGTAGAGGCTGTCGGGATTGTAGGGAACGGTCATCGTGATCCTCCGAAGGGGCGGTTTGCGGAAAGGCGCTTATGATACGGCCACTTTGGCGCGGCCGGTCAGCCGTCCGCGATTTTGATGACGCAGTCCATATTGAGGAGCTTCAGCATGCTTTGGGCCATTTCCTGCATCGACAACCCGGACACCGCGGCGATCCGTGAATCGGTGCTGATCCCCCACCGCGAATATCTCGGCAGCCAGAAACACATCCTCGTGCTCGCCGGTGCGACGCAGAACGATGAAGGCACGGAGGCCATCGGCAGCCTGTTCATCGTCAACGTCAACAGCCGGGCGGAAGCGAAGAAATTCTCCGACGGCGATCCCTTCACGCAGAAGGGGGTGTTCAAAAGCATCACCATCACCCGCATGCGCAAGGGGCAGTGGAATCCCGGCGCGGCCGAGGGCGCCTGAGGGGGTTATTTATAAGTATTTGATTTTAAATGGATTTTATTTCAGCTTCTGCAGCACTTCGAGCAGCTCGTCGTTGGGCATGATGCCGCGGGGATCGTTGACGTTGGCGTAACGCACGACGCCTTCGCGGTCGATGATGAACCAGGCGCGTTTCGCGCGCAGGTAGCCGGCGATGCGCTTGCTGTCCTTCGCCAGCGCGGGATCGTCGTTCAGCACGCCATAGGCGCGCGTCATCTCGCGGCGGGTGTCGCTCAGCAGCGGGAATTTCAGGCCGAGCTTGGTGGCGAACTCGGTGTTGGCGGCGTTGAAATCGACACTGATGCCCAGGACCTGGGCATTGGCGGCCTCGAACTTGGGGAGATCAAGCTGGAAGGCCACGACTTCGGTCGTTCACGTGTCGGTGAAGGCGGCGATGTAGAAGAACAGGACGACGTTCTTTTTGCCGAGGTAATCCGCGAGCGCCACCGGCTTGCCGGTGGTCGACATCACGGAAAACGCCGGCGCCTTGTCGCCGGGCTTCGGCATCTGGGCCATGACCGGCGCAGCGGACAGCATTGCGGCGCCGAGCAGGCCGGCGGTGATCCAGCGGTGCAGCAGGGGCAGCTTCGACATCAGGGCTCTCCGGTGAAGGTTCACTTGATGCGGGCGAGATCCCGCGCGTAGTTGCGCAGCACGCGGCCGTCGAAATCGACATGGCCGAGGCCGCGGGCGTTTATCAGGCCCTTTCTGTCGACGATGACCGTGGACGGCACGCCGCGCACGCCGAAACCGCGGGCGACGTTCATGTCCTGGTCGAGCAGCGCGGGCACGGTGTAACCGCCCTTGGCGAAGATCGGCTTGACCGCGGCCTCGCCGGTGCCGTCGATCGAGATGGTGATGACCTGGATGCCGTCCTTCTTCAACTCGTCATGCGCCCTCTGCACGGAGGGCAGCTCGCGTACGCAGGAGCTTCACCACGAGGCCCAGAAGCGGATGATGGTGACCTTGTTGCGCAGGTCGGCATCGCTGCCGCTGCTGCCGTTGATGCCGGGAATCTTGAAGGCCGGCATCGGTGTCGGTTGCGGCAGCGGCACGAGGGTGTCGGCTGCTGCAGGGGTGGTCAGCGCGAAACCCAGCGCAATGGCACCGGCGGTGATGAGGGATCGTAGCGGATGCATGGTGTCTCCGGAAAAGGCTGATCGAACTGGATTGGCGGAACGCACGGGGGGATTTTAGCCGGAGCTTGCCGCCTGCGCGGCGAACAGGAGATCCTGTGCGGTTATTCCGGCGTTGCGCAGTGCGGATTCATCCGCCTTGTCGTGGACATGCCGCCGGCAGTCTCCCATCTGCGACTGCCGGCGGTGGATTGCCGGCTTACTGCGGTTCGATGCCGGTGGCCCTGGCGATGGCCGCGAATTTCTTGACGTCCTCGCGGAACTGCTTGGCCCAGACATCCGGCGGATCGCCGTTGGGCTCGTAACCGTTGTCGACGAAATGCGCGTTGATCTTCGGCTCCTGCAGCGATTTGTGGATCGCCTGCTGCAGCTTGCGTGCGATCGGCATCGGCAGCTTCGCCGGACCGAACACGCCGTGCCAGCCGGCGTCGGAGACATAACCGTTGACGGTTTCACCGACGGTCGGGATGTCCGGCAGGGAACCGAGGCGTTTGGCGCCGGTGAAGGCAATGGCGCGCAGGCGCCCGGCCTTGTGGTGGGGCACACCGACCGAACCCGCCGGGAAATGCACCTGCACCTCGCCGCTGATTGCGGCGGCCGCGGCCGGTCCGCCGCCCTTGTACGGCACGTGCAGCATGTTGATCTTGGCCATGCTCGCCAGCAGCGCGCCGGCGAGGTGCTGGCCGTTGCCGATGCCGGCGGTGCTGTAGCGCAGGGGCTGTTTTTTGGCTTCCGCGATCAGCTCGGCGGTGTTTTTCACCGGCAGTTTCGGATTGACCACGAGCAGATAGCCGAGCCCGGTCGCGACATTGGTGACCGGCGTGAAATCGCGGATCACGTCAAAGGGCATTTTTTTCAGGATCGCGGGATTCACCGCGAAACCGAAGGAGGTGTTCATGATGGTGTAGCCGTCGGGTGTCGCGTTCCTGACCAGGTCCGAACCGACGATGGCGTTGGCGCCGCCGCGGTTGTCGATGACGAAGTGGACCCCGAGTTCCGTTTCGACCTGCCGGAACAGCACGCGTGAAAACACGTCGACGTTGCCGCCGGCCGGGAAGGGGATGATCAGCCGGATCGGGCGGCTGGGGTACTGCTGGGCGACGGCCTGGCCGGCCAGTGCGAGGGCCAGGGCGCCGAGTACCAGGGATACGCAGCGTTGCTTCATTGTTCTCCTCCAATGTGTGGTGACATGGATGCCGGGCGCGCGGTTTATGTAGTGGTGCGCGTCACCGACGTCCACATTCTAGTGGCAACGGTGGCTCCGATGTGAACAAGTTTCTGCACGGCCGCGGCAATCGGGTAATCTGCGCCCTCCATTCATGAAACCACCGTTCCGGAAAGGAAAAAGACGTGAGCAAACCGGTCGTCCTCGTCACCGCCCCCACCGTGTCCGAGCTTGCGCAGGGCCTGCTGCGCGAAGGGGGGACGGAAATCGAGTTCATGACGGGAACCATCGACGAGGAGGCGCTGCTGCGGGCGCTGTCGGCCGGGCGGGTGTCCGCGGTGCTGCTGCGCGGCTCGCCGCCGCTGACGGCGCGGGTGCTGGAGGCGGCGCGCGGCCTCAAAATCATCGCCAAACACGGCGCCGGCGTCGATTCGGTGGACATTGCGGCCGCCACCCGGCAGGGCATCGCGGTGATGGTCGCCGGAGGCGCCAATGCCGATGCGGTCGCGGAACACGCGCTGGCGATGATGCTGGCGCTGGTGCGCGAGCTGCCGCGTTTCGACCGCGGGACGCGGCAGGGCGAATGGCGCGATCTCAATCATTTCACGCGGGATTTCCGCGAGCGCACGGTCGGCATCGTCGGTTTCGGCCAGATCGGCGAGCGCACGGCGCGGCTGGCGCAGGCCTGCGGCGCGCAGGTGCTGGTGCACACCCGCTCGGCGGTCGGGCTGCCGGAAGGCATGGCGCGCGAGGCGGAGCTCGACCGGCTGCTGGAGCGTGCCGACATCATCAGCCTGCACTGCCCGCTGACGGAAAAGACGCGCGGCCTGATGGGGGCGGCGCAGTTCGCGCGGATGAAGCCGGGGGCGATCCTGGTCAATACCGCGCGCGGCCCGGTGGTCGACGAGGAGGCGCTGGTGGCGGCGCTGCGCTCCGGCCGGCTCGCCGCGGCGGGGCTCGACACCTATGCCGTGGAGCCGCCGGATCCGGCGAATCCGCTGTTTGCGCTGCCCAACGTGATCGTCACGCCGCACATCGCCGCGGCGACCACCCAGGCGATGGTGCGCATGGGCACCATCGCGGCGAACAACATCATCAGCTGGCTGCGCGGCGAGGTGTATGACCGGCGCAATCTGCTCAATCCGGCGGTTGCCGACAACCTTCTTCATTCAGGAGCAAATTCATGACCACGGACAAAATACTGGCCAGCCGGGAAGGTCCGGTCGGCTTCCTCGTATTCAACAACCCGGAGCGCCGCAATGCGGTGTCGCTGGAGATGTGGCAGCGTGCGGGCGAGGTGATCGCCGGATTCGCGCAGGATGACGATGTGCGCGTGATCGTGCTCGCCGGCGCCGGCGACAAGGCCTTCGTGTCCGGCGCGGACATCTCGAAGTTCGAGGATGAGCGCGCCAACGCCGAAGCCCAGGAAAAATATTCGAAAACCTCCTCGGGCATGCGCGCGCTGCTGCGCGGGACCGGCAAGCCGACGATCGCGATGATCCGCGGCTACTGCATCGGCGGCGGCATGTCGCTGGCGCTGAGCTGCGACCTGCGCATCTGTTCCGACGACGCGCAGTTCGGGATCCCGGCGGCGCGGCTGGGCATCGGCTACGGCATGGAGGGCCTGCGCCGGCTGGTGGAGCTGGTCGGCCCGTCGGCGGCAAAGGAGTTCATCTACACCGCGCGCCGCTACACGGCGGCGGAGGCGCTGCGCATGGGCATCGTCAACCAGGTGCTGCCCGCGCAGTCGCTGGATGCCGCAGTCCGCGAGATCGCCGGCAACATTGCCGCCAACGCGCCGCTGTCGATCCTGACGGCGAAACGCGTGATCGACGAGCTGATGAAGGATCCCGCGGAGCGCGATCTTGCGCTCTGTGACGAGCTGGTGAAGCGCTGCGGCGCGAGTGAGGATTTCATCGAGGGCCGGCGCGCGTTCATGGAGAAGCGAAAACCCGTGTTCAGGGGGCGTTGATTACATTTTGTTACGCGCCTGATGTGAGGATTTTCACGGTTTTCCGGTCAATGTGCGGTACTGTGTGCGCCATTGCACAATTGCCGCGGAAGTTTTTGGGTACGATTCCCGGCGCAAGTGTGTTGCAGCGGCTGTCCGGAAACGGTGCCGTGATAATCAAAACGTAAAGGAGCGCTTATGCACAACAGCATGTTGATCCCGATCAGGCGGGCCCTTGCAGTCGTGATGGCCGGCGCCATGGCCTCGGCCCCGGTGTTTGCCGAAAAGCCGGAGTGGGCCGGCAAGGGCGGCAAACCGAAGGCCGAGCAGCGGGGTGGCGGCAACAAGCAGCATGACCGCGGAGATTACGCCCGCGACGGCGGACGCCATTTCGGCGACCGCCAACTGGTGATCGTGCGCGACTATTACGCGCAGGAGTATCGCGGCGGGCATTGTCCACCGGGGCTGGCGAAAAAGAACAACGGCTGCATGCCGCCGGGGCAGGCGAAGAAATGGCACAAGGGCCGGCCGTTGCCGCGTGACATCGTGTACTACGATTTGCCGCCGCGGCTGGTGGTCCAGCTCGGCGCGCCGCCGGCCGGACACAAGTACGTGCGCGTGGCAGCCGACATCCTGCTGATTGCGGTCGGCACGTCGATGGTGGTGGATGCGATCACCGATCTCGGCCGCTTGTAGTTTTCCGCATCTGGGCAGCAGGCGGGCCGCATTGCGGCCCGCTTTTTTTTGCGGCATCGTTGGGCTTCGCAACCCGGTGGAACCGGAACCATGACACTACGCACACTGCAGCAGGTGATTCCCGCGATGGAGACTTCGGACGGCGCAGGCGTGAAACTGCGCCGCAGCATCGGCCAGTCGCCGCAGGCCCGGCTCGATCCTTTCCTGATGCTCGACGAGTTCGGCACCGACAATCCGCAGGACTACATTGCCGGTTTTCCCTCGCATCCGCACCGCGGCTTCGAGACCGTGACCTACATGCTCGACGGCCACATGCTGCACGAGGATCACATGGGCAACCGCGGCGACCTGAAAAGCGGCGACGTGCAGTGGATGACCGCGGGCCGCGGCATCATCCACTCGGAGATGCCGCAGCAGCTGGAGGGGCGCATGCGCGGTTTCCAGCTGTGGATCAACCTGCCGGCGGCGGAGAAGATGAAGCCGGCGGGTTACCGCGATATTCCGGCGGCGTCGATTCCCGAGGCGGCACTGGACGGCGGCGGCAGCGCGAAGGTGATCGCGGGTACGCTGCGGCTGGACGGGCGTGATACCGCGGGGCCGATGCAGGGGCTCAGTACCGAGCCCGTCTATTTCGATGTCGAATTGCCGGCTGGCGGCAGCTTTGAGCAACCGTTGCCGCCGGGCCACAACGCCTTTCTGTATGTCTACGAGGGGGATGCATCCGTCGGTGCCCGGGCGCTGCCGCGGCGCGCGGCAGGGATACTCTCGGAGGGGGATTCGGTGCGTGTCACGGCCACCGACCGGGGCGCCCGTTTCATCCTGCTGGCTGCGAGGCCCCTGCGCGAGCCGGTCGTGCAGTACGGGCCTTTCGTGATGAATACGCGCGACGAGATCGAGCAGGCGCTACGCGATTATCAGGCGGGACGCCTGACGGCCTGACAGGACGAAAAAAAGCGCCGGCATGGGCCGGCGCTCTGGATGCTGCGGGATTGATGCTGACGCTTATTGCGGCTGGATGCCCGCAAGCTGCGCCGCTTTTTTGTAGCGCGCGATTTCCTTCGGCAGCAGGTCGGCCAGCTGGTTCAGCGGGAGCTGCCAGGCTTCCGCGCCCTGCGTGTCGAGGAATTTCTTCATGTCGGGGCTGACGACGATTTTCTGGATTTCGTTGTACAGGAACTTGAGGCGGTCGGGCGCCATGCCGGCCGGCGCGAAGGTGCCCCACCACAGTTCGTACTCGTAGCCGGGGGCGCCCTGGGAGGCGACGGTCGGCAGGTCGGGGAACAGCGGCGATTTTTCCGCGCTGGTCACGCCGAGGATGCGGATGCGTCCCGAATCCCGCTGCGGCAGCAGGGCCGAGGAACTGGCGATGACGACCTCGACTTCGCCGGAAGCGATCGCGGTCACGGCCAGCGAGATGCCCTTGTACGGGACATGCTGCATCTTGATGCCGGCGGCCGAGGCGAACAGTGCGCCGGAGAAGTGGTTGTTGCCGCCGGTGCCGGAGGAGCCGTAGTTCAGGTAGTACCGCTTCGGGTCTTTCTTGACCAGCGCGATCAGTTCCTTCACCGATTTCGCGGGAACCGACGGGTGGATCGCGAACAGCATTGGCGCGCGCGCGGTCATGCCCACCGGGATGATGGACTTGGCCGGATCGAAGGGCAGCTTGGCGCGCACGGCGGCGGTGGCCGGGTATGACGAGGTGTGGCCGAGCAGGGTGTGGCCGTCGGGGTCGGCCTTGGTCACCATTTCGGTGCCGATCATGCCGCTGGCGCCGGGGCGGTTGTCGACGACGATGTTGCGTCCCAGCGCGGTGCCGAGTCGGGTGGCGATGGCCCGGCTCATGGCGTCGGCGGATCCGCCCGGGGTGTAGGGCACGATCATGACCATGGTTTTCGACGGGAACGCGCCTTGCGCATGGGCGCCTTGCGCGGCGGCCAGCGACAGTGCGGCAATCGCGGCTGAGCTTGCGAATGTGCTGAATTTCATGAATTTCCTCCGTATTTTTGACTGCTCGGGTGTACTGCGGTGCTGCCGTTTCAATCCCACGCCGGTGCGCGGCCCGCCGGATTGGCAATGCGGCCGTCGGGCCGTGCCAGTGCATGGATGCGTTTCATCTCGTCGGCGGTCAGCGCGAAGTTGAACACGTCGAGGTTCTGCGCGATGCGCTCCGGATTTGAAGAGCGCGGGATGGGTGCAATGTTGCCCTGTTGGACGAGCCAGCGCAACACGACCTGCGCGATGGTCCTGTTTTTCGCCCGGGCGATGTCCGCCAGGACCGGGTCTCCGAACAGGCGTCCGCGCGCCAGCGGGCAGTAGGCGGTGAAGATCATGCCGTGCTCGCGGCAGTAATCAAGGACCCTGCGCTGGTCGAGATAGGGGTGGTATTCGGCCTGCAGCGTGGTCAGCGGTTCGGGGCAGACCCGCCGTGCTTCCTCCAACAGGGCGATGTTGAAGTTGGCGACGCCGATGTGGCGGGTCAGCCCGTCGCGCTTCGCGCGGGCCAGCGCGGCCATGGTTTCGGCGAGCGGCACTTTTTCCGTGCTGGGCCAGTGCACGTGCAGCAGGTCGACATGATCGACCTGCAGGTTTTTCAGGCTTTCATCGACAGAACGCGCAAAGTCCGCGGCACGCAGGTATTCGTGGGATACCTTGGTGACGAGGAATATTTCGCCGCGCGGCACGCCGGAGGCGCGGATGCCGGCGCCCACGCCTTTTTCAGAGCCGTATTTCCAGGCCGTGTCGATGTGGCGGTAACCCAGCCGGAGGGCGGTGGCGACGAGCTCGCCGCAGTCGCCGAGCTGGGATGTGCCGAAGCCGATCTGCGGCATGCGGCAGCCGTGGGCAAGGAGCGCGGGGCAGTGGTCCGGAGTCATGTTTGCGGGAGGGGTGCCTGCCGGGAAAAAACGTAGAATACGCGTTTTGACGATCACGGATTCCCCCGACCATGAGCCAGCCGCCTTTCCACCTTGCTTTTCCCGTCGATGATCTTGCCAAGGCCCGCGCGTTTTACGGCGGCCTGCTGGGCTGCCCCGAGGGGCGCTCGTCGGAGGACTGGGTCGATTTCGATTTTTACGGCCACCAGATTGTCGCCCATCTCGCACCCGGTGAAGTCGGGCATCGCAGCACCAGCGAGGTCGACGGTGACAACGTGCCGGTGCGCCATTTCGGCGCCGTGTTGTCCATGACGGAGTGGCAGGCGCTGGCTGACCGGCTGACCCGCGCCGGCACGAAATTCGTCATCGAGCCGCATGTCCGCTTCAAGGGCCAGGTTGGCGAGCAGGCGACGATGTTTTTCCTCGATCCCTGCGGCAACGCGCTGGAATTCAAGGCTTTCCAGGACATGTCGCAGCTGTTCGCCAAGTAGTGCCCGGGGGGCAGGCCATGGTTGACCACCCCGGAGAATGTTCCTACACTCTTCTGCCCACAGTTTTAAAAACAATCCTTAGGAGGACACCATGCGTCAATTCCTGAAAGCCCTGACGCTTGCCGCTTGCGCGCTGGTCGCGATGCCTGCAGCAGCCCAGGAGAAGGTCAATCTCTCGATCGGCACCGGCGGCACCGGTGGCGTTTATTACCCCCTCGGCGGCGGCATGGCCAACGTGCTGTCCAAGTACGTGCCCGGCATGGCGGCGACTGCCGAGGTGACCGGCGGCTCCGTGGCCAACCTGCAGCTGATCGGCACCGGCAAGCCCTACATCGGCCTGTCGATGACCGACGCGGCGCTGGATGCCTACAGGGGCGTCGACAAGTTCAAGGACAAGAAAGTCGAGTTGCGCACGCTGGCGATCCTCTATCCGAACCGCATGCACGTTGTCAGCATCGAGGGCACCGGCGTCAACTCGATCAAGGATCTCAAGGGCAAGCGCGTGTCCACCGGCTCGCCGGGCAGCGCCACCGAGGTCATGGCTTTCCGAGTGATCGAAGCCGCCGGTCTCGACAAGGACAAGGACATGCGCCGCGAGCGCCTGGGCGTGGCCGAGTCGGTCAACGCGATCAAGGACAAGAAGATCGATGCCTTCTTCTGGGTCGGCGGCCTGCCGACCGCCGCGGTGACCGATCTTGCCGCGACCCCCGGCGTGAAGATCAAGATGATCGACCATGCCGAGACCGTCGGGCCGATGAACAAGAAGTACGGCAACCTGTATGTCGAGGACGTCATTCCGAAGGAAACCTACAGCGGTATGACCGCCGACAACAAGCAGGCCACGGTGATGAACATCCTGGTGACGCATGCCAACATGAGCGACCAGACCGCCTACAACATCGTCAAGACGATCTTCGAGAAGCAGCCGGAACTCGTCGCCGTGCACAAAGAGGCGATGAACATCAAGTTCGAGAACCAGAAGGCCGCGGCCTCGCCCGTGCCTTTCCACCCCGGCGCCCTGAAGTACTTCAAGGAAAAAGGCGTCAAGCTGCAGTAACCGCGCCGAAGCCGTACGTTTCAGCAAAACCCCGCCGCTTGCCGGCGGGGTTTCGTTTTTGTGCGGCCCGCCCCGGGCCGGGGCCGCGAAGTTCACATGTTATGATCCCCGCACAAGAAATCGCCGGAGGAGAATGACGATGGCCGATCACGGCAATGTGGTGACGGATGAGGCAGCAATCAGTGAAGAGGCGCGCAGGCGCGTCGAGGAACTGATCGAGGAGGAAGAGGGCGCGCACAACCGCTATCGCGGCGTGCTCGCGGTGATGCTCACGGCGGCAGCCGTGATCATGTCGCTGTTCCACCTGTACGCCGCCGTCGAGATCGTGCCGGCCCACATGCTGCGGCCGATCCACGTTGCTTTTGCGCTGGCTCTGGTGTTCCTGCTGTTTCCGATGGCCAGGCGTTTCCGCCACCGGCTGATGTGGTGGGATGTCATATTCGCACTCGCTTCGGTCGCCGTGGTTGTCTACATGCTGTACTGGGGCGACGAGTTCGGCGACCGTGCGGTGACGCCGCTGCTGATGGACCAGATCCTCGGCGTGACGCTGATCGTGCTGATCCTCGAGGGCAACCGCCGCAGCTCGACGTGGATACTGCCGTTCATCGTGCTGCTGTTCCTCGCCTACGCCCTGTTCGGTCCGTACCTGCCCCAGCCCTGGACCCACAAGGGTTACGACATCGCGCGGCTCACCGGCGCGCTGTACATGACGCTGGAGGGCATATTCGGGGTCGCGGTTGACGTGTCTTCGACGCTGATCATCCTGTTCACCATTTTCGGCGCCTTCCTGCAGTTTTCGGGCGCCGGCAAGTTTTTCCTCGATTTTTCGTTTGCAGCGATGGGCGGCAAGCCTTCCAGTGCCGGACGTGCGGTGGTGATGTCCTCCTTCCTGCTCGGCGGACCTTCGGGTTCCGGTGTCGCCACCACGGTGACCATCGGCGCGGTGGCCTATCCGCTGCTGGCCAAGGCCGGTTACGGCAAGGAGTCGGCCGGCGGATTGCTGGCGGCCGGCGGACTGGGTGCGATCATTTCGCCGCCGGTGCTGGGTGCCGCGGCATTCCTGATCGCGGAGTTCCTGAAGATCTCGTACCTCGACGTGATCCTGATGGCGACGATCCCGACCCTCCT
>VFQN01003076.1_pt1 | contig 24619 bp, 37 predicted proteins | sample 3512371 | NCBI WGS metagenome assembly VFQN01 (sample SAMN10412370, study PRJNA504923) | tailings metagenome | isolation source: Replicate 2 from Balatoc abandoned mine | place: Philippines: Itogon, Benguet | collected 2017-08-28 | reverse complement strand
GTTGACGACCACCAGCGGCACGGGCAGCCGGCTGCCCAGCTTGCCCAGCTGCGAGTGGACCAGAGGGGTGCAACTGGCTACCATGCTGCTGTCACTTGTTATTGAGACACGGTTGGGGGTGAGCGGCAGGGTCAAGATTAATCGCACCGGCACAGGCGGTCGGCTGCCCACCTTGCCCAGCTGCATGTGGGTTAGGAAAGAGACACATTGCTGGCGATTACCAGCGGCACAGGCGGCCGGCTGCCCAGCTTGCCCACCTGTGTGCGGTTTATGGGTGATATTGTTACCATGTAGCATTATAACAACCCCACCTGCATGAGCGTGAGGATGCTGAACAGCTCGTCCATGGTGCCCAGCCCGCCCGGCAGGAACAGGAAGGCGGTGCGCTGGTCAGGGCTCAGCCGCGATCCGGCGTCCGTCAGCGCCACCTTGCGCGCCGGCAGCGAGCAGCACGTGAAGGCGCAGCCGGCAGACAGGTAGTCCTGAAACACGGAGAGTTCGAGGGCGTAAATTGCAATCGTACAGCGTTTGCATAGGATGGCGGCGGAAGCGAGCAGCACGTGAAGGCGCAGCCGGCGGACAGGTAGTCCTGGGGGTGTAAGGGGATATGAGAAGGGGTTCCAGGTAAGATCACGAACTTTGGCTGTGGGGGGTAACGGTAACGGCAGGTCAAACCTAAGGGGGTAGGCGCAGCCGGCGGACAGGCAGTCCTGGGGCAAGGGAGGGGACGGGCATTTGCACAGCGCGAGAATACGTTGAGCACGATGAGGATGGACTGGCGCTGCGTCTGAGTGCTCTTGCAGCCGTGCGCATGTTGTTTGGCAGCGGCCGGCCCCACCTCCATGGTGAACGGAGCGTGCCGCATTAAACACCCCCAATCCAGCAACTACAATGTGAAAAAGGAAATGTGAAACACACGACTCATATCAACACAAACAAAGCGTGCGCGCACACACACGCGCGCCCGCACCTCCATGGTGAGCACATTGGTCCCCGCCTCCCTGCTGATGCGGATGCCGCCCACCGGCACCCCTGCACGCAGGCCGCCCTCCGAGGCCGCCCGCATCATGCCTGGGCCGCCGCCCGTCCAGACGGGGGTGCCCAGCAGAAGGGACACCTGGAGTAAGAGGGGGGCGGTAGGGACGCAGGCGCAGCCTGAAAGGTAACGGTAAGGGTTGCCTTGGGGAAAGCGCGGGAGCGATGGCATGGAGGCAGCAGCAGGGACACCTGGGGGGCACGCGTAAGACGCGAGGGAGCCGTGCAAGGCGTCAGGTCACCTGGGGGCCACAGGATAGCGGCGGCTGCGATGAAGGCACAAGGATGCAGAACGTTCAACAGTGCAGCGTGTGTTCACGCCACCTGCGTCCCTTGCAGTGCAGTGCCAACCCAAACCCCCAACCACTCCCGTACCTGCTCCGCCCCCGCGCCCCTTACGCCTCTGCCCGCCCCCACCTGCCTGTCCCTGCCGGCCCCTTACCACTGCACCGGCCGCGTCCCAGAACCTCTGTCACATCCTTCATCCCGTCCGCACTACACATCCTATCTCTTCCCTGCCCCCCCTCTTCCCCCCTGCCGCTTTGCCGCTCCGCGTCTACCCCGCCCCCCTCGCCCCGGCCCTCACCCTCTCCGCCAGCCGCACCGCCCGCTCCTATCCCTTCCTGGCCTTCCCTGCTCCTATCTGCGCCCCCTCGGCCCTCTCCACACACCCCCGGCTTGCGGAACTCCACTCTGATCTCCGCCCCTTCCGGCACTCCCCTTGCCCTCACCCTCTCCGCCAGCCGCACCGCCCGCTCCCAGTAGGCCGAGCCCTGCGCCAACCGCGCACTGCCGAAGTACACCGCGCCACGGCCCAGCCGGCCGATCAGACTGTAGCAGCCAAGGAGCTCCTGGGGATGTGGGGGGAAGGCGTAGGGTGACGTGAGAAATGCGAAGGCATGGGAGGGGCGGGCCATGGGTGCGTTCCAGAGGCCGGGTTGTTTGGTTTTAAGCGCCAGTGATTGGCCGCCAGGCCGCCTCAACGGTATGATGTGCGGTTCAGGTGGAGGTCTTGTTGGTTGTCAGTCGCTCGCGGGTTGCGGGAGTGCGGGAAGGCCGTGCGCGCTAGAGATGCACTACCAATGTCATGCTGACTGCTGGCTACCCACCTGCGCCACCTCCGCTGCGCTGTCCTGCACCACGTCGGCAGCCAGGTCACCTGCGGAGGAAAAGGCGAGGAAGAAAGCGAGCGGCCATAGGGATAGCCAAGTCCAACAGTGAAAGGTAACATGGGATGTTTCCGAGTGAAAGGCATGTAACACACGTGTGCTTGGCGGCAAGTGCGGCGCCGGCCATTTGCTGGCAGTCGCGCAAGTGTTGCCGACAGGCCGACCCATGGGCCGCTTCACGCCAACCGCCAAGCGAGGCATGTTACATGCTCCCTCTCCCAAGGACAAGCATCTGTCACCTTCTACTTCCTCATAACCCAACGCACAGCAAGACTAACACCACTGAACCTCTACTCTCATCGCTATGCCTAAAACCACTGTGCTGGTACATACCGCCGCACCAGGGCACCTGCCCAACGCTGAGGCCCCCCTGACCACCCACAACCAGCCGGGCAACACACTTACCACCCCCTTTGTCATGTGTCCTGTCCCCTTACTGCATCCCTACACCGCAGCCTACCACACGCTAGCTGGTTCACCATCGCCACCCACGCAGTCGCGGAGAGCTCTCAACCACTGAGTGCCGCACCACGGTGCCTTGGCCATGCCCGCCTGCGGCCTTCACCCCACACGCTTTCCCCACGTTCCACGCGTAAACCCCTTGCCCCCTTCAACCCCCTTCTCCTTGCCACCCTCCTGACCCAAGACCGGATCCTCTAACCCCTCATTAGCCCCACGTCCCAGGCCCGCTTGGCTTCCCCTCGTCCTCTTCCTCTTCCTCACGACTGCTCGGGCCACACCCCAGCCCAACCTTAGACACCCCGCCCTTACCACGCAGCAGGGCGTGGAATACTTCCAGTCGGTGCTACACAGCTTTGCCACCAACCATTACCACGCCTACCGTCACACCCAGCGTTGTCATCCCGCCCGTAGCTCTGGCACTGTGCTCCCCCTTGCCCTCCTACCGTGCAGCCGCGCGTGGAACCACTGCCAGTCGGTGCTGCCCAGCTCCGCGCCCACCACCCGCACGGCGCTGGCGCCCGTGAGGCAGCCCACCTCGCAGCAGCGCTCGAGGGGCTGGCCCGTCATCACGCCGTACATGAAGCTGGGGCGAGGGGACAGGGGGGAAGGAGGGGACGTGGGTCAAGTGATCGCACTTACGCCGTATCAAGTGCTGGGGGCAGGTGGGCAAAAGTGACCGCGTCGCCATGCCGCACGTGGCCCTGGGTGGAAGTTGACTTGTGTGTAAGGATTGGAGCAAGGCCTTGACGGGGCGAGATGGCGAGCTGCTGCAGCAACGTCTAGAGGCTCGTCGATACCGCCTCGTGCGTGCACGGCTTGGCCACAGGACGTCTGTCAGTTGCCCCCACCCACCAACACTTGCCCAGCCGTAAGAAACGGTTACCCACCCCCAACATGTGGTGGTAGTCGAAAACCATACCCTCCAAACCCCATTGATGTATCCCAATCCCCAGCGCTGTGCCCGCCCCCGTCCTCCACCCTTGCCCTCACCCGGCCGTGAAGTGGTCCCCGGCCCCCGTGGTGTCCACCACAGCCACGCCCGGCACCGCAGGCACAGCACGCAGCTCCCCAATCTCCCCATCCTCCTCATCACCCTGCACCCCCTGCTGCTGCTGCTGCGGCCCCCCTCCCTGCTGCCGCTGCTGCTGCTGCTGCTCTCCTGTCCCCTCCCCCCTCCTGGCCGCCACGCATCCCAGCACGCCGCGCGTGACCACCGCCACTGCCACGTGTCTCAGCAGCAGCCGCAGCACGGTGCCTGGCAGGGAGCTGTCGGGGGGGTAGCCGGCCTCCACCAGCGCATCGCGCACAGCTGCCTGGTGCTGCTGCTGTAACGCCTGCTGCTGCTGCGACTGGGTGAACTGGGACTGGGCCTGTGTGGACTGGGGCTGGGCTGCTGTGGCTTGCGGGCTGGGCATGTGGGGGTGGCCGGGGTCTGCGGGCTCGAAGGGGGCCCCGGCGGCTGCTGCAGATGAGGGCGAGGGCGGGGCCCCCGGCTGGGTTGGGTGGTGGTGGTTGGCGGCGGCAGCGGCTTTGATGAAGGACTCGGCCTCGTCCTGGAGATGCGGGGAGCAGCAGGGGAGCGTAAGACGGAGTGCGAAGAGTGCAAGCGCAGGAGGATCTGGGAGGTGGTCCAGTGTTTTCAATTTGGTTGACTGAGCACGCAACTGCAGTTTCTGTTTGCGCCGTTGTAACTTTATTGTAGCACCATTGCCAACTTTAAACAATATGCACCAGTGTGTCAGGTTGTCGATGGGTTGTCGTAAGGCAGGCGCAGCGTTACGTGTCGCTACTGGCACGCCGCACCTCGTTGCAGATGCAGCAGTAGATGTTGCCGGAGGCCAGCACCTCCTGCGGCGGCGAGTGAGCCGCACATCAGCCAGAGCAGCGCGTGAGGAATGGCACGGGTTGCGTAACAAGAGGACCACGGGGCATGCCGTGTCCTGGTGCTCAAGCGCCCTGCGCGTGTTTGCTTGTTAAATGCCACGCCGTGCCCTGTCAACAACCCCTCTCCTCTCTCACCCTGACTACCAGTCGTGCCCGCCCTTGAGCCACGGGCGTCTGTCCACGCACGCATCACCTACACCCCGCACACGGCCTTCTTGCCTCCGCACACTCTGCGCTCCACACCCACCTGCAGCTGGCTGTGGCAGCTCGGCATCCCCTGTCCCCTCCCGCATCCACCCCACCATCTCGCTGCACTCCCCCCTTACACACACACTCAACCCACACCCACCTGCAGCTGGCTGTAGTAGCTCCGCACCACCTCGTACGACGCCAGGTCCAGGACCACACGGGCGCCGACCTGCGCGCCACGGCCAGGAATGAACAGGCGTGTTGCCGTCAAGCAAAAGGGCTACCGGGACGCAAGTGTGCTGCGCCACGCTGGTGCTGGGCGGCACCCACTTCCCGCTGTTCTGCCCACTGACCCTTCCCCACACCTCGCCAACAGAGGCCCAGACACGTGTCGGTTGCAATACACCGCCAGCACCGGCCTCCACTGTTCAAGCCCCCCGTGCACACTGCCCCCTACTGCGCAGGAGCGGCTGCAGTATAAGCCACAGCACCCCGCCGCCACCTGCACCGCCACCCCCTAAAGCAAACGCAGCTGTACCGCTCTACCCGCTGCCCCGCCAGCCAGCCGAAAGCGCACACAACGAATTTCAGGAAACACATCGAACACCCAATTCGCCTCCCCACCTGAACCGCCAGCTCGGCTGCCCGCTACAGCAGCCTACAGCAGCCCCTGCCTCACCTCCCGCACCACATCCAAGGGACAAACACTGACGGACACGGACAGGCCTCCCCCTCCCCACCTGCACCGCCAGCTCGGCCGCCCGTTGCAGCAGCCCCTCCGAGTACAGCGCGTACGCCGACAGGAACACCCAGTTGCAGCCGGCGAAGTCGTCGGGGGACAGGTCCGCGGCGCGGGTGGTCACCTGCCCATGGGGTGGGGGCGGCAGCAGATGGCATGGCGCGAAGGTGCGCAGGGAGGACCGTTCCGAGCCCAAGATCCACGCCTTGCACCACTGGCAAAACCCAAACCCACAAGTGAACAACTCCCGCCCTGTTGCACGCACCCGTGGGTCCCTCCACATCCCCGGATCACCCCATCTGTCGGCGTATGAGGTATGACACACACGTGGCCTGCACCCTTTTGCCTGGGGCCCATGAAGGCGAGCATGATGCACCCCCAGTGGTCCGTGGGCCCATGAAACCCTGCCATACCCCATACGGCACACACCTACACCTCGGCCATTCTGGTGCCCCACCGACCCGTGGGTCCATGAATGTGCGCATGGTGCGCTCCCCGTCGCACGTCAGGATGGCGGAGCGGCCTGGGACGGGGGCGGGAGCGAGGGGAAACGTAGTGTAAGAGTTAAGCGTGCAGCAACGCCTGTAGCGGCAAACCTGGATAGCAAGTCGTGTAGCTTCTTGAGCGGCGCCCGGCTTGCACACGCAGTCCCTGTCTCTTGGCGCACACGCTACCAGCAAGGGCCCCACGTGCCCCCATTCCCACGTCTCCTCCCATACTCGCTAGCTGCTGGCCCCCGCCCTCTTGCGGACCCACGCCCCCACGCCCTCATGCGCCAGCCGCACCCGCTCCGTGTTCACCCCCGCCCTCCCTTGCCTACGGGCACATCCCAAGAACTCCACCCGTGCTGCCATCCTGCGCCAGCCGCACGTGCTCCGTGCTGACCCACGCCCTCCACTACCACCAGGCCCATTCTGAAGGCAACGGCGTGCATGGCTGCACGCCGCTCACCCACACCCACACTTCACCCACCCGTGCGGCCCCCCTGCACCACCCGCACGTGCTCCGTGCGGATGCCCGCTCTCTACGGTCGACAGCACACACGGAGGCGCAGTATGCATGGCAACACGCCCCACACCCACGCCCCCACGCACCCGTGCTGCCCTCCTGCGCCACCCGCACCCGCTCCGTGTTCACGCCCGCCCTCCGCATGCTGCTGGTGTACATGACGCCCCACTCGTCGCTGCCGCGGGTGCCCACCTGCGGGGACAGGACCAAGGGCTGCTTGTTTCGCGAATGAGGGGTGTTTCAGGTGCAGGAGGGCGCAGAGTTGATGGAGTGGAGTGCACGGCGGTGGGTCGTGCGCCCACCACGACAGCGGAATAGCGCTTACGAAGCTGAGTGCGGAGGAAAGGGTGCGGGGTCAGCAATGGGGTTGCAGATGCCTAGTTGCGGCTCACCCGGCACCCGTCCCACGCTGCTGGCGCTGCACAGTGCCTAGGGGCACCTGCCAGTGCCATTGACAGCTCTTGATGCTACATCAACTGCACCTGAACCCGAACCTGCACCCAAGCGCAGGTGCTACCCACAAGGTGCACATGCACCTGCATTGATACGCCATGGACTCACCAGCTGCACCTGCACCCCGAAGCCCGTGGCCAGCGCCCGTCCCACGTTGCTGGCGCTGCCGCCCGCCTTGGAGTGGAACTCGCCCACCGAGGCGAGGATGGACTGCAGCGCGTCCAGGCTGCAGCGCCGACTACCAGCCAGCTGTTGAGGAGGATTTTGGGGTTTATTTGGTGGAGGGTGGACAGGCTCTTGGGTTGGGAACTTGGGATTGTGGCGTGGGTGTGCGGGGCGAGGCGCCAGGGTAGGGCGCGGGCTAGGGCGTGAAGCAAGCACGCCAAGGGCGTAGCACGTGCCTCCATGACCAATGGACGACTGTCCTTTTTGTTGTGTTTTGGTACGCTTCTGCCTGATATGTGTATTGTACGTTGTGGTGGCAGCTGAGCACAAGCTTGCCGTGCGCATGCGTGGACTGTCCGTCAAAGGACTCACCTCATCGCCTACTAGCCGGGTGAGTGTTGAGCGCTCCACGACGCATACATGGTCCACAAGCGCGGATACCTGCAGCACAGCTACCTTGACTCCCGCTCCTGACAAAGAAGGTGGCATGGCCACCACGACCGCCCGTCAACTTGCGACCGCAATCAAGTGTTGTACTGTTGCTCAATTATTTTCTCCTTTATTAGATATCTTGATCAAGGAGGTGGTCAACGTTCGGTCGGCGACGTCCGAAAGGTCTTCAGCCAAACCTGGCAAAATTGTGTCAGTGGAAATGCTGTTATTGTGATTACAGGATATGAGCAATGCAAGCTAAGTGCCCGTCTAGAGACTAGCCCCAAAAAAAGCGAGTCTAGTCAGCTCCTTAGTCACCCGTACGGCTACAGTCAGAGGTGCCAGGCCAGGCTGCGTCACCAAGGCACCTCTCCAAAGTACCAGCTGTTGCGGGTGACTTCAATCCCTCTTTCGCCTGAAGCTGTACGTCGTAAAGGGACCTTGCCCATTGCAACTGTGGTAGGGGACTCCCTTGGGAGAGGACTCCCCTAACGGGAGGCCTCCAGGGAGGCCACTGCAAGCGACCATTTGGTTGATGGGGCCAAATAATACCTATTAGGGCGGTGTATTGAGGCCAGCTTGGGTAGGATACTTCGATACTACTACTGCAATCCCAGCTGGTCCCAGTTCAAGGGCTGGGCACCGACCTACCCACACGTGTCCCCTCATGCATGGCGGGTCAGAGCTTTACATTCAAGCGCCCCTGAGGCACTAGGCCCAATAGTTCGAGGCGTCCTCGCTCTTGGGAGTGCCGTAGGGAATGAAGAGGTTGTTAGGTACATGGATCTAAACTCAGCTTCAACACAGCCACCCTCCCCGAGGCAACAGCCAGCTGGGATGGACTGTCAACATCACCGCTACGTACCATGTAACCTTCAGATTCACTCCAGCCCGCACAGCCTTACGCAGCAGTGTGCCAAGGATCCAACATGTAACCACGCAGCAACCCAAGCAAGTTCTTGCGTTTGACCGTTTGGTGCGCGGGCTTACAATGCAATAGCAACACTGTGGCGGCGGCTTCCTGCACGGCACTCCCTCCAAACCACGCATCAAGCGAGAGCACGCATTGCCCACCAGCCACCGCGCAACCTCGTACCGCCGCACTTAAGGTTCCAACGTTGGGTGTGGACACCTGCTATAGCGCCCGTGCGCGGGGCCGCGAGCCAAGTGCAGCTAGAAGCACACAAGCAAGTATCAAATGCTACATTCGGTTATATCACCGGCGCCAACGCACTACTTTTCAAGGTCACCGATCAAGACTGCCGCCGCAGCACAATTGGTGCAAGCACCGCAGCGGGAGTTGCACCTGCACCCGCTGCCGCACACAGTAACACGTGCGCAATGGCAGCTGGCGCCCCCAGGTCCCGGGGTTCGTTCCCTGCCAGCCAGGTGCCAACATCAAGACTCCATCCCTTGTCCTCCAACCCAGCCACCCGTACTCCCGCGCACTTGTCGCTGGCGCAGCTTCCGCAAGAACGAAAACCACGGCATGGGAAGCATGGCGGGGCCGATTGCGTCCATCTGAATCTAGACGCCAGGGGACGGATGCCGTGCCCCGCTCTTGGCTCTTCACCGTACAGCGCTCAGCCGAAGATGCCGCTCTGTACGGCAGCGAAACGGTTGGGGCAGGTTATTACCGTAGGGGCACGTGTTCGGTCATACGTCGTCCCCAAGTTTGACACTGTGCAGTGTGCACAAGCAAGCGCCCCATGCGGGGTTGCCGGTATGTGTCATGGCATGGCAAAAGGAACATGCCCACAGAAGAGGACGGCAGATCACACTCTAAGTAGCGTAGGGAAATCCAGCTATCCGCCGGCGGCATGACCAGGCCTCGCTCAGGAATGAGCCACTCACCTTCGTATACTCCTTGTTAACGTTGGGCGTCTGAGGGGCGAGACATGGTGGCACAGGGAGGTGCAAGGGCATGGTCCAGGTTTACGGGGTGAAGGTCCGCCGTAGACACGCATGTCGACGTATCGCAAGCCAGCGGCAGCGTTGCACTTGCTGCCTTGGGCTGCTCGCCATACCACGACCGTTTAGGCATGGCCATTATGCCCTGCTGCGCTCCCAAGTGCCGGTACCGTACTCCCATTTCACACATGCGATGTAAGAGAGCACCTGAAGCGGGCCCGTGAATTGGAGGTCCAACGTGTGTAACCCGCTGCCCCCTCCATTGCGTCAGCATGCAATGCAAGGACCAGAGCACCGGCATTGCAAGGGGGCCCACGTCATCGCCCCACCCTACCTTGATGGTGATGGGGTTGGAGATGGAGATGGGGTTGCTGCTGGCGATGCTCAGGCCGCCCGCCCCGATGGTGGTGGGCGTGGTGGGCACAGCCACCACCGGTACGGCAGCAGCAGTAGCCACGGCCTGTGCGCCCGCCACGGCGGGCACAGCGCCCACGGCGGCAGGCGCAACGCCAGTCCCCACCCCGCCCGCCCCCACGCCCCCGGCCGTGGTGCCCAGGCCCACGGACGACGCCGCGCCCGCAGAGGAGCTGGAAGGGACCGTCGCTCCAAAGGCACCCGCGGAGCCGACCCCGCCCGCAGTGCCCACTGGCGCCGCCCCGGCCCCGGCTCCAACCCCGGCCCCGGCGGCGGTACCCACATTGCCCAGTCCCGCCGCGCCCAAGCCCGCACCCAGGCCGGCGGCTTCTGCTCCAATGCCGGTGGCGAGGCCCGCGCCGAAGCCGCCCACGGCCCCCACGCCGGCGCCCAGGCCCGCGCCAGCTCCGAAGGCGGCGCCGGCTCCGAGGCCGCTGCCCACCGGAACGATGTACCCGGTCTGCGGAGGGTACGTGCGGAGGTGGGCACGGAGGTTGGGCTGGTGGATGGGATAAAAGGCCTGTAACTGCTTTCATTGTGGGTCCGAGACCAGCCACGGCAGGGAGCGAGTACAGTACGAGAGCCCCTACGCATGGGAAACATGACATGACACGCCCTTCAAGTCACGCCTGCACCATGGTTCATGTGCAGGCTTGGAGTGCACCGTCCTCCTGTCCTCCCATCTCAATCAGGGCCCTTGCGCACAGGTTGACAAGAGACTAGTCAGTCTTCATCGGGTATCGCTGTTTACGCACGCACCCTGTCCACGCCGCTGTGTGACGCAGGGAGGAGCCACGTGGTCGTGCGTGCAGGAGCGGCGTGAGGAGCGGCGGCAGAGGTAAGGGGGCAGAACGGTGGCGGCGCGGAGGGCAGGGCGGTGGGCAGGCGGGGCGTTGAAAGATTATGGCTTGTGCTTGGCGTCAGGCAGCAGTAGGCCAGCGTGCAACAGGCAGCAGGCAGGGGTCGCCGGTACCGTGCGCGCAGCACAGCGCTACCAGATGTAAGCAGCAGCAGGCTGTGCCCTTAAGCACGGGTGGTCTGTGTGCGCGTGTGTTGCACAACCGACACCGCCCAAAGGAGCTGAGGGCCGAGGCGGGGGCCGCGGAGTGCGTGCACTTAGAGCGTGTGTATGGCTCCAATACGCATGCAACGCTAGAAAAGGTAGATGCCAGAAACAAAGAGCACAACTCACTGTTTAAGGCCGCGCGCATGGCCCTCCATCGGTCCGTCCGCTGCAGGGCTTGGTAGGCTACGGCCTGCATATACGCGATATGGGACGAGGGTCAGTGTGCCGCTTGATACGTGGATACGCCAACGGCAATACCCAAGAGACCGGGTTGGGAGACCGGGTTGGGCAATACCTACCTAACCCACTGTCAGCCCACAAGCTTCCCACCTCCCCGTTGCCTCCCGTTTCCCTCGTTCTCCCCTCTTCCGTGCCCCCTCCCCTGCCCCACCTGCCGCTGGCGCCATCCAGAAGGCGGTGCACACGCACAGCGCCACCAGCCCCACCACACAGCTGCGGACAAGCAGGGAGGCAACGCCGCGGGAGGCGGCGGCGGCCGTGGGACCGGAGGACAAGCAGGATGAGGAGGCGGAGGAGGGGCCGGCGGAGGAGGCCGCGCCGCTGCCGCGACGGCGCTGGAACATCTTGGGTTGGTGACTCGCTGAGGCGGGAGGCGTGTTAGAAGTGGGTGCTGGGATTCGCGCGACAGAGAGCAACTACTGGAGTACGGTTGGCAGGTCGTGTGTGCTTCCGCCACGTGCCTGCTTGCTCGCGCTTTGAACTTATGGGGTAATTGTTGCTTTTTGGGCTACAACGGGGCGTGCGACTGCTGGGATTGATGCATGCCCGTCTTCCTACTGATTGCCGTGCGTGCGGCTGGACAGGCGGGGCGTGACAGGTGTGGGTGAGAGGGCGCCAGTCAAAGCAATGGCCCCCAACCGACTCCCAGGCCAGTAAGCAAGCCAGTGAGGCGGAGGCACTAAGATTTTACTATAATGCAACTTCAATGCGTGTGACGTTGTAATGTTGTAGGCAGTGGTAACCACCGAGTCCTGCTGTCGCACGCAGCAGGCCTGATGACCCACGGGCCGTTCGATACCGGTATGGCATGCGAGCAGGTAAAGCGGCCACACGCTCGTGCTGCGCCGAAGTACATGCAAAATCTGGTTTTGCTGTGCAACGTTCAGCAAGACAAAGCTCCCAGTATGATTGCTGGCAGATGGGAATGCTTAGTCACTTGGGAATTTACAACAGGGCACGCTAGACAGCAGTTTCCGCGCCCAACCCGATCTCGGCACTGCACAACGCAGGATGTGCGGCTATCTTGTCAGCCCGAAAGCTTTTGCGCACATTTGTTCAAGCCCAGGAAGGTTATGCAACGCATGGCAACAGCAGCAGTTGCACCCGCGTGGCGCACCCTGGCGCCTCTGCACACCGTGCACAATAGGGATTAATATCCCAAGTGCTCGCTACCGCTGCCATGTGGCAGGAACCCCATCAGCTGGGTTTCGCTGCAGTCGAGGGTGGCTCACTACGGCCTTTACCCATGGCCGTGCCTGCGTTTCGCCTGGCCTGCGCGTGGGCCCACGTGCCGTCAATCAGGCAGACCAGCAGCGGGCCGTAGTACTGCAAATGCCTCTGCAGCTTTCCGACCGGCCCCCTAGCCAGATCGCCAAACGTTCCAGTTAATTGTCCTGCATGCATTAGACTAGCAAGTTTCTCGTGATTATCGTATGATTCTCCGACAGTTGAGCAGCTAGTCTTCCAGGAAACGTAGGGCAAGGGAGGAGGGATAGTACTTTGAAATGTTGAGATCAAGCAACACCAGTAGACAGGTCTGTAGCCTCCTCGCTGCTGTGAAGAGGGGCGCTGTAGTCGAGGGGCCTCGGGGATGCGTTGCGGTGGTGGAGGAAGCCCAGGGGTCGACGACAACTTTCATCAATCACTACACAACGACCAACTTTTCCGATAGCTGGAAGCAAGCTGATACCGGAGGCCAGGTCAAATGTTGCTCGGGAGCTAGCGGTCTGCAGTCGCGGTATGTGAAGCAGGGCACCGGTGGCGACTTGAAGCCATTTCACTTTACGTCTCGTCGGCCGCTGGCCTTGGGTGCTGTCGGGAGCTGCAGCGGGGTCAGTCTGGGCCACCGGCCATACGCCAGCTTCACCGGCACGGGTGCTCGCGGCCCCGGGCCCGGGGCGGACGACCCCGGCCGCGCCCGCGACCTGCGGGAGCTGCTGGGCATGGTGCAGCGGAGCGCGCAGCACTGGGCCAGGACGGGGCAGCTGCATGTGTTCATGACTGCATTCAGCCGAGCTGCAAAGGTGGGGAACCGTCTAGGGTAGTGGTGGCAATGGGGTCGTGGTGGGGTTGCAAACCGGCATCCGTCCTTGATAGGTGTGGTCAAGGCTAACACGGGTTGTGCGGCTTCTGCCGCGCCGGAAGGGTCAGAAACGGGTCAGGGTTGTGTGTGAAGTAGGGTAGCGGCATTCGGCACCCTCAATTGTATACATGCCGTCCTGTTGAGTAACCTCCTTTCGTCACTGTGTTCTGCCACGCAGCTCCCTGCCGTGGCGGATGGTGCCATGGGAGACCCACAGCAGGAGCGCCACCTGCGCCACAGCGTCATGAACACCCTCGCCACCGCGTACCTGCCTCTCGTGCCCACACTGCGGCAGTTTAAACACTGTGCTATACCGCTGTGGGCTGTGGCCAAGACCGGGTGCGGCTGGGACCTAGCGGAGGAGCTGTTGGCGCGGCTGGGGCAGGGAGGGTGCGAAATGGTGTACCAGGCGGACGGTCAGAGCCACTCCAACCTGTTTTGGTCCCTGTCAGAGGCGCCCGAGGAGTTCGCACGCAGATACGCAGAGCTGCTGGCGGCCAGTGCAAAGCAGCTGGTGGGGATGGCAGCACAGGACATCGGCCCCCAGGCGTGCGCCAACATCCTGCTGGCGTGCGCGCGGCTGCTGCCATTCATGAACCCCGGCGACCCCGCCCCGCTGCTGCACCACCTCACGGAGTGCCTGCTGCAGGTGCTGGGGGAGAACGATGAGCAGCACCTTGCCAATGCCGTGTACGCCCTGGGCCGGCTGCACGAGCAGTGCGGCTACACCCCGCACCCGGACCACCTGGACGGCCTGGCAGCAGGCGTGATGCGGCGGCTCAGGCAGCAAGCCGCGTCAGGCAAAGAGGCGTTTGTTCCCCAGGGCCTGTCCAACATACTTTGGGCCTTCGCCAAGCTGCGGTACCCCCGCCCGGAGCTGCTGACCCTCCTAGCTAACGCCGCGGGTGGAGCTGCTGGGCGCATGGCCGAACAGGCGCTCAGCAACAGCGTCTGGGCTTTGGGCCGGCTTGTGGAGGCCGGGTGCCTGGATGGCAGCAGCGGTGTGCCTGGCGTGCAAAGCCTAGCGGTGGAGGCAGTGCGACGGGTGAGGCTGCAGCCGACGGCCTGCGCACAACACATTTCGAACTTGCTACTTGGCCTGGCGCACCTGCAATCCGCTGCCCCATCGGGTACCTACAGGCTGACGGGAGCAGTTGATGCGATGGCGGCTGCCTGGCAGGCGGGTCGCAGCGTCCAGGGCTTCAACTCGCAGAGCCTATCCAATGCTGCCTGGGCCCTGGCCAAGCTGGATTACAGCAAGCAGGCTTGGTTTGCCGCCTGCGTGGTTGCAGCGCTGCAACCTAGTTTCCTCAAAACCAGTGTGGGCCAGGGATGGTCAAACCTGTGGTGGGCGCTTGCAACAGTGCGGCACCGCCCCGCTGACGCCCTGCTGCTGCTGGCGCGCACAACCAACGCCGTGGCTGTCCTGCGCCATCGCATGGAGGCCCAGCACTGCTCAAACATGCTGTGGGCTCTGGCTGCCCTGGGGCTGTACGACGCACGGCTGGTGGGCTGCCTGCTGGCACGGCTGGGGGAGCTGCTGCCACGTGCGGACACAGAAATACAAGCCCTGGCCAACTCCCTCTGGGCGGTGGCGGTTATGGGGCCGGCAGCGCAGTCCACGCACGTCACAGATCTGGAGGCGCTGCTGCGGGAGGTGGCCAGGAGGTGGCAGAGCCCCTACCTTCGCGTGCAGTGTACCGAGGAGAATATCAGGCAGCTGTGGCAGGTGCAGATGGAGCTGCAGGCGCACCCAGAGCCGAAGGTGCGTGCCCTGGCCCCCATCCTGCAGGGGGCGAGCGGGGCAGGGGCTAGCTTCCCGGAGGCAGCCCTCGCGTTAGCCAAGGCGAGCCCTTCTTCCGACCCTGTCACGAGGGGCGTATGCAGGGACGTGATGGCAGCTCTGCAGCGGGTGCAGCAGCGGCAGCAGCAGGCGAGCCAGCGGCGACCGCAGCAGCAACCGGACCCAGTAGCAAGTAGCAGCAGCGGTGGTTCCGGTAGAGCGGAGCGGCCAGTGGCCATCCTGTCCGTTGCCGAGGGGACGCTGCGGGAGGAGGTGTGCCGCTGGGCTGACGTGGAGGTGGAGCTGGAGGGCGGCCGGGTGGTGGCGGTGCTGGTGGACGGGGCCAGGCACCTGCTGGGCAACGACCCAAGCACGCGAGACGGCCACATACAGTTGCGCAACCGGCAGCTGCAGCGCGTGTACGGCGAGGGCAACGTGGTGGGGGTGTCTGCCGTGGAGTGGGAGGCGCTGGGCGGGGACCTGGGCCGGCAGGAGGAGCTGCTGCGGGGGCTGCTGGGTGCCGGGCAGGTCAGCTTGCCAGGACCTCCCCTGCCAGTCGTGCCGGGGCCGGCGGGCACCCGCGGCGGCCCCGGCGGCCCGCCCGCACCGCGTGCCGCTGCACCGGCCTCGCCCCGCCGACCGCCCAGCGTGCAGGAGCTGGTGAGGCAGCGTTTGCTGCAGGTGGCGCCGCAGGCCAAGGGCAGGAAGCGGGCGCGCCCGCCGCCGAGCTAGGGGGTGGGCTGCTGGTAATTCGCAGCGGTGACCGGATGGGTTGGGGATGGGAGACCAAAGTTGTGGTGGGGTTGGAGGTATGGGCCAGGGAACAGCAGGGCTGGAAGCGCCCGCCGCCGAGGTAGGGGGCGTGCGGGGCCAGGAGCGGCTTGTGGTGGTGAACGGGTGGGGTTGCGGAAGTCACAGCAGGGCGGTACAGATTAAACACGGTGGCCAGGCTGCGCCGGCTATGAGGGATGTGCACCAGACAGCACGGGGCAGCTGGTATGCGGTAAGATGCGGTGCAGGGGTTTAGGGAGCAAGCATGAGACAAGGTTGGGGGCAGCTAGTGTACAGTGTTATGGAGTCAAATGGGCCTACATGAGGGTGCAGGGCGACTGGGGTCGGTTGCAGGAGGTGCGTAGGGGCGGGTGCAGGAGAGGCCGCAGGGTGTTGGTGGAGAGACGCAGCAGGGACCCTAGCTGCAAGTGGTGCGCGACATGTGAGCTGTGGGATCATGCGGCATGCAGGAAGGGGGCAGCTGGGCCCAAGTTGTTGTAGCGTTGCATGGGTTCTGTTGTTGGTTGCTTTGAATTGGTTGGACGGTAGCTTGCAGCTCGCGGCCGCTGGTAGGAAGCGGGAGTGCAAGGATCTCAAGAGAACCATGATGGCATGTCACGTATTTGCATGTGCGTGGTGTGGAACTGCTTTTGCGTGTGATGATGTGACTCACCATGCAGTATTGTACTGGGTTCAATAACGTAGAACGTGCACACTGATCGATGCCAAGGCGCATGCATGGAGCATGCACGACAGGAAGCAGCAGGGCAACTGCCCCCGCCTGCACCACGGCTGGAGGGCCAGCAGTGCAAGGGTAGCCTAGGACGGACCGTGCGGATCTGCGGAATAGATGAGAATCTTGTCTTGCCTGCGAAGGCGCGTTGACGAATCGGGAGGCAAACGCACACTCCCGGTTGCCGCTGCAGTGCACACGCCTTGCTTCAACGTGCGCCAGGCGTTTTTGGCTGCTGTTTGGGCTAGCGTTTGGGTAGGCCAGGAGACTAGCAGCGCCTTACTACCGGTATTTACGTGTACCGTAGAAGTGCTTCATTACGGGTTTGTTGCATGCGGCCGTGCGTGTATAGTGTTGCCGCCCTTCGAAGCCTTCTGTGGCAGGTACAGCAGCTGTGCAGTGGACGCAGTGGGCGCAAAGCGTTGATTGATACACTCAGCACAGCCCAATCAACATCGCCCTGTGGCGTTGAAGGATTTTGCCGTTGTTGGGACAGTAATGTGTAGCCCAGCGCAGCAGTGGGGTGGGGTGGCTTCAGGTCAGGTGAGCTAGGGTGGCCGTTAGTTGGTTAGCGGCTACCTAAAGCGCGGGAAGCCAGGAACAAGGGCTTCTCACCGCCTCCAGCTCATTATCACGCAAACCTACTTAAACTTATTGTGTGTGGTTATTGTTAGTCAGCGCGGGCGACTTTTTCGACCTACACATTGAAGCCATGCTTTGAACCAGAGGACTTGCGACGCCGCGCTCGTAGAACCAGAGCAGTCATGGGTATAGGCCAGCCTGTTCGGCGCTTCCCAGTTGCCGTCGCTCTGGGATTGCTGGGCCTCGGCCTCGCGGGCGTGTTCCTTTCCGCGACAACTTTAGTGTTCAATCCCCAGTCTGCCCATGGCCCAAGCAAACCTAGTAATAGACATTTACTCAATTGGAGCGGATCCCAGGGCTTTACCCCTGTGCGTTCGCACAAGCCAACCGTTGTCTTTGGGACCATCTTCCAGTCGGAACTGCACTACGATTTGGGGCTGCAGAATGAGACCACGACGACCGATGGGCTTGTAGAGCTCCTAAAAAAGATGGAGGCCACGGGGCTGAACGAGGTAGTCTACAGCGTGTCTTGGGAGTACGTTGCTCCCGCGCCGGACACCCTTCGGCTGGACTACCTGGACAAAATAATGGAAGCAACAACCAAGCACTCGTCGCACCAGGTAGGACACATCACATGTTTGCACGGCCTTCTCCCCACAGCGACACGACCGGCACCCCGAAGACTCCCCTGCACCCGCCCTCGCCCTCACCCCTCACGCAGCGCCACCGTCAGTCCCGAAACCCATCCCCCCTAACACGACCCACATCGCCTGACCCACATCCTGCCCCGCAGATTGCATGGATCGTTGACCTCCGTACGGCCCCCCGGTGGCTGCTGGAGAAGTACCCCGCCGCAGTGGCCATGGACGCGTCCGGCCGGGTCAACTTCAGCAAGCCGGGCACGGGGGCGGAGGCCAAGACCACGGCCATGTCCATGTTCCACGAGGAGGCAAACGAGTTGGGCCGGCAGCTGCTGACGACGCTGGGGACGCACCTGCAGTCAAAGTACGGCGCCAGGGTGGTTGGCATGCAACCGACGTACAACAACGAGTACGAGGCCAAGTTCTCGCAGGAGTACGACACGTTCCAGGTGGGGCGGTGGTGTGGGGAGTGTAGGTGGGGACTGGGGAGGGGCTGATGAGGCCGCCTGGTGCACAGGTGTGCAAAGCGCGGGAAGGGGCTGTGCGGCTGTCGTCGCAAGGACGGGTACATTGGACCGCACGTGCTGGGCGCGCCTACCACTGGAAATCCCGGTAGCACACAACCGTATGCGCACGCCACGCCGTTGTGGTGTGAGGACGGGGAGCGATAGCAGACCGGCAGGTGCACCCACCCAGCCGCAAGCCAGGCAGCTCTAGTACCGGCCCACGGCCCACCACGCCCACTCGCGCCACGTGCCTCCTGGACACACAGCCCCCCCTCGCCACGCTCACCTCGCCCCCGGCCCCCGCCTCCGCAGGATTACTCGCCCGCCGCCCTGCAGGCGTACCGCTCCTGGCTGCGGGCCCGCCAGCCGGCCCTGGCGCAGCTCAACTCGCGGTGGGGCAGCGCCTTCGCGCAGTGGCAGGAGGTGGAGCCGCCCAAGCTGTACTCGGGGGACAGGACAGGCGTGCAGCAGGGGGCAAGGTGGGTCGGGGCGTGAAGCAGCGGGCGTAGTCGTGGATTGGAAGGGATGTTCATTGGTCACGAGTCATCCAGGGCAGCACGGGCTCACCTGGGTTTTGTCGCGTGCTGGACGAAACCAGAGGCAGCGGCAATTTGAGGCGGAGGAAGTGGAAGCGGCCCACAGCACGTTGGGGTGCTGCAGGGCAGCAGGCATGGACTGCAGGTGCACCCCCATGACATAGAGGTGGTTGTGGGTTGGGGGTTCGGGGTTGGGGCAGAGCATGGTGCCGACCAAGGTGTACTTGGGAGACAGGCTTGCAGCGGGGGGTAAGGTGCGTGGTGGGTTGGTGCGTGAGGCGCGGTGGGCGCAATGGCGGGTGGAACATGTCGTTCCATGCAGGAGGGGGCCAAGTGGGTTGTGTAGCGAGATGAGCGAATGCGGGCCACCAGGAGCTGATGTGTCGGAGGAGCTGAAGCTGGCCCGCAGCGTGTGGGGGTGCTGCAGGGGGGAAGGCAGGGACTGCCGTCGCACACCCGTGCCACGGAGGTGGTTGGAGTTGAGGCGAGGGAGCCGGGGTGCGGGATGTTGGGTGCCCCGAGTGGGCCAGCGTGCAGCGGAGGAGAGGGAGGGAGCAGGCGGCCATCGCCCAGCTGCGTAAGGTGCAGGATGCGGCCCAACGTGCCATGAGGTGGCGCGACCACGCTCCTACATGTCTCTTGCCTGGGTCCCTTTCGCACACCACCGACAGTAACCCACCGGTCGGTGCATGGGCATGAGCATGGCACTCTAGCGGTAGTGGCAAGCGAACACCGCTAACTTGTTGCCAACTTGTCGTACGGATGCTGCGCAACTTCAGAGCTCTGTGTGGCCCCCTGTTCCTCCTGTCCACAGCTACTGGGACTGGATCAAGTTCCGGGAGGAGTACGGCGCAGGGGTGCATGTGCGCGCGTGCGAGGCGGTGCAGGCGGCGGGGCTCAAGTGCTTCCACCACTTCCCAGAGGTGCGTGGCTGCGGGACACATGTCTGCACGGTGCTCATTTGCCATGCTGTAGTCTGTGGCTGACGCGGCGGGGAACAAAGGACTGCAGACGCCACACTGCACTGGTTGCCTCTTACGACGGCAACCCGTGCAGGCTCGAAGGAAGAAATTACTCCTCCCTGCCCACTGACGACCGCTCATTGCTTGGTTCTCGTGTGCAGTTTTTCTCCGTGATCGACTCCATCTACGGCGCCACCATGTTCAAGCACCTGGCCGCCTCCCCGGCCGTGGACCACCTCATCATGGACTCAAACTTTATGGTGCGTTGCGGAGTCAAGGGGTGGAGAGTGTTGTGTTGAGGGGGTGGAGATGCAAGCCGCTGTCAGCGTCACGGTCATGAGCCGGGTGAAGCAGTGCGAACGGGTGTGGTTGCATACGGAGTGGTGTAGAGGAGCTGCGGAAGCGTCCATGTACAGTTGAATGTACGGCTGTGGTGAACGTCGTTCGGTCAAACAGCGGCGTGAACTCCTCCGCATGTGACTGAGGACAGCCGGCATGGCTCGTTGCGCACGTTGTGCACGTGCATCGGAGTAAACGCAACAGCGCAAGACGTGGCACAGTGCATCATGACCACACAGCCCCCCGGTCAAGCAGATGTCGTACATCAGGGCGCTGGCGTCGGCCCTGACCCCCAACTCCCAACCAACCATCTCCCGCAGACGCCCTTCGCCACGACCGTCAACGTGTCCAAGATCCGGTTTTACGTTGCGGCTGCTGTACCGTACGACAAGCCGGTGTACTTCGAGGCGGCGGTAGAGCGGTGCGTGCGGGGTTCTGGAATCTGTACGGCAATAAGCGAGCCAGCCAACACCGGCCTCCCTGTCCCTGCCCTTGCTGCACCTTGCATGCATGCACACGTGTGTTAACCACGCACTGCGTGTGTGGCAGGACCAAGGATCTGCCCGTCGTTTAAGAGCAGCTGCCTGAACGCATTGGTTGCCGACGGCCCCCAGTGCATGTGTTGGTAACGCTGTGGCTGCGACGGGTTGTGTGCAGGACCAAGGAGCTGTCCCTGATCGAGGGCGGCTACCGCAACGCGCTGCTGGCCGGCGCCTCCCACCTGGGGGTCACCAACTGGCTGGCGGCGGGGCTGGGCATGGACGGGGCGGTGCGGGAGCTAATACACAGGGCGGAGCCGACGTGCGGCGCCACGGAGCTGGTGGGCGTGTTCCTGCACCTGGACAGCTGCTCCGCGTGGCAGGGGCCGCAGGTGGGGGCGAGAGCTGCGTGGGGAGATGCACCGGTCACAGTGTGCGTTACTGCTGTGTTAGCATGGGGACTGGTGCTGGTGCTGCACGGCAGGACGAGCTCTATTAGACTGTCACCCCTCCTTCAACGCAACTGCTTTTCATTCCATGCTCAAGGCCGTGTGCAGCCCTTACCTGCCATGTGCGCCCCTAATACACCCCTTGCTTTGAAATACTGCAGTGGCGCACCGACAAGATCGACCCCATCCACGCCTTCGTGGAGGAGCTGGCCGCCTCCCTCACCTCGGCCCACTGCGGCACCGACCTTGTGGTGCACATAGAGCTGGACCGCTTCACCGCCGCCCTGCCCGCCCTGCACCGCGCCGTCTTCGTGGAGCCCGTTGTACTGTACGGCAGCCGCGAGTGGGAGTCGTACATGCGGGCCAAGGCGGCGCTGGCGGGCGTGCCGCACACCGTGCTGCGGATGCCCACCAACTCCAGCGGGGGCGTGCGGCTGCACGTGATTGATGACTTGTGACGTGCCGGTGGGGTGTTGTCAAGCATGTGCCTGTTGATTGGTGACAGGGTATGACTTGGGAAGCGCCAAGGAAGCAGTGTAAGGCAACGGGAGGGGCGCGGGCGTACGGCTGCATGGATTCGACTGCCTGTGACAGGAAATTTGGGGCTGGGGCAGGGATAACTGCAAAAGCAGTTAAATGACGAGCATACGGCACATGGCTGGGATTCAAATGGCCGAAATGAAGTGCATTAAGATGGGTTGCAGCAACACCAAGGGCCACACAACATACTTGGGCGTGAGGATGCAGTGGGTTGGTGACCCAGGCTGTCTAGGGTGCATTCGCACATGCTGGCAGCGTGCGCAGAACGAATGCTATTGGTCTGACATTGCGGACGAGCGGTAAGCGGTTCCCTGGGGACGGTGCACTAGTGTTTGTCCTAAGACTAGTGTGTGCACACTGGTGGGTGTGGTGCAAGGCCCCCATGCTGCGTAGGGCGTATCGGTGACAAACACATAGCAAGTAGCAGGGCGCTCAGCGCGTGTGTGTTTGTAGCAAGCACTCGTCAGCCAGATACGACTGGCAAGCAGGTGATCGTCGGGTCTTGTAGTGCGTGTACATGTTTGCATATGACAATGGGCCTTGATGCTAGGGGGTTGGGGGTGGGGAGGGTAGCTGCGACTCCGCAAAGCCGGCCCACTCAGCTTGTCACGCGGTAGTTAGGGTGTGCAGGTAGGTGTTTGATAGAGGGGGATGTTGGCGTGGGCAGGAGAGGGCAGGTTTGGAAGAGGGCCGGTGTGAGTGGGGGGTGGCTGCTGCTGTGCGTTGGTGCTGGTTACTAGTGTGCTTGTGCGAGTGTCTGGTCCTGCGGATTGTCGGGACCATTTGGGCCTGCTTTGTGAGTGGGCCGGTAGGCTGCTGCCGATGACCACCACAGGTGGTGCAGCTGGTCCGCGTTTATCAATAATATGCGTGTTGTTGCTGGTGAGCCGCGTGCATGAACGAGGGAACGAGGGAAGCTGCGTGGTTTGTAATCTGATGCGTGCCGCTGGTGTGTGTGTCCTCCGGGGACTCCGTCCTGTGTCACGGCATGATGGACTCGGCCTCCTGCGGCTTCCTGCTTGTCCCCTGCTGGCCCTGTACGGGGCAGTGTCCCCACTCGGAAGCACGTATTCGGTACTGCTGCTCACAAGGCAGCTGAACAAGAGCCCGCCTGGCCTGGAGTACGACTTGCCTAGTTTACGATACTCCCTGCAGGTCTCTGGCTCTGATTCAGTCCCTACCACATCTCGCCCTCTAGCGCATACCGAGTCGCCAACATTCATCCCACCAGCCTCCCTGCCTGTTCAGCCCCTGCCGCCAGCCTCTATTTCGGTGCCTGAAGTGTGCCGTACCCGTCTGCTAAGCTTGCATTACAAGAAAGGTGCCCGATGCACCTCATCTGTACGGCAACCTGCGGCAACCGGTTGACATACCGACAGTCTGGGCATGCCAGCATGCAGCTGGCCTGCACAGTACGTTGTACGCGTACATGTACGGAATACGTACGGAATGCACGTACGGAATGCGCAAAATCTGAGCCTTTCCGACCGTACTGTGCAGCCCAGGCATGCAGCGGCCCTGTCCCATTATGGCCATGCCAGCAAGCAAGCGTCACCATTCCCACACTGAACCCCTGCAATCAAAAGCCTGCTCCAACTGGCGTCAGGGGTGCACGACGCGACCACAGCCCCGCCCATGACATGCACCCCAACCACTTGATATGCCGTACCGACAGCCCGAGCATACTAGCATGCAGCGGCCCTGTCCCATCATGGCCATGCCAGCAAGCAAGCGTCACCATTCCCACACTGAACCCCTGCAATCAAAAGCCTGCTCCAACTGGCGTCAGGGGTGCGTGTACGACACGACCACCTGCCGTGGCCACAGCCCTCCCCATGCACCCCAGACAACGGGGCCATTGCTCTGTCTTGAGCGCTTCCCGTCCAGCTGCACCGCATAACCCGGTGCACCCTCAGCTTAGGCGGACGCCAACTGCCCCGCTTCACCCTCGTACCCGCTTCTGGACCAAACGGCACACTGCCTTACCCCGCAGCTGCTACACCGTATGCCTCTTCACATGAGGTGCTCCAGCCTCTCAACTTGGCATCCGCCATCGCCCACCGATGTCCCCCCCTTAGCCTAAAACACTACGTGCCCCACCTCACCAGCCACCAGACCCCCACGCCCTGCCCTGCTCCTACCGCTACCTGCACCACACCCCCACGCTCGTCTTTGTGCATCCCGCCCTTCAACTTCTTGTCCCCCGCGTGCCATTTGCCTCTTCCCTAACCTGCGTTGACCGACCCGCCCGCACAAAGCTCCCGATGCATAAACCCTTGTATTGGCGTTCGGAACTTCAGCGGCAGCGCTGACACTCTGATACCTCACACGCCCTGCCCTTGGCCGCCCAACTCCTCCACAGCCCCGGCCCACGCCTTGGGGTCCCTCGACACGCGCGCAGCCCCTAAACCGCCAACCGCCACAACCACTAATCATAGCGTCGGCTGCTGCGGTGCCTCATCCGGGGGTCAGCCACCGCCCGGTCCACGTTGTCCCTCGTGCCACCAGCACACCCTTTGTCACCATCCACCTCAGCACCGGCACCTGCTCGCCCCACCTTACACCCCGCACCAACACGTCCCTTGCGCCCTACTGCACGAGCAGCTCCGCCAGCGCAGCCAGCATCGCCTTGTCGAATGTCTCCAATGCCCCGCTGTACAAACTGGTACCGGCAGCGCGCAGGGCCTCACGGAAGCGAGGGTCCTGTTCCGCCAGCCACTCGAGCAGCGCCGCGCAGCCGCCCGCAACAACCGCCGCGACCGTGGTGCGACTGCTGGGAAGCCAATCAGGCACGCACGTGTGCTGCTGCTGCTGCTGCTGCTGCTGCTGCACCAGGTATTGCACCAGGGCCAGGTCCCCTCGTTGCACTGCGCTGGCCACATCGAGCTTGGGGCTCCAGCTCACGTGCCCCGCACCCACCAGCAGCTGCACCGCCTGCAGCAGCCCCCGCGCATCGGCCGGCGTGCGGTCCGGCCAGGCGCGAATGACCTCCCTCAGCCACACGCCCTTCACAGGCACCCCCGCCTCGCGCACCAGCCACCGCAGCAT
>VFQN01003075.1_pt1 | contig 24627 bp, 39 predicted proteins | sample 3512371 | NCBI WGS metagenome assembly VFQN01 (sample SAMN10412370, study PRJNA504923) | tailings metagenome | isolation source: Replicate 2 from Balatoc abandoned mine | place: Philippines: Itogon, Benguet | collected 2017-08-28 | reverse complement strand
ACGGCCTGGGGGGGCAGAGGAAGACACATGTGAGGTCGACGGTGGGAGGCATGGGGGCACAAGGATGGTAGTCTCAGGCCGAACACGTCCACCGCGTTCACGTGCGACATGTTGAGCACAACGGCCTAGTGTTGTGGGGACGCATGGGGGGACAGGTGTGACGACACGATAAGTGACAGCGCCGAGTGTGGGGGAGGAGGCGCAGCATCCGCAACGCGCACCCGCCCAGTGCCGCCCTTGCCCCCGAAGCACAATGCCTACAGCGCTACGGGCACCAAAACCCACAAGCTCCTGCGCGCTCATGCGACCATCGTCACAGCTGCAGCAAGCCAGGGTTAACACACGCGCACCACCATTTCCATCCCATCCCATCCCTCCCCCCACCCACCCTCACTGGCTCCTGCGCGTGCGTGCGCTCGGTGCCACAGCTGCACAGTAACACACACCCGCCTAGGTTAACACACGTGCACCACCCTTTCCATCCTCCCTCCCCCCACCCACCCTCACAGGCTCCTGCGCGTGCGTGCGCTCAATGGTGCGCTCCAGCAGCTCGCCAGCGCCAAACAGCAGAGAGCCGGTAACCTGTTCGGGCGGGTGGATGTGGGCGTCATTATTGTGTATTGTACGGTAGGGTGATGTCCGATGTCCGGTGCACGCTGTGGCTTGAGCGGCTCGGGTGGACCGCTGGACTTACTTTGCCTGCCCACCCCATTCACACTGTAGGCGATGCCCCAAGCGGCCGGTTCCCCCCACCCCATCCCTTACCTCCACGTACACCACCCCCGCGGGCACCACCGGCGGCACCAGGCGGGGCAGCCCCCCGGCGGCGGCAGCCAGCGGCCCCACAGCCGCCCCCGCCGGACCCTCCACCTCCTCCTCCTCCTCTGACACGCCCTCCGACGGCCCGCTGCGGCGCAGGGAGCTGCGGCGGCGGTACGGCTCGGAGGCGGCCCTGGATTGGGGGAATGCAAGCATGGGGCAGGCGTGGGCGGCAGGTCGTGGCGCTTTGGTCAGAGGGGCAGCACCACGCGTAGGCAATGAGCATCGGGCAACATGGACGGCCGAGGTGTGCCGGTACCGTGCAGTCCTGGGACCACAGGCTCACTTGCTGACTCGATTCAAATCAGAGCGCTCCACATTACCAAACCTAGTACACGTGCCCCACCTGTCCGCGCGCCCAGCAGCCCGTCCTCGGGTGGCACCCCACCACGCTAATACACACACCCCACCACCTGCGCTAATACACGTGCCTCACCTGTCCGCGCTGTCGGCTGCCTCCAGGTCCACCAGCCCGTCCTCGGGCAGCACCACGCTGTGGGCGGGCAGCGAGCGCACGTGCATGGTGGCGGCAACGTCCTGCAGGGAGGGAGAGGGGCGGCATAGTGAATACAGGATGTCATATAAGACGGTGGTGCATCACTGAATGCATGGTGGCGGCTACGTCCTGCAGGGCAACCGTTGCCAAGTTGTTTTGCTGCTAATGCAGGGGTGGTAACAAGGGCAAACCCTGGTGGTAATGATTTGACGGTGAGTGGTATGGTAAAAAGGGCATGGAGGCGGCTACGTACTGAGTTAGCAGGAGGGTAGGGTAGGCTGGAGGGCAAGGCCTAGATGGCACCGCTTTGCGTGCATAGTGTTAGATTGCGGTGCGCGAAAGGGAAGTTCTCCAAGAATATCAGAGGGAGACAAGCAGGCGGGTATAGTGCTTCGGCTGGCAGCGTTGCGAGCATGTGTGCTGTAGCTGATCTGACTGTGCTCCGTGCGCTCCTTCGCCCACACACCTGCACGAACACCGCCAGCGCAATGGCCATGCCGAACGCCACCGCCACCGCCACGTCCTGAAGCACCGTCAGGCAGAAGGCCACCAGGAACAGCTGCGTGTCGTTCTCGGGCCCTGCAACGGAAAGGGGGGAGGGCGAGGAAGCGAGGGAAGGAGGAATGGAGGAGTCTTTACCCACGAGAACGCTAGGGGAACGTAGGAAAGACATGCCGCCGGGGCTCGTACAGCCTCAACTGGTGCAAGGGAGAGAAGCAACATGAGGCACGCACACCCGCACGGCCCGGGGACTCACACTTTGGCAGCTGCGTGAAGTTGTGCCACTCGCCCATGTTGAGGGCCACCACCACCTGGGTGTGTGGGGGGCGGAGGGAATGGGGCAGCGGGACAAGTTCAGCGCTTTCAGTGTCTGACGCACAGGGTGCAGGGATGACTACCGTAGCGCCTTGTAGTAGAGTGCAAAGGACGGTAGGGTCCGTGTGGCTAACAGCGCTTGCAGAGGGCACCAGCACCACCCACCAGCACGGCCGACAGCGCGGGCAGCCGGATGCACTCGGCGATTCCAAGACTCCCTGCGCCCCCGACACAGGTTGCCTCGCCTTTCACGCCTCCACCCACCAGCACGGCCGACAGCGCAGGCAGCGGAATGTACTCGGCCGCCGGCGCCGCCGTCAGGATGACCGCGCCCACCACCGCTGCGTGCACCAGGCCCGACACGGGGGAGCGGCCCCCGGCGCGGATGTTGGCGGCGGTGCGCGCCAGGGCCCCAGTGGCGGGCAGGCAGCCGAAGGCGGCGCAGGCAATGTTGGCAACACCCTGGGGGCGGGGTAGGAGTGCATGTGTTCGGGGGTTGGTGATCTGTTGAAGGGCAGCCGAAGGAGGCGCAGGCCACGTTGGCCAGGCCCTGGGATCGGGGCGGAGGGCGGAGGATGGGGTGTGTGACGGGGGAAGGGCATGCGTGGGGGCCAGAAACTTTCATATGCTTTAGTGGGGTTGCCGGTGGCGGGCAGGCAGCCGAAGGCGGCGCACGCAATGTTGGCAACGCCCTGGGGGCGGTGGAAGGGGGGAAGATGCACTAGCCGCGTGGGAGGCAAGGCAGCAAAGAGCAAGGGCAGTGCCTAGCCCAATTCGGGAGCTGCCGTGTCAAGGCCCTCTCAAGTCCATTGGCAGCCCGCCAGCCCCCTTCCACGAAAGCTTCCCGCCTCCCGCCTCCCGCCTCCCATGGTTTACTCCATCCCACCTGTCCATCCCCTGTCCATCCCTTACCCACCTGGCTGATGAGCTCGGTGTTGGAGTCGTGCTTGTCGTCGATCATGGAGTCCGCCACCCGGGCGCACAGCAGCGACTCAATGGCGGCCAGCAGCGCGATGGTGGCAGCAGGGTACAGAAGGCCGGGCACGTCGGACAGGCTGGGGTGTGGGTTAAGGGGCAGGAGGGGTGTCGGTAAGGTGCATGAGGTGGCCAGCAGCGCGATGGTGGCAGCAGGGTACAGCAGGCCGGGCACGTCGGACAGGCTGGGGGTGTGCGGGTCGGACACGAACGAGAATTTGCATCAAGTGCCAAGGCGGTGGTCGACCGGAACGCGCACTGGGGCCGTTATAGAGGCCCCCGTTCAGAAGCTGGGGAGCTGAAGAATACGTTTTCAGTCGACACAACGGGGGGGGGGCTCTGAAAGCCCAAGGACCACGAGCATCAATCACCCCAGCCCTCGCCAGGTCAGTCACCTGCCCCCCTTCCCACCCGCCCGAGCCCCACACCCACCTGAGCCCCTCCGGCCAGGTGATCCCCGGCAGGCTTCGTGGGATGGCCCCCGCCCCAAAGTGCGACCCGATGGTCTCGATGCCCCAATCCACGCCGGGCTGGGCGGCCTGGGGGAAGGGCAGGACAAGGCAAGTTATGTGTGGGTTATCTGCACAGCAGGTACTACTGTATGGATTGCCTCAGTCCGCGCCGGGCTGAGCGGCTTGGGGGAATAATAGACGATGGAAAAAGGCAACAGCTTTGGGGACAGCATGTAACCTGAAGCCTCGTGCCTGCCGTGACTACCGTCTGGTGGTACCCACACATCCTAAGACACATGCGCCCCCCCCCCCACCTGCAGCGCCATGAGGCCCAGCGTGCCCGCGCCAATGGCCACGATGGGCGGTGGCAGCACCTTGGCCCACGCCCGGGGCCACGTCTTGAGCAGTGCCAGGCAGCCCAGCCCCATGGCGATGGAGGGGGCGTGCGCGGCGTCCAGGTGGGAGCCTGGAAGGGGAGTTGCATACACAGTTTGAGTGAAAATGTGGTGATAGTAAAAGTGCAAGGCAGCCCAGCCCCATGGCGATGGAGGGGGCGTGCGCCGCGTCCAGGTGGGAACCTGGACAGGGGGAGCACGGGCGTGGAGGCTATGCCTTTACAGACAGCATCCACTACGTCCACGGTCCTGCCTGTGCACGCGCCTGGTACGTGAGGTTCTAACCCTACAGCCCACAGCACGCCGCTCGGCCCCACCCGACCCCGGCCCTTTCCCCACGCCCCACTAGCCCCCACTCACCCAGGTACACCACCTTCTCAATGAACTCGGTGGGGATGGGCACGCCCTCGGGCAGCCGCCCCGGTGCACCCAGCCCCAGGAAATCCTTGACCTTCGCAGGGGGAAGTGAGAAATGCAGGATCAGACGCCATACCTCAATCTAGAATCTTAAGCCTATCCCATAATCCAAAAGTTCGCACTGAGCTTTGTTCACGGCTGCGTCTTGATGCTTGCCACCTCTGAACTAGTATATTAACTAATTAACTAATTAACATGGCCCGTACCTGCGTGCCAAAGATGTAGGTGGCGATGCCGGCCGTAAAGCCAGTCACCACGGGCTTGGGGACGTACCTGCGTGGGTGTGTGGGCACGAGGAATGGGGGTGTGGAAGGGGGACGACGAGGAAGGGCTGGACAAGCGCTGGGGCAGGCGGCCGAGCAGGTCGGACGCAAACAGGCGGCCGGGCGCGCGGACGGATCCCAGTACCCGTCTTCAAAAACCGCACGTGCCAAGATGTGAGCGCGAATTCTTTATTCCCCCCCAAATGGGCAATGAGTTCAACACACCCGCGCCTGCCGCCCTTCCTCCCTGCCCAGGTGCCCACCCCCACTCTCTTCCACCTATCCCCACCCGAACCCACCCTACGCCCACCTGATGATGCCACCCACGCCGGTCGCCCCCGTGGCCATCAGCACCAGCCCCGCCAGCCCCACACACCAACACTTTTGCCCCACCCTCCACCTAACGATGCCCCCCGTCTCGTGATGGCCCCCCCACCCACCTGATGATGCCTCCCATGCCGGTTGCCCCCATGACCACCAGCATCAGCCCCGCCAGCCCCGTGCACGCCACCAGGCCCGCCGTGCCGTACGTGTGCGCCACGCCCGCCACGATGGGGATGAAGGCGGCGGTTGGGCCAACCACCGTCACGCGGGAGCCGGACAGCGCGGAGGCCAGGAAACCGCCAACCACCACCGTGTACAGCCTGCGTGCGGTGCAAGAAAGTGCACAGGGCGGGCCGAATAGGAGAGCGGAGGGAAGGTGCGTGAGGATGAAGAATTATGGGCGTGGTACCGAGGCGATGCCACGCGGCTAAACACACCCAACCACCAGGAGGTTATGGCACATGCAATTTCTCTTACCCCACTGCCGGCGTGCTGTCCGAGGTGGTGCCCAGCGCCATTGTGAAGAAGGAGGTGCACTACCTGGCTATTACGCACCCCACCCGCAGGAGGTTACTAATACGTGTACACCTACCCCACTGCCGGCGTGCTGTCAAGAGGTGATGCCCAGCACCATACCCAGCGCCATCGTGAAGGAGGTGCAGTACCCGGCTATTACACACCTCACCCCCAGGAGGTTAATACACGTGCACCTACCCTACTGCGGGCGTGCTGTCCGAGGCGATGCCCAGCGCCATGCCCAGCGCTAGCGCGATGACGCCCACCACCAGGCCAGCCAGCGCGTCACGCTGGAAGTCGGCGAACGTGTAGCCTAGGAGCGGAGGGGAGGAGAGTGAGGAAACGGGTGGTGAGGGGTGCGTGGTGGCGTTGGCAGCAGCGAAGGGGTTGCGGCAGGGTTAGAGGGCCTAAACAGCGCAAAGCGGCAAAGCGTGGCAACAAGGATCCCAAAAGCCTTGGGTCAGACTCCAATCGGTGTTTGTCCCACCCGCGCCCATCCTCTAATCCCCTTGTCGACTCACCCGCCGCCAGCACCTCCAGCAGCTTGGGCTTGAAGGGCACCCTGAACAGCGCCCCCAGCAGCCCGCCCGCCTCCACGTCCAGCAGTACCTCCTCCGCGGCGCCGCCGGACCCGGGGCCGCCGCCCGCCACGCGCTGCCGTACGGCGGCGGCAGCGGGGCCGCCCAGCCCGCCGTAGTAGTCGTAATCACCGTCCTGGGGGTTGGCGTGGGGGAGGTCATTGTGAGGTTGGCCCGGGGAAGTAAAATGAAGTTGCTACAGGGTCTCCCGGAAGCGAGGTGCTGTGTTACGTCGACTTACATAGGTGCAGCTGCGTGGGAAAACCACACGCACACCCTGAATGCCTTACCGACAGCGCGCTGCCGTCCACGCTGTCCATAGCCATGTAGGAGGCCGACTCCGTGTCCAGGCCGGCAGCCTGGGGGGCGAGATGTGGAGAGAAGGAGCGAATTGCGCTATCACATCTGGTATGGCCTGGTTCTTGCATGGTTGATTAGATCAAGGGGGAAGAGGCTGCAGGGGCGCTGTGTTTGTACGCAGGCAAAGAGGCAAGGGCGGCGCGGTCGCGGGCGGGGGCCATCGTAACATGGAAGTGACCAGGCCCGCCGGCTGTCTGCGTGTGTGTGACTGTTAGGGCGTGATCGCTGAGCTTGGCCGGCACCGGCATATCGCACACGGCTATACGCCGGGCGCTGAAGCCTACCGAGTGTCAAAGCACTGGTCTGCTCCTCACCTGCCACGCCCTGAAGCCCCCCTCCACCTGGTAGATGTCGTGCCCCGTGCCCACGCCAGCCAGGGCCTTGGCGGCACGCCGGCACGTGTCACTGCCGCGCCTGCGCGCGCGGCGGGGTTGTGTACTAGTAGGTAAAAGGCTGTAATGACATATCTCATATTCAGTAAGCGGTTTCTTGCAACTGCGGGGTATGCTGTGGTCGAATGGACTCGTGCACTTCTTGCCCCACGACAACTCCCCCTGCGTACTGCGCAGGCACTGGGCTGTGTGCCACACGCCATGCCCGGTCCCCATACCAGCTTGGAAAGTGGTGCATGGCAGCGAGGGTCTGGGTGCCCTTGTGTAGTTGTGTTAATACACGCGCACGCACTCACGAGCTGAGCACCACGAAGGTCGTCTCCTGGTTGACCCCCGGTGCGAACAGCACCTCGTCCACGAAGGCGGCGGAGGGCTTCAGGCGACCGTCGCGGAGCTGGAGGGTTGGAGGTGAGCGGGAAGCAAGCGGGAGAGGCAATTTGGCAGGAAGCTAACAACCAGTCACGCGAGAGTTGTCGTGCAACCTCCGGCCCACATCCCACCGCTCCCTCGCGCATCCTGGGCCTGCCACCTCATGACCCTTCCACATCGCCATCCACTCCGCTGCATGCGATTCCTTGACGCCGCCCCTGCCTCTCACCTTGGCGCCCTTCCCTTACCAGCCCCTCTGCATATGAATGCATCTGCGCATGCTGGCGCGTCGCAACACCACGTCACCACCACGCCCCGCCCCAATCCCTACCCCCCCCCCCTTTACTTCCCCTGATCCCACCTCGTTGAAGGGTGCATGGATGACCCGCGCCTGGCGGGCGTGCCGCTTCAGGGGTAGCCCCTCGATCTTAACCTCCAGCTGGGGGATGAGAGCGTGGGATGACAGGGGCAGAGGATGAGGAGAGGCACAGCTGGCATAGTTGCAAAAGTGATCATGCTTTGGGCTTGGGTTGCTGGACATGCCCACTCCACGACCCCACGTTTGCCAGCCGCACGTTGCTACTCCACACAAACACTCGTCCCCAACCACCCAGGACCCACACACGTGTAAACCACCCCACCGCTCGCTTAACCCACACCCACCCAGACTGCACGTCCACAAGCGGCACGTTGCTGCTTCGTACCAGAAACCCCGTCCTCATTTGCTTCATTCCCACTGCCGTTCACGACCGCCCGTCCCGTTACCCCGCACTCACTTACCCGGCGAACGCACGTCCACCAAGCACACGTCCCTGCCCCACACCACAACCCCCGTCCTCAACCGCTGCCTGAGTCTCCGCCCGTTAAGCCACGCGCTCCCTGTACACACACTCACCCGCGAGCGCACGTCCACCAGCCGCACGCTGCTGGCCTACCCCACAGGTCCCGCCCTCGACCGTTTGACCCACACACAACTGTTAACCCACGCCTACTTGGTAAACCATTTGGTAAACCCACACCTGTCACCTACCCGCGAGCGCACGTCCACCAGCCGCACGTTGCTGCCGGTGCGCACCAGGATCTCCGCGTCGGCGGGGCTCACTGTCTGCACCCTGGGAACGGGGATGAGGGATAGCGATGTGGGTCAGGCTCTGGCCAGGATGCAGCACAGGGCACGTGCAGCGACGTTTTCGCACGCCAGGGAGTACATTGGTGCTCGTGTGTCATGTGGGTTGCTGAGATGATGGCCCCTCTGCCGGGGCTGCGACCACGTAGGCTACCTGTTCCCAACGGCAGTCGCACAGCCCATGCCCCCGGCCGCTGCGTCCATGTCCCTGTCTCCTACTACTTCGCTCATGCCCCCTGACCCTACAATTCCGCCCCTGTCTCTTGCATGTCCCCTGTCCCTGTGTCCGTTCCCGTCCCCACTCACTTGCCCACGCGCACAGAGTGTGAGAGTCGATCCCCATTCCCGCTTCCTCCACCGCCCCTGCACCCTTGTCCCTTCCTCTCCCTGCGCGCCCCCACCAGAGGTTCCTGGCCCCTGTGCACTTGCGCATGCGCATAGACCCACCCCCGCCCTAGCCCCTGTAACCAGCCCTGTCTGTACCGGTAGTAGGTTCTTCTTCATGCCCCCTGCCCATGTACGCCTGCCCCTGGCCCCCTGCGTGTCCCCAGCTCCCCACTCACTTGCCCATGCCATCGCGGTCTAGACCTCTTGACTTCGCTTTGAAACATGCGTTGTACCTGCCATCACTGCATCCTGCTACTCACTTGCCCATGCGCACGGAGCCCAGGGCAACGGGCACAGACACCGCCAGCGCCGCAGACCCAGCCATGATCCAGGACTCTGGGGCCGAGGGGGGCGAACGGATGGCAAGGGTTTAGGGAAGTGTGCAGTTCGCTGGGTGTGTTGTTGGTGGATGGGAACTTATGGGAGCGGCGTGGCGCGGCGGTGCGGCTCAGGGACGCAGCAGGTGCAGCGGTGGCGGTGGGGCTAGCAGGATTCACGTGGACGCCGCCCGCGGGAGGCTGTAGTAAGGTGGAAGTTGGGCAGGAGGAGTGATGGGACGGCACATGTCTGTGTGGGGAGAGGCAGATTGCTTACCGGAGATGTGGATGAGGCCGCCCACGGCGGACGCCTGGGCGCGCACCGAGAGCCGCTTCCGCCTGCAGCCGTGCGGGGCCCAGCCAGATGAGCATGAAACGTAAAAGAAGTGGCATAGACGTTACTTTATAATTAATCATACCAACCAAATGCGTCGTGGGTATTGGAATTGGCAGAGCTGTTGACGGAGTGTGAAAGACATGGGAAGGTAGAACGTCGCGGACGCGGGACACCACCTGAACCGTGCGGGTAGACAGTCAGCTACAAGCATACGTAGCTGAGCAGTTATAACGACGTCAATGCACATGGAGGCGTGCGTAGCTGTTGCTTGATGCAGGTGCTGGACCGTTGGACCAGTGAACCAGTGCGCTGCAGAGCTGGGGGGGCGAGGTTACATGGACCGATTCATGCCATTTGCGCGTCCTGAATGTGCTATCATGACGGTGGCACGTTGCACACCAGTACAGTGGGCTCACCCCAGGCAAGAGCCCAGAGCTGCTGGGCTGCATTGCCTCCTCCAGATGGGTATTGGGCCTGACAAAGACTGCCTTTGATCGGCCGACGCGGACAAGCTGGCCTGCCGCAAGCATCGCGACGACTGCATGGCTGCAAATCGAAGGGCTTCCTCCGAAAGTTAAAGGAAGCTGCAAGTGTTTCGCCTGATCTGAGTTGCAATATTGACAGTCACGGTGTGTAATATGTCGGATACATGCAGGACTCGCGTGTGTGCCGCTGTTCGCAACGGGCTCACGGAATACCCCGGAAGAGTACCACGCCAATAGTTCGAAGTAGCAATGTAAATCACACGAGACACTGTTTATAACTGTATGTCCGTGTATATGGCCGGGAGGCCTCCATGGGCTCTACGGAATTGTTCGTAATGGAGAGGTGAGCGATCACGCCATTGGACGCTACGACGGGTTCCTGTGACCTGTTGATAAATGCTTTTATGCGCAGGAGTATAGACCTACGTCGCGGTGGTGTCGGGAGTTCTGTCCCTTACGACGGAAGCATTGCAATTCCTCCGCCCTAGTCGTATTGCGGGTTCGAAGCCGGTCACGTGGAAACACAGCTGTCGGAAAGTCGAAAAGAATGATTGTATTCCAGTAAGGACTTGGGTGCACGTGCGCCGTCGGCCATGAGTATGAGGTCTCCCTAGACACGCGTTGCTGGTCAGGGCAAGGCCTGGGTTGCGCCTTCACGGCCCTCCCCGTCTTAAAACGGACAGCTGCCTCACCGGCGTCACTCTCCATCTATTTGAGGTTCGCCCTGATGACATGCATCGCTGTCAAATCTCACTCTCAGGCCTCTGCATCCCCACGTTGACCCTAGACTTGCCCTGGGTCTCCTGCCGCTGACCCACCGGAAGCCCCGAATCCCCAGTACCTGCCCCGCCACGACTGTCAATCAGTCCAGATCAGTCAGTCAGTTATTACGCTGGACGTATGCAACACCAATACGAGCCGTAGGGTCCGACATACCGCCAACGCCTGAGCAGGCCCTTCTCGGCCTCAGGGGTCAGCCCCACGGATCAGCCCCCTGCCCCGACAGCTGGCAGTACAACCTAGCACCCTGACCCCGTGCTTGCTGCATCGAGACAGATAACATTCCATTGTAGATAATACTACTGCTCATCTGCGCGATGTCCGCCATGCACCAAGGCCGAACATGTGCATCACCACGCCCAGCAGCAGGGGGGCGGGAGGGCGTCACCGCAAGCGATCCCTCGGTCCTTTCAGCACGTGGCAAGCCTACCGCCGCAAGTGCGGCAAGCTCTCGCCCATCCCTTGCCCGTCCCAACAACAAAGCCTAGTTTCCTCGAGCCTCGTTGCAAATAGAAACGTCTTGGGCCCCATAAGCACCGTCCAAGACGCAAGGCAGGACCGTCACATGGGCCCCTGGCAAGAGGCCTGCCCACATCAGTGAGACCTGCAGCAGCCAGACGGCATGTTGGCTAGGCAAGCGCGTGCCTGCGCATTCCGTCCTTGCCTTTTCCTGTACTCTACACGTCTACGCCCAAACATCGTTTCCGTGTGTAATGCCAGCGGATATTCCACTGAAAGCTAAGCATGCACCCAGAAGCATGATCGCGTATGGTTCGAATAACGTACACGTACCAGTCACGGGCACCTACCGGTATCTCCGTTGCCGTCTGTTGCGAACACCACGCCGCACCTATGCAGCAGGACACGGTGCCAGATGCGTGTCTGCTGAGTCAGTGCATGCATGCTACGTACCATTGTGACTAATGAAGACACAGCCCCGCCCACAAGACCCCAGGACCAATGCACGGCATGACCACGCTTGCCTACAAAACATGCAGCACAACATCAACTGGATCGGGCCAGCATCACAAGACCTCTTTTGCCCGAAAGCCCATGCCATGCGTCAAAGCCCGGCCCCAGCAAGACACATGTGCATGGCAAAGCAGCCTAAGCCCGCTTGCCCGCCCTCACCACATCCTCCTCCGAACTCTGCTCCACCCCCGCCACCTCGCTACACCTCATCCCTTGCATTTCCGGTTGAAGCTGCGGTAGGCGCGGGTGCGGCTTCCGCCGCCACCGCCGCCGCCGCCGCCGCGCGCGCCTCCACCGGCGGCAGCAGGTTACGCAGCAGCCCGACCAGCTTCTCCTCAGGTATCTCACACCGGTTGCCCACGGCACTGCGCACCGCTCCCCACGCCTCCTCGGGGGACGGGTCCCAGCCACGCAGCACACGTGCCGCAACGCCCGGCTCTCCGTCACCATCCGACCCGCTCTCCGACAGCGCCTCGAGCACAGCGGCAGCCCCGACCATGCTGTGCGTCGAGCCAGCCTGCTTGGGCCCCTGACCCCTTGCTGCCGCTGCGCGCTCGACGCCGCCCCCGCTCCCGTCCTGCACCACGGAGCCTGCCGAGGGCTCTGCTGGGAACGCCGCCGCCGCCGACAGGGGTACCGCGCCGCCCTCGCCCCCGCCCCCGTCTTGCACCGCCGCCCGGAACTCTGCTGGGAACGCCGCCGCAGCCAGGTGTAGGGCTGCAGCCAGGCTTGCTGACGCCTCGTGCCGCACGCTGACGGTCCGGCAGGCGCTGTGCAGCTCCGAGGCCGCCACCAGCAGCTGCATGAGCTGCACGTCCCGCAGCAGGAACTGCCGCCACGGCACGTCAGCGCCGCCAACGCCACCACCCCCACCACTGCTGTCAAGAGCATCAGCAGCCGCGGGACCACCACCGCTGCCTGGCAGCTGCTCCGCCGTCTCGAGGCAGTGCCGCGCGAGCAGCCCCATCACGTAGTCGAATGCACCGGCTGCGTATCCGGCAATGCAATCGGTGACGCCCCGTATCCCATCCCTCACAGGTTGCCGTGCAGCCCGCCTCGACAGGCCCTCCTGCCCCTGCCCATCGCCCAGATCCAGCACCCGAACCAGCTTTGCAAACGCCTGCAAACTGAGCGACAGGCCAGGGAGCACTTCTGCCGCCACGATGGACAGCCGCACGGCAGTGCCTGCCGCCGGCCCCTCCCCGGCAGCCCCCAGCCGCAGCGCGCCCGACAGCACGTCCTTCATGCGGGCCCCCGCAAACCGAAGCGCTTCATGCGCCACCTTCGCCAGCAACTGCACGATCCCGTCGTCTGGGCGCCCGCCCGCCCACTCCGCCGCCCCACGCTGCAGGTGCTGCGCTGCTAGGTGCAGCTGTCGGCCCAGACCTGACGCCAGCACACCCACCTGGCCTAGCGGCCCGAAGAGCATCACCCCTGGCCAGCACCACTCCACGCCCGGGAAGCGATCGGGTGGGCACCACAAGGGTCCGCCGTCGTTGGCCTCTCCCATGCGGGTCATTACCAGCTTGGTAACGCATGGCAGCAGGCCCGCCTCCAGCGCAGCGACCGAGTCCGCAGAAGGCTGGGAGTGCAAGCCTGGTGCGTTGGGTGGAGGCACATGAGGGGACCGGGTCTCAGTGCCTTGCAGGCTGAAATCAAGGGGCAGAGTGCGGCAGCATAGGGCGGACGTGAGTGCGGTAACATGGGGTCGCATGGTAGTGTTTGGCTGCGGCATGAACACGGGCATGCCCGTTCGCGTAAGGTGCAGTGCATGCCTCGTGCTGCGTGTTTGTAAGGATGTTTATGGACAGGCCCGCGTGCACAGCATAAAAGAGGAAGCCATGCCAACCTCACCCAGGCCCCTAGCGATCCAGTCAGGGTACTCGAGCCATTGAGGCTCCGCCACCAGCAGCGCCTCCGGGTGCTGCGCCGCGGCCACGTACGTCGCCCACCACGCCCGCAGCTGCGCCCGCGTGCGCCCCCGCACCGTGACCCTGCCCCATACGTTGGGCAGCAGCGCCAGCCGGGCGCACTCCAGCGCGTGCTGCACCACCGCGGAGCCGCTACCCTTGGTCATTCTCCCACCCGCACTGGGCCGGCTGCCATCGCCTGCGCTCACTTTTACCCTCGGGATCACTGCCCCCCAGTTCGCAAGCACACCCCTGGCCAGACGCAGGCAGACGTCGATGGTCACGCTCCGGTTGAGCGGGGGAAGGCGGCAAGGGCTAGCGCCTGCCGCGGCCAGCTGCACCCTCCCCTCTTCACCACGCACCGACACGCCCACCTGGATCCCAACCCGCCCCTGCTCCGTGCTGCTTGTGCACGCACCCCGCCCCTCGTGCTCCCCCGCTGCTGAAGCGCCGTCGGCTGCTAGCAGCCCCGCCCCGGCCCCGGCAGCGGCGGGCAACTCCTTAGCCATTCCCTCCTGGCCCTCCCCCAGCAGCTCAGTCCACGCCCTGAGGGTCAGCAGCGCCGGGAGCAGGCTAAACGCCTGGCCACGGCGCATGGCCATTTCGTCACTCTGCTCTGCAGCGTAGTCTGTTTGCGCGATGGACGCCGTGTCGAGGGGTGAAGCTTCAGGCAATGTCAGCGCGGCGTGCGGTGGCAGGCCGTACCGCTCTGCCCCGTCCATGGCGGCACACAGCCGGGCCATATGGATGAAGGCCAGGGTGCAGCCCCAGGGGCGCCGCACGAAGTCCGCCATGTCGAGCTGCATCAAGATGTACAGCATGCACAGCCGGTGGAAGGATTCGGTCTGCATGGACTGGGCCTTCTGCTGCTTGCTGTTCCCGCCCGACAGGGCCGGTGCGGTGCCCAGCAGCAGCACGCGCGCGTAGTGCTCCAGCACCCACGAGGACTGCAGCTGCGCGTGCGTCTCCTGCTGCAGGGGCTGCTCGGGCGCACCTGCGGGGATGGGGCTGTCGCTGGTGGCGTTGCGAACAGTGGCCATGTGACGCAACTGACGCTGCATGATATCTGTGCATGGCACGGCCGCGACGGTGATCACCTCGTCAAGGAGGCGCTCCAGGAGCTCATGATCGATCTGCTGGGGCCTGGGGCCTTGCCGCTGCTCCCCTGGCGCAGGGGGCTGCCGCCGGGGCCCCTGTTGCTGCTGCCCACCCTGCCCCTCGCGTTGTGCTCCAGGAAGCGCTGCTATTGCTGCGGCCTTGAGCTGCTCGCCAGCCTCCGACAACAGGCGGGTGTAGCAGCCAAGCGCGTCAGTTCTGAGCATCAACCGTCCGATGGTATCGAACTTAAGGGTCCGGTACTTCCTGCTGTCTGACGTGAGTGTCTCGAGGTGCACGTTGAGGTTCGCGCGTATGTTCGCGAAAGCAGACGGGGTGCCGGCGCCACTTGCGAAGGGGCTGGACCGGCGCAGCGCGAGAGAGAACAGCGCCAGGACGCTTGCGGTCTCCTGGCTTGGATGCGACCAGAGCTTTTCCACATCCTCGAGAGCTCCGAAATCCTGTGCTCTCAACTTGTCCTTAATTTGTTTAGCGACCCGCTCTGCTGCACCAATGTCTGACGTTGTAAGCTCGATGCTATCTCCGACCGCTTGCTGTTGCACGATTCCTGCCACGCGCAACAGCTGGTGAAGGTTCGTGCGACGGCTAGTTGCAGCTTCGCCGTGCTTGGTTCGTCGCAACATGATCGCAGATGGGCTTGTAACACAGTCGGCTACAGCTGTATCGACTCCTGTCAAGGACTTCGAGTCAGCAGTCCTTTCGTAAACTTGGCATTATAAAAGGTATAATTGAGCACTCTTCGTGGCCGGTACAGGGACTGGGATTCAGAAACCGATACATCTCACAAAGGCTAATTGTTATTGAACCTAGGCAAGATAAAAAGAGTACGCCCTTTGACAGTGAAACCCAGTAGAGCTCGCGCTGGTGCTCGGCGGCTACTTCCCCGTAGCTACAGCGTACAGCAGGGGCTCCCCTGGCGTACAGGCGAAAGCTTGCGCGCAGGCTGCTTGCGCGCAGTACGGGGAGGTGGACCAGGGTGGACAGGTGAAGTTTGCATCCTGGCCAAGGACGACGCAATAAGTTGAAGGTCTGTGGGTAGCTTATGTTGCGTTGGGAAGGGGCGTTGGGAAGCGGCAGCTCTCCCCTGGCGCCTGGGCCTGTTGGATGAGGCACGGCAGCTTTCATACTGCTACACCGGATTGCCTCCTGGCCGCTCCATGCAACGCCAGCCGCCCTGGCGGACGGGCTACACAAAGATACGTGTTTGGGCATGGTTTGTGGTAGCCCTCAGTCAAATACATGCGTGCACGAGGCAGGAGGGAGGAGCAGGCAGGAGGCAGGAGGCAGGAGGCAGGAGGCAGGAGGCAGGAAGGAGGAGCAGGCAGGAGGCAGGAGGGAGGAGAGGGGCTAATGCATGCAAAGGAAAGGCGCAGTTGGTGTGGAGAGCTAAAGACGTGGGAGCAGGCGGAAATGGCGAGGGCGGTGTGGGCATGCCTGGTTGCAGAGGCGCTTAGGGTTGGGTTTAGCGTATAGGCGCACGGGCCCCGTGCGCAGCCTCAGCGGCAGTGACCAGTAAGCAGTAACACGAGAAAAGGAGACGTCCTTTGGGTTGGCCGGGCCTTCAGCCTCAGCCAGGGGCTCCCCTGGGTGCTGGGGGCTGCCCGCCACACCGGCACATACATTTTACCACACGGACTGCCACCGTGACGAGCACACAGCGGTACCGACGCCGAGTTTGTCAAGTTGCCTCCCAAGCGGCTGGGCACTGTACGCCTCCCCAGGCCTCCTTAACCAGGTAACCGCCAAGCATGCCTGGTGCACATGCGCAGTACGGTTCGCCACACGTGACAACGAGAGCACGCACACACGGGGAGCGGGTGCCTCTGGTGCTGGCCCAGCTCCCATGGTCGCCACTGACTCCCACAGCTGGGCTCGGCCTCAAACTCGTGTCACCCCCTACTACGTGAAACATGAAAAGCCTTTCCCCGTGTTTGCCCCTGTTTCCTTTTGCAAACGAACCCGCCGTGCCACCAGGACCGGGATCCCGGGAACCCCATGTCCCTGATGGCCCCAGCAGCCGCACGCATGACACTCCTCGCCTCCCTTCACCGTCCAAAACGGCCATGCTTTACATCATCTTGCCCTGGTCGCCCCCTTTGCACACCGTGATATGCCCGACAGCAGCGTCCAGGCTGCCACGTGTAACCGCCACGTGGCCCCAACGCAGCTCGCCTCACCCCCTCCACGTGCGCCCCACCCCATGCCGTAACGCCCCTTCCTCGCCTGCCCCTGGAGCCTCCCAACAACGACGCAATACGGCACTCCCTGCACTCCTCGTCGCTCAATCTCACGCCCTGTGGCATTCTCAGCTGCAGCGTCCAGGCTACAACGCGTGATCGCCATGCACCTCCTGCGCCTCCCCCAACCCCTCAGCCCCTTCCCTTTCCGCCCTTGTTCCCAGGTGAGACGGGTTGACATGGGTGGGCGCGGGTGTGTTGTGCCGGCTTGTACCGTTGCGGGACGATAGGCACGAGGGTGCATTCGGTACCAGTCAGCTTTCAGCTAGCGTTCCTGGTTCTGGGCGACGCGATTCCCAGCACGACGCAGCCCTCAGCCTCAGCCACCGCAGTGAACCAAGCCGGTACGTATTAGGTGGTAAGTATCCAGTCGTTCCTTGCTTTCTGTTGCAGCCACTAACCTCGCTCTCCGCAGGCTGTCTGTTTCCGGTTCCGTTACTTTGCGGCTTTGCCGTTACCCCCAACCCCTCAAATTGTTTTTGCGCCTTGTGACGCGCGGCACCGTAGCTCCCGGCAGCACCGTCCATTTGGGTAGCGGGACCCTCCACAGCGCCAGCTTGGCCGGCCCCCCCAAGCCGTAACGCTTGGCCACCGCTACCATCCGTAACCGCGACCGCGACCGCACGACTGCTCTTTTCCTGCTCCCTCTTGCCGCATGCCACTTGCAGCTGCTGCAGCCCGTCCGCTGTGGGCGCATCACACCGTGACCCCCGGCAGCAGCGTCCGGTTGCTCGGCGTGACCAGCAGGTACACCCGCCAGGTTGGACCCGTACCCACATCATGATGCTCGTCCTCCGCCTGTCCCTGGGGCCGCCCAACCACACCCCCTACCTTCCCACGGTCCTCGTCTCCCCGGCATCAGCGTCCAGGAAAACGGCGTGGCCGCCATGCAGCCCCCCACCCGGTCCCCACACACACTTCCCCAACCTACGCCCCTCCTTACACCGTCACCCCCGGCAGGAGCGTCCAGTTGCTTGGCGTGACCAGCAGGTACACCCCCCACAGCGCCAGGTTGGCCCAGCAGAAGTTCCGCACGCCCGGCATGTGGCGTGCCAGCAGGCGGTCCACCACCCCGCCCGCCATGAACACAAAGTACAGCCACACGCGGTCCACGGCCGCCAGGGCGAACAGCATGGCCCACTTGGCCAGGGACAGCGTGTTGCGCGCCCAGCTGACCGCCGCCGCCGCCAGCAGCATGGGCTGTACGGCGTACAGTACGGCGGATACGGCGGCCATCACGGCGAGGTACAGCGCCGCCACCACGGCCTGGGGGTACAGGGGGTTAAGGGGTTGCGGAGGGAGGGCAGGCGTGGGGAACGGGGGAACGGGAGAGGGGAGGTGGGAGGATAGCGTGGTGTGGAGCGGAGCGTACGGTGCAGAGCGGTACGGTGCAGAGTGGTGACTGTGCGTGGGCTAGGTGGTAGTGCGGATCGCCGTATTTAGCATAGGCTACCCAAAGCAGTGGCAGGGGAAAGGAAAGGGGTGTTAGCGGTGGCGCTCGCTTGCGGTCTGTTGAAAGCCCGGCGCCGCCTTACCAACAGCGCGGCAGCCACCGGTAGGCAGGAGATGGTGCTTGGCATCACCTCCCAACCCCACCTGCCTCTGTGCCCTGTCCGCGGGCCCCAGGGGGAAGCGCATGATGGCCACGTGCAGCCAGTAGGCGGGGAGGTCGTGCTTTCGTGCAAACATGTATATTAACACCTAACCCATACACTTCCCTCACTCTCACCTCTGCTGCCCTGTCCGCTGGCCCCAGCGGGAAGCGCGCGATGCCGATGTGCAGCCAGTAGGCGGGCAGGTCGGGGTCTATGGCGGGCTGCAGGAAGCCGGGCCGGAACACGAACGTGCCGTCCTCCCAAATGAGCCTGCACGGGACGATCATCGGGTAAACCTGGGGCTCGACCCACCACGTTTGCCGTGGCACCTTTATCCAGCCAAACCCAAGCCGTACCAACAGTACAAAAGCCACACATACCATTACTCGTACGCAGCGTCAACCCGCCTGGGCCGCTCCATGCCGTAATCTAGGAGAAATCACACTGCTCTTTCGCAATAAGTAAGACAGCGAATACTTGCAGGTCAAATACATTAACCCACCTGGGCCACTCCTTGCCGTAGTCCAGCTCCATCTCCACCCCATTCTTTTAATTTGTTATTTGCATTCTTAACCAATCTACAATCTAATGATAATTCCCTCACCTGGGCCACTCCCTGCCATAGTCCAGCTCCATCTCCACCCCATAGTACTCCTCCCGCCGCAGCGGCGCCAGCAGCTGCCGCAGTGGGTTGGGCCCTGCGCCCGCCGCCGCCCCGGAACCGCCCGCCCCCGGCTCCGGAACCTCCAGCGGCGTGAGGCGCGTGCGCTGCGCGTACGTGTTAGGCAGGCTGAAGCTGCCGGGCGGCGCGGGGCCGCTCCAGTGCGTGTCGCGGGGATGTGGGTTGCCGTTGGACAGGTCGAACTCCTGTAGAGGGTGGTGGGTTCGCGGGATTGCGCGTGTGGGATGGGTTATGACGACGTATGGTGACACGTCGGACATATGTGACGTCGTTCTATGTGATCAGCGGTCTGAGCTCCTACACTGTGCGAAGGCTCCTGGAACGGCGATTGACAACTTGCGCACAGGTATTGGCCTCCACCCGCACACGATCCCACACCACTAACCCTTCCCACTGGGCCATGCCGTGAGGACATGCTACACCGCACCCCGTCGCACGTTCCCTCGGCGTCCTCCTCGGGCAATATAGGCCCATTTCCCATGACACAACCATGAAGCCCCTTGACCTCTTCCTCGATCCTCAACCCCAACTGCACGGGCCCACCGCCCCGGGCCCCCGACGTACTCCGACGCACATGTGACCACTGCGGCACGCTAACAGAACATCAAGAGACAGACATGCACCTCCCACCACCCGCCTATCTGCATGGGCACCACATGCAGCACAGCGAACTCAGGAGGTACAGCACACCATAACACACACGGCACACGCACTTCATGCTTGACACCTGCCTGCCTGTACGGTCACCACACCCTGCGCGGCCGCTGCGAACACAGACCGCCACCATGCATACAGCCGTCCCCCGACCCCGAACCCCACACAGCATGGGCCCCCGTCCGTACGTCCGAAGCTGTCCCCAACGCATGCACTGCATGGGCCCTGAACTTACACACCCGATGACACACGTGCACCCCCATTACCCTCTCAAACCCACCTGGTAGGGCCCCACGTCCAGCACAGCCACCCCAGGCTGCTGATCGGGCGCGCACCCAGCATCATTAATATACACCCACTTACAAGGGCACCTCCGCCAACCTTTAAAACCCACCTGGTAGGGCCCCACATCCAGCACAGCCAACCCCGGGGGCACAGCGCACCCCCACTACCCTCTCAGACCCACCTACTAGAGGGTACACAGCCAACCCAGGGGGCACAGCGCACCACAATGCTAACACACGTGCACCAGCCACACCCACCTGGTAGGGCCCCACGTCCAGCACAGCCAACCCCGGGGGCAGCTCAGGCTGCTGCTCGGGCTCCTTCCCTCCCTCCCGCTCCTCCCCCTCAGGGGTGCCGGCCTCCGCCGCCTCCGCGTCAGCCACCATGTCCGCAACGACCTGTGCAGGTGGGTGGGTGAGGCACAGGCAACACGTGCTTAGATGAGGTATTGGGTGGGAGGAGGGGCTGACGTGTCCGTTATGCATGTGCGAAGGTAGTAACCCAAGGATCCTAGGCTCTGCCTGGGCATGCCAATGGAGGCAGTGCCCTGATTCTGCCCCTCACCCCCTCGCCCCAAGCGAGCAGCCCACCCGCCCTCCGGCGAACAGTTGCGTTGGCCCCCAGAGGCAGGCAAGCACGGATCTCCTTTCCAACGCTGAGTCCAGCTATACATCTGCTGATACTGGCAAGCCCAGGCCCTGGCCCCAAAGCCCCCTGTTCGTGTGTATGCTGCGTGGAGGGTATATGCCACTCCGTGGCTCCGGAGGGGCTTGTGATAATGCAACGGCCACCCCTTCGTGTGCAATGATTGCTGCGCGTGTGCTGCTTGGCTTTCCCTTGTAGTTGTATGTGGTAACAGACGCCAGGACTAGGCCGGGTTCCAGGGCTAGTGCTTCAGGCCTGGTGTCCCCAGGTTGGTCTCCGGGTGGGGGTGCCCGAGTGCCTCACCTTTGGGGGCACGACCTGGAACGGCTGCGTGAAGTTGTACTCCATCGGTATGTTTGACTTGGAAGGGTCAAACTGCATGTTAAAATGCCGCGTTTGCGAGCGACAGACTCCTCCATCGCGTGTGAAGGGCGCATTTCGTATCCGAGCTCCTGGTAGTTGTCTCCGAGTAAATAGTGGTAATGTTTGTGCTATGTGGGAAGATGTAGATGGCTGGCAAGGGTTGAACGTGCTGCCGGGTCGCATGCTCGCCGCCGCGACGGGGCCCCTGAGAAGGGCTCCGCTAGCCGACATCTTAGGCAACTATGGTTCTGAGATGGAGCTATACGTGAGCCATGTGCAGATCTAGTCAGGGCGTGACACAGCAAGGATAAAGCCCGAGTTGCAGCGTTCCCATTATGTTGCGCCCATACGTTGGTAATTGACGAGCACTCTACACAGAAATGCGTTGCATGTGGTGAGGATGATACGACCCAGTTGAGTTAGCGCAAGGTGAGTCAGATCGGCCGTGGACCCATGGACCTCTCGTAGCAGGCCTTCCAGCATGGCACGGCACCCTGGGTCCCCTAGGGCTATGTTCCCCCCTTGCCACGCGCCATGGCGGGATGGGAGATCTTGGCATTCCTGCTTGGAATATGACAGCTTACACATTTCCAGCACTAAGCTGTGCGTGGCACGCTGACACCAGGTGACACGTGCCATATATACTGGACAGTTGGACACGGTACGGTGTGTGGTGCGTGCTGTGAAATCCGGTCAAATGGGCGAGCTGGCCTTTGACGTCTGGAAGCGGTAAGCACCCTGCTGGTCAAGTGGTCATTCGCGCACCGTGCAACGCACGTTGCACCCTGTGGCACCACACTGCTGTGCTGAGCAAGCGTTATTTGCATAATGGTTTCCTGGACGTCGGGTTGTGGTGGCTGCATGCATTACCGGTAGATTCCCATGTTGTTTTTGTCCCAACCAAATGCACGGCATTCTTCAGCTGTACGTGCGTGTGCAAGGTGGAGCAGCACGAGCTCCGCAGAATGCAAAGTTACACACACCCAGCTCCGCCCAAGCACAGCTCATGAGTCGTGCTCTAGCCAGGTACACACCAACATACGGTACCGGTATGCAGACGAATGCATGGATGGCCACCTGAAACAAGACACCTGAAGCATTGCGCTGGAGCAACCTGCCGCGCTTCAGTCTCCGTGCCGGTCATTCCAATGTAATTCTCCAACATGCAACCTTGTCCAACGTGCAACGTGCAACCTTGTGACAGTCCTTGTAGCTCAACACCAGGAGATCTGTTGCCTGCCTCGACACGTAGAAGATACTGGACGGTACCACTGTTGCGCATGCATGTAACTCCCGTGCGTACTGCCATCTTGAATGTTACCGGTAGCTGTCCCACAAAGCGGGAGCAGCAGGAACCGGGTTGCAAGTACCGGTACATTAGATAGGTTCTACACGCGGATCTATCTTCACGCTGGCCGTAACAAACGAGTACCGTAGGCGCGCCATGTACCGCGTACCACACAGTGCAACAGTAGTGATGACCCTACCGTACTTGCTGCTCACTGGAGCTCCGGCACGCATGCATGACTGCGTTATACGCTGAAGCGTATGCATGTGCAACTCATTCGACCGCTAGGCCTGAGTATCCACCTCATCCGCAACAGCCGCAGCACCAGCAGCAGCAGCAGCAGCGCCAACGGTGGCGGCGGCGGCGGCGGCGGCGGCGCTGTGGCGGCCACGCAGCGCGCGGCGGTTGTGGGTCTGGGTGACGCCCGCAGCAGTGGCGCCCCAAGCTGCAGGGACAGGGTGAAGGAGCGGGGGGCAGCCAGTCACGTGGGCGGATGCCTCACTGGACGTGGGGCGCGGGCGGGGAGCGGGGTTGTGCACGTGTGCTTGATGATGGCCGCGTAGAATGGCGCGGAGGGCAAGCAGCAAAGGCGTTACATGTGTTGACCGTTGGGCGTCCGGCACACGGGCGGCCCATGGGCCACCCAGCCCACAGCAGTAGCACCCTCGGCTGTGGGGGCAGGGCGAAAAGGCGGGGGCCCTGCTGAGCGGCATTTGGGCAGCCAGTGGGTTGGCGCATTACGGCAACGGGGCACGGGGAAAGGGCGCGGGCTTTGACATACGGTAGTTGTGGGTTTTAATACTAGCGTGCGGCATGATGCAATTGAGCGGCCCAAGTCGGCATGCGTGTTGATTGGTCGTTGGACGTCAGACACGCGGAACGGGCAGGTCGTGTCGTTGTGGAGCAACGCCCAGAATTGTAGTCCGCCTCTCCACTCTGCAGCACTGACAGAGTAAGCCACTCAACGGGCAAGGCCCTTCCCAAGACCTCAGATTCCCTCCACTCACTCTTGGCCGACCAACCAGCCTCCTCTGAGTCCACTGAGGGAGGCCACAACGAATTGCCATTGGGTGGCGGCGCAAAGTCCAGGTCACCGGGGGGCACCTGAGGGTGCCAGGGCGGGGCGGGCTGACGGTCAGTCAACTGACCTCCCGTACATTATATAGCATGTCAATTGCTGTCGACTCCATAGCTAATATCATGCAGGGTGCCGGGGCGGGGGAACACCGGGGACCACCGAAACGCCGTGGAAAATCATTGTTGTTTGCTTGTGCAGGTGAAGGGTCACGGGGGCAGGGGTTCATGGCCCAGGTGGGCGGACCAGCGCGTTGCATGTTGGCCAGTCTAAACAAAAACCGTACCGCGTTGCATAGCGTGAAGGTAAGCATTCAGATGTGTGTGCTGGACGGTCCTACATATAACCGTTAATACTTACAGTGGCCCCAGTCAGCTGGGGGGTGCACACGAGCAGGAGCAGCAGTCCGCAAAGCAGCACCAGTCGGGACGCCATCCTTCCGTCGCTGTAATCTGTCGCGAACGAGGTACAAGGCAGGTAAGTACATGGATATTTGAAGTTTAAATCAGCATCCTTCAGCTGGAGCTTCAGCGAGGAGTTGTGACGGCTTGGCGTCTCTAATGGCACGCGCGCGCGGTAGCAGCGTACCTAGCGCGCCAAAGCAGCCGAGTGCTGTTGCGGCGTCACAGCTCTGACTCGTCTATAGTATCGAAGGTTGGATTTTGCAATGGGGGGGGACTGCGGTATCCTTGTGTCTCAGGATGCCTGGAATGAGGGCGTTGCCGTTACGGCATCAAGCAACGAATCCAGCGAGTGACATTCGGGGGCGTTGCAGCTACCATGTAAAAGTAGGCTGTATTGAAAGGATTTATAGCGTCAAATTGAGTTTCAGTAGCGTCTTGTGCGGGGGCAGACAGAATGTGCGATCACTCTAACGCAGGAACCAACCGCCCAACTGGCTTCGTTGGCACATTACTACACATGACAACCTGAAGGAACCCAAATACCCAATGCACTGCTTGGGGGAAACTGCCATAAATGCTGGACAAGAGCTTACAGCATGTTGTGCGCTCAGCTGTCGGTCAGCCGGAATTTTACAGCGTTGCCCTCCGTGACAGCTCGACGCGCGGCTGACGTGCCCCCAGGCCAAGCGGGTACCACTGACGCTGTTTCGGCCTATACCTTGAGTTCTAAGGGCGCCGCCGCCCCCAATGCACTAGTATATCATTAAGGACGTCACTGAGAGCGGCCAGTGCTTCTC
>VFQN01003074.1_pt1 | contig 24630 bp, 31 predicted proteins | sample 3512371 | NCBI WGS metagenome assembly VFQN01 (sample SAMN10412370, study PRJNA504923) | tailings metagenome | isolation source: Replicate 2 from Balatoc abandoned mine | place: Philippines: Itogon, Benguet | collected 2017-08-28 | reverse complement strand
GCTCGCTCCTGGCTGCTGCAGCCTCCGTCAGCTGAAGCACTGTCGCCAGCCTAACCGTCAAGCGCCTAACTCCCGTCCTGCCCAACCTGCCCATCCCCGGCACCTGCCACCCCAGACGTGAGAGGAGCACCAGCAGTGCGTCCCGCTCCGTTGGTGCCTGCCCCTCGCCGCCCTGCTCCTGGCTGCTCCTATATATATGCGTGGCAGCATGGCCAAGGCCGGGCGGCCATGCAGCCCATGGGCAGCACCGTGAGGTTTGCAGCACAGCAATCATGTCGCGCAACTGGTAGCGTGCAAACCCTGGCTCCCCCTGACCGCCCCAGGTTGCATCACAGTCTGCTTCCTCACAGGCTTTGCTTCGTGCATTCGAGGTTGCAGGGTCCATGCGGTATGCACTGCTTGCCAGCGTGACCCAGGTGCCCCGTGCTGCGTTGCGCCGCTGTGGACACCCACTCTCTGATGTCGACAGGCAAGCATGCACCCGGACATGGCTTGCGCCCATTTCTGCCTCGTCGCGCATGGTTGACACGCTGACACGTGCCAGTACGGCATACCGTAGGCACACACCCCTCGGCCCTCGCACCCAACCTCCAATGCCCCTCCCTCCGACCTACCCCAATCTCCATAGCCAGTTGCCCCAGCCCCGCGTCATCTACTACCTGCTCCCACAGGCACTCCTATGAACGCCGCGCTTGTCCTACTTGTCTACCGACCAGGCCACCAATGTTAAAAATACGTTCATTTACAAGTCTTTTAAGAGTGGCCTAGTCAGGGCAATGGCGTTCGCGGCTGTGCCCGAGATGCTGTCATCCCTGCTCGCAACGCTCACAGACGCAGACGAGGCGCCGACGAGGCGCACAGAACAATCTCCGGAGCCACCCTCACAAACAGCGCAACGCTCGGGCACACTTTCGGAGCACAGAATCAGCTACGGGGACCTTGTCCCCCTGGGGCATGCGCCCATCGGCCAGGGTAGCTACGGGTACGTAAGGCTCTACAAGCTGCACGGCACAGAGGTAGCGGTCAAACACCTCCGCGCGCAAGATTGGAGCCACCAGGAGCTGCAGCGTGAGGCGCAGATGCTGAGGAAGCACCTGCACCCCAACGTCGTGGTGCGTGGGTGTGTGCAAGCACCTGTACCCTAACGTTGTGGTGCGTGGGTGTGCTAAGCAATTGGGTGTGTGCAGTCTGTGCGTCGGGTGGCCGTCCCCGCAACACGCCACACGGCGTGCACAGGTAGGTAGCCCCCGTGTCGTCTGGTCTGGGGTAAGCGCACCTGCGGGTGCGGATGGTACCCATGTCTACACATGTCGTGGAGAGGTGCACGGTGGTGCATGCAGCTTCCCGGCTGCGTGTATGGCCCAGCCGCTGGTATCGCTACCCTCGCAGCCACCAGCTCACCATCCAACAGCTCCCCTTTGCTTCACCATTGACGGGCGTGCTTCACCTGCCCTCGCAGCTGTTCATGGGCGTTGTGGCGGAGCCCGGGGGGCAGCTGGCTCTGGTGACCGAGTACCTGGAGCGGGGCTCGCTGTGGGACGCCCTGCACCCCAGGCAGCCACAGCCGCACCACCAGCTCACACCGGAGCGCCGACTGCGCATCGCCCGGGGCATAGCCAAGGGTGAGAGCCACGGAGCGCGGGGGGGGGGGGGGCATTGACATAATGCGTGTGCTGGTAGCCTGAATCCGTGGCGGCGTGGTGGCATGTGCTTCTTGCTCTTGCTACATGTCATCCAGTGTACTGCACTCATACCCGCGCCCCCCTTGCACACCCACCCCACGTCCGGTAACCCCCCACCGCTTCCCACTCGTCCTCCTCGTGTCACCCCTGCCCGGGGCCACGCATGTCCTCCGGCGCACTCCGTCTGGCCCCAGCCACGGGTTACCTGCATAGCCGTAGGTAGCCTAACGCGTCTGCTGCTATGCCTTCCGATTATGACTGCATGCGTGCGCCAAGGCAGCCAGGCCCTGTGCCACTTGTTTGTGTGCCGTGCACGCACCCCGGCCCCTGTCCGCAGCCATGGCATACCTGCACAGCAGCAAGCCGAGCGTGGTACACCGCGACCTCAAGAGGTGAGCATTGCGCATGAGATTATTCTTAGTCCTGTGCTGTGCTGGGCAGGGACGAAGGACAAGGAACGTGCCCTTCGACCACACGTGCTTCGTACACCTCTGCCGCAACCCTATGTGCTCCGCGGTGCCCCGGTGCCCCGGTGCCCATGCATGGTTCTACGCTGGCCCCAGCGCCAACGTGCTGCTGACAAGGGACTGGGACGCCAAGGTGGGGGACTTCGGGCTGTGCAAGGCGCTGCCGGCGGCGGTGGCGACGGCGAGCAAGACAGGGTGGGGCCGTGGGCAGCAGGCGCCGGGGGCTCGGAGGGTGCGTGGCAGGAGGCGGGGGACACTTTGCTTAGCGGGAGCTGGGCGTGTTGCTCCCTTCGCCCGTGTACCTAGTGTGCTGTGCATGCTGTGCTACGTGTGGGCTGAGCCGCTCTTGCTCCATACTTGACTTGTTGTACGCGTACTTCAAGCTCCTGCCCCCTCCTTGGACGACTGCAGCACGCCGGCGTACGCGGCTCCGGAGGTCCTGCGCGGCAGCAAGCACGGCGTGGAGAGCGACGTGAGTACAATCGACATCCGGGCCCTGATCGGTTTGGCTTTGTCCTTGTTTCTTACGGTCCTCGCACGTGCGGCCGCCACTCTGCACATCTCACAGGACCATTACTCCCTGACGATTCCCTACCGTACCTGGGCACGTTGGCGCTTGGCTTTGGCCTTGCGCTGCCCGTGCCGGTGTGCCGGTTGTGACCTGCACGTGCCGATTGTGTGGTTGTCTGCGTTTCGTTGCAAGTGTCGGTGTGCCGGTTGTGACCTGCACGTGCCGATTGTGTGGATGCATGGCCGCAGGTCTACTCGTTCGGCGTCATACTGTGGGAACTGGCCACGGGGGAGGTGCCCTGGGCGGGCATGGACGCGATCCAGGTGCGCCGGCGGTGCTGGGTCTGTGTATGGCGTATGTACGGTGCCGTACGTGCTGGCGGTAGCAGCGGAGAGCACTTGGTGCAGGCGCCAGGAAATCTTCCGCAGTGCGGGGTGTAGGACAGCGAAACGGCACCTCTACACGTTGGGCGGGCCCTGAAGGTGTCTGAAACGGGTTGGGCACCAGTGCCGTGTGCTGGTAAGCGGTCCATGAGCGCTGGATCGACACAGGCACTTCGCGCAGGAATCTCCCGTACTTCCGTGTTTCGCACCGGGCCGGTGCCCCTCGCCTGTGCACTGCGACTCGGGACTCCCTGGCTCAGGCTTCCCCTCTTGTGCCAGCTTGGCAGGCCCAGGCGCACACCTCCCGACTCCACCTGCGGGGGTGGGTCGCCCTTCCCTGCCTTCCCTCCCCCCGCAGGTGGCATTCCGTGTGAGGGATGGCGGGCGCTTGCAGCTGCCCCGCGGCCTGCACCGTGACCTTGACGACCTGATCAGGGCGTGCTGGAGGGAGCAGCCGGCCGAGAGGCCTACCTTCAGCGACATCACTGCGAGGCTGAGCAGCTGGACGGAGGACGTGTGGCAGCAGCCCATGTCGCAGCCCGCGAGCGTCGCCGGTGGGTGCGAGTGCCGTAGGTGCAGCAGGAACGGCGCGGGTGGGACGAAGAAATAAAAATATATAATATATAATGAAAAATAAGTGTGCGAAGTACAGCTGGACTGTTCACCCGGCATGCAATGACATATTTGACGCGCGTGTCATAACACCGTCAGCCTCAACGGTCCGCTCCCTCCCTCCTTTGTTTTGCAGCCACGCCCGTTGCAGCGGTGCAGCAGCCAGCGACAGGGCGGCCGCATCCGCCGCCCACCCCGCCGGCACCCACCATATGGCAGGAGATCCACGCGCCCCAGGTGCGTCATGGGCAGGGAAGCTCGGAGCCCACGGCCACGGGTGGCACGCGTGAAACGGGGGAAGTGCAGGGCTGCCCTTGCTGCCACGGCGCAAGGGGGACTTGGCCCTGTCACCCCGGGGGCGGGAGTTGACGTGCGATAACGACGGGTCCGGCAACCCTTCTAATACAGAGAATATAAACAAGGAAGAACGGGTTGGGTAACAGGGACGCACACAGTTCCGCGCTGCTGCTCTCATGTATCTGCTCGTATTCCGTGGCCTGGCTAGGGGGCATAGATACGGCACGGTTACCCCGCGGGAAGGTGGGGGCCAATACGCCCTGGGGTTCCATATCAAGCTGGTAGCGGCTGCAGTGCAGTACGTGCGGTACTTGAAGGGGCGTACCTGTGGCTCTGTTGCAGCTGCTTACGACGGCAACGACAAGCTCAGGCGCAGCAATGGGGTCCGCTTACTGCATCCTCGCTCGCAGGAGCCTCGACGCCACCGCGAGCCCACACCGTTGCCTCCGGCCACGCCTGCTGCACGGCCCCTTCCCGCCGCCCAACATGCCCCGGGCCCCGGCTGGCGGCACCACCCCAGCCGCAACGCGTGCTACGTCATACTGCGGTTTAGTGTGAGCAGGGAGGACAAGGAGCAGCTGGAGCACGTGCGGCGGTACGCCAGGGATGCCGAGCAGCATGGTGCTGTGGCGTTCGACACCGACGGGTGAGCGGCGGAAAGAATGGCTGCGCAGGATACTGTGACGGGATGTGCTGTTGCCGGATGGAGGGATAGGCACAGGGCGCTGGAACGCACGGTCATCCTCTCCCACCAGCGCTTGCTGTGTGTTGCCATGCCGTGCCGCAGCGAACTCAAGGAGGGCGACACCTCAGACACCGTGCCCTGGGAGCCCAACGAGCGGGAGCGGGGCCGTGTGCTGCACGGCGTCTTCGTGCAGGTGCGGTAGAAGGTGGGGAGAAAGTGGCATGGGGGGAAGAAGGCTCAAGGACCAATTGCGGGCTGAGGGGTCAGTCGTGTAGGGCAAGGCATGCGGCATTGGGGACATTGACCGGCCGACCCGTTGGGGCATGCACCCGAGGGGCAGCGCACTCCCATGCAAGGAGCAGGATAGGGCAACGTGGCCAGGTCCTGTGGCGCTCGCTCGCTGACGCTGCGCTGCTCCTCGCGCGCGCAGGACAGCGCCGTGCCGGGCGGCTCGCACACCACCCCACATAGCGCGTTTTACGTATTGCGCAGTACTATGCTACATACTACTACACACTTGAAATGTACTGTACTCCGTTCCCCCCGCGCGCAGGACGGCGGCGTGCCTGGCGGCTGGCTGTACCTTCCCGGCCTGGACTCGTGGGGGCACGACGTGGGGGACCAGGTGGGCCGGGGTGGGGCGGGGCACAGCCGGCGCAACAGTGCTCGAGAGCCGTAGCACTGCAATCGCCCGGTGAAATGCCTTTACACTTCTCGACACAGCATGCGTTTCCCTTTGCACGATGGCTGCGGATAGAGAGGCCAACGGCCTCCTGTAGCCCTCTTGGCACGTGCCTTCCAGCCCAGGCTTGCGTGATTAGTGTCCACAGTCCTCGACCCAGCTTCAGTCGGTGCTTGCATGTCCGCTGCCTGCTTCCCCCTCCACCTTCCCGACAGCTCCCCTAACACGGTTTCGTCGCGTTTTACGCGTGCCCCAACCGCTCCCCAGGCCGGCAGGGTCCTCACGGTGGCGGGCAGCGTGTGGGACGTTGCGCGGGCGGCCGAGGCCCACGGCGCGTTGGCCTTCAACACCAACGGCCACCTCAAGACACGGCTGGCAAGCCTGGCGGACCTGCGCAGCAAGGGGCGGGAGTGGGGCGGCCGGCTGGCGGAGCGGGGGGGCATGAAGGGCCTGTTCGTGCGCGTCGGGGGCCCCTAGCGTGCTGTACCACGACGTCGTGCGGCGTGTTGCATACGACGACGTCCGGGAGTTAAGCTTTTGAGATACCTCGGGTATGTGTTGCCGTTGTCGGGGCTGCTCAGCACCGCAGGAGCTCCCATCGTGCATGGCCCTCATGTGCTACCAGTGGCGTGCTGGCGCTGTCGTGTGAGCCTCATGGTCGCCGTGGCCCCAGGCAGGCTGGGAAACTGCGTGAATTCAGTACTGCATGTACATTCATACAAGACCCGATGTGTGTGTGCTAGTCGTGATCACTGTACGGCGTCGTGCTCACCATCTCCGGTTCGCACCCCTCATCTCGGTTCGTCTCGGGTTGTTTCCCCGCTCGTGTCGCCTCTCGTCTCGATGCCGCGAGTGCGGCTCAAACATGAGCCACGCACATCGCCCTGGTGGTACGTTATCGGGCTGCTTTATGGCATATGCATGCTAAGCTCCCTGACAACGCAGTGTTGTATACGGTGTACCGGCATGGGCCAGGCAGGCAGCACGTTAGGGCATGTTCATGAGCACAGCTAGACACAGCCATGCGCAGTGCGGTGCCCGTGCTGGGCGTGGTTCGGTGCGTGGCTGCGCGTGTCGTGTGCTGTGCCCCACCCTGCAGGCCACGCAGCGCTGCCGAGGCCCAACGGCAGACACGTGACCTACCAGCGCGGTGACCATCTACAAACATGTACATTGCGGTGTGTTTGGTGTCAGGAAACCGGGAGTTCATTGTGGCTCTCCGCCACCCAGGTTGGGTGGTTGTGGCGCCCTTAGCCAGTGTGGGATAGGTGCCAGCAGGTGTTAGGCGCACGTGTGGCGTGAGAGCCGAAACGTCTTCTTGGCGGGAGGCGGGGTGTAATGGATGCCAGGATTCAAGGGAGCGCTCATCCCCATCCGCCTCATTTCGGAGCCAGGATACCGTATGGGCCAAGCTTCCGGCTGAGCGTGTGCTCCCAGATTATACCGTGCGCCTGGTGAGGCGGTGAGCGTTTGAAGATGTTAAAAGTGCTAGGGTGGAGGAGCGGGCCTGCGGGCATGCGGGGGCCTTCGTCCAACGCGATAGCGGTCTGTTGAATGTTACAGGGCCGTGGGGATTCGCCCTGCTGTGCACAGGCAACGGCACAGGCTACGGCATAATTCCTGATAGGTCCTGGTCGGGACCAGTAAGAATTGTGTGGCCACACCAGCCACCTGGAATGTAACATAATTGCCAATGAAAACTGCCGCCGCGGCTGCAGCCGTGCATTGCAGCCCACACAAGCATGCTGGAACACAACACCCGGCAAGCTGAAACGGCAGTACGCACTGCGACTCAATCCACCGTGAATCTGTGACCTAGTGTAAACAGTTGACTCCCCCCCACACTTTGGCCCCTTTCGACGTGCTTCAAGGCGGCCTTCCCCGGGAGCCTTCCCTAAACGGGGGCAACTAACCGCCGTGCACGTGTTCCCCCCTTCCTGCTCCCCTCCGTTGCCGGCAAGCAGTGCGTGTTTGCGAACACATGTCACCACGCACGCGAGAAGAACAGACGCGTTTCAGTACGTCAACAAGAAAGTCACGGACAAACAATAGAATGAATAAACCGCGCAGATCCTGCACTAAAGCTACCACAGCCCGTAGCTGGTGACAGAGCTCATCAGCTACACTGCAGGCTCCGCAATGCCACTGTACAGCGGCAACGTCCAGAGCAAGCGTTCGCCTCACGACGTTCACATCACTGCACCACATGATGGCCCAGGCTAGCACTGTGCCCCATACACACTGGCAGTGTGGGTTAAACACGGGACAGCAACTCCATACCGTGCCAAAAAGCATCCTGCCTATTCCACTGCATTACCAGCTCCGGGCAGTACATTACGAATAGCCCTGAACGCTGGCTTGTCCCGAAGCACTTGAGTAGGCAGGTGACCACGTGCCGTCGCAGCCCACAGCACGACAGTGAGCAACCACATGAACTTAGGCTTGCGCACTGAATCCAACCGCCCTGCACCGCCTCCCGCGCCAATGATCCATCCGGATCCACCTCCTTCGTTTGGCACAAGGTCTAACATGCACGTATATGTACACACCAGCTTACCGTACGGTACCACAGTCGTCAGCATGCACGCGGCGGCACACTGGCATGCCTCCCTCACGAGGCACCTGTGCACCTTCATCCGCCGTGTGAACTGTGTTCCCTGTTCCCTGTCCACGGGTCATGCTGCTACGGTACGACTCCCTGGCGTGTGGCGACGGGCGTGGAGATGACGTTTGTATCAGCCGCGTTCAGGGCTCCTGCCCCTCAGACAGGACACGTGCGCGGTGCATGACGCAACCGCCCTGCCCCGCCACTCAGGCCCCCTGCCCCTCCAGCACCGCGTTAATGTCCTGCTCCTCCTGTGGCGTGCACGTCAACACACACGGTCGGTTAGGCCATCAGCAACGACATGCTACGCGGTTGGGAGGGCGCATGCGAGAGCGAGTGTACACAGCCAAGAGGGCCAAAAGGCGCTTAGAGACGGGGTGGACGGCACAGGTAAGGGCTGCCCGTTCCCTCAGCTGCCACGCCCCACCCATAGTGGTGCATGACATGTGCACACACGACACGTCGGACAACCGGCTCCGTCCACACACCCCAGCCCTGCACACAGGGGTACCTAGCTCCCAAAGCAAAAGTGCTGTCATCCTCCTCCTGCTCCTCCTCTTCCTCCCATGCGAACAAGCGACACACCTGAACGCCGGCAAAGTTGGGGTTCCGCAGGTATGTGTCGTTGTTCGAACGGGCGTCGGGTGGCAAGTCCTTGCACACCCAGGGGTGCTCCTGTGTGGGTAGGTTGTGGGGAGGTTGATGGGTCGACGGTGACGGCGGAACAACGCAAGGCGTGAGCACAGCAGTGGCATTAGGCATAGCCAAGGGTTAGACGCCAAGCGCGATAATGATTTGCCCCCTTCAGCGCGCACAGAGTTCACACGTCGGGACACCCCACCCCACATCGATGTGCACATGCGTGACGCCCCGGCCCCACGCCCTCAGCCGCAACCCAGCTACCTCATCCCCCCCTTCGCCGCGCCCTTTGCACACTCTCTACCCCGTGCCACTCCCCCTCCACTCCGCGCCCCCTCCACGTCACACCCCTGTCTCCCCCGTTCTCAACCAACCTAACCCACCCAGGCACCCCGCAGCGCGTACGCACGCATTGCATCTATGCAGAAGTGGATACCATGGGATACAGGCAATGCAGCGACCTAGTAGTACGGTACAGGTAACCTGACAGACGAATGGCGGACTGCAGCCATGTGCCTTAGACTGCGCTCGCAGCACCCTTGCCCTTCCACCTCCTCGCTCACCAAGACTTGGGGGATGGTGGCTCGTTTCTTGGGGTCCTTCTTGAGGAGGCGCAGCAGCAGGTTCCTGACTCCCGTGTCCTCATCGGTACCGGTAGCAGAGGCCTGCGGGGAGCACATGTAGGGTGTGCTGGATAAAACAGAGGACAGGAACGGCTGGCCTTGTGTAGATAGCATGGAAAAGTGCGTATTTGTGTGTCGCTTGTGGGGAACGCAAAGCCGCAGCGGGACCCCAGGGGCCCCCGACTGAGCCGGACCACCCGAGCAGCTTCCCTAGAGACTGCAGGCGCCAAGCCCGAACGCGCACGTGAGGGCGGGGTGCGGGCCATGTACGCGCGCGGTGGAGACTGGGCAAGCCTAGGCATAAGGGCAGGACCAAATACCATGCGGCTCTATTTGCATAGTAACGGTCGCGGATCCAGCGACAACAGCCGACCGCTGTGCACCAGCTCGCTCCTTCCCTGCATCCGCCAACCCCTGCTCCCCTGCACCCGCCACTCCCTTGCTCCCCTGCACCCTACAGCCCCCACCCGCTTCCACCTACCCCTGGTAGCGCAGGCAGTTCGAACCTGCCGGCGACAATGCGTTGTCGCTCGTCATCTCTATCCTTCGGTGTCGCCTGCGCATTTATGGTGCCGGCGGGGTGCACATCCACGCACATTTACGGCAGCAGCTGATGTGGTCCATGTGCGAGGTTCGTCGATTGCCATCTGACGTCCGTGAAGATAGGCTACGTGGACGTGGGCGAATTGCTGTCGTACAATGTTTTCGCATCAGCAACCTGTTTGCAACACGCAACACAGGTCCAAGTGTATCGTGGCCACCATTTTCCACGACAGCACACGCAACACACACATGCCAACCCGCGGCGCGGGGCGCACGCCGTGCTGGCAGCACAAGTTAATGAATTGGGGTCTCAAGGAGTATGTCCCCACGGTGGGCGTGGCAGCATGCCCCCAGTCCGACTGCCACGTGCCCGGCTCCGAACGCCAGCCTACCGGGCCGCCCACGTGTGTGCCGGCAGGTCTGAAGGGGAAGCGGCCGTACAGCATGGCGTACAGCATCACGCCCAGTGACCACACGTCCGCCGCCTTCCCGTCGTAGGACTGCCCGTCGGGGCACGTCATGACCTCGGGCGCCATGTAGGACACCTGCCGTGGGAGTGCGCGGCAAGGAACGGTAGGGGGCGCGGTGCAGCCGTGGGGTGCGGTGGAGCCGCGAAGAGCGGACGGACGTGATGACCGGTTCCCATGGGTAAGGGCAAATCCAAGAAGGCACCGCAGGAGTTGGGAGCCCCCCCGCCCCCCTTCTTCAGCGCACCCTACTGCACATCATTTCCCTTTCTCCTCCTATGCCTCGGGTTGGGACGCTGGTAGCGTATGGCGCCGCAAGGTTCGCCCCTACCAGCAGTGGCCCCAATGCCCCAAACCAGTACAGTGCGGCACCCTGAAGCGCCTGAAAGGGTGCGGGGAGCACTCTGCTGCCGGTCGCTTTGCTGGCTGACCAGCCGCATCCCGCTTACCGTGCCGCACCGAGTCTTGGGTTCACTGGCCAGCCCTCCAAGGGCCTTGCTCAGTCCGAAGTCGCAAATCTTGATGATGAGGTTCAGGGGTGTCTTGTGCACCAGCGTGTTCTCCAGCTTCAGGTCGCGCACCACCACGCCCCGCCGGTGGCAGTAATCCATCGCGATGACCTGCTGGCCAGGCGCAGCACGGCAGCACGCGAGGGGGAGGGGGCACAAAGTACTAGTAACGTCAGGGGCAGCATGCCAGGATGCGAGGAGCGGCGACGAGGACGCGTTGGGTCCTGGTTAGGCGCAGCACGGCAGCACGCGAGGAGGGGCGCGAGGAGGCGTTGGGGGCATCCGGGGACAGCAGCGTGGCAGCACGCGAGGAGGGGCGCGGGGGAGGCGTTGGGGGCACCCCGGGGCAGCAGCGTCACTGACACGAAGTACGGCAGGGCCCAGCACGGTCATCCAGCAACTGGGGCAGCGTCATACCGTCTAAACGATGGGGTATCACAAGCTTTATCGCAGCCGCAAGCGGGGGTGGGAGTGTGGAGGGAAGTGGGGCACGGATTGCGGAAGCCTTGCCATCCCCCATTACGGCACGTCACAGCACGGCATGGGAGGGGCGGGGCGGAAGGGCAACAATGGGGCAGAGGGAGCGGCGGGCGTGGGAGTTGGCGCACCAGGGTCTTGCGGTCGCTTACGGGGCTGCACAGAGGGATGCCGGTGGCACAACCAGCTTGACCAACGCACACTGTTGGGAGTCGGAGCCGTGGCTTGCCGAGGCCCAACGCACCAGCTGCTGGAAGAACCACCGCGCCCCCTTCTCCTTGAAGTGCTTTGGCGTCGGCCCGGCCAGCATGTCCAGCAGTCGGCCACCAGCCACGTACTCCTGTGAGCAGCGGGCGTTACGTTGGCAAGCAGCTGGCCGTGCGGTGGTGGAGCCAGTTGTGTAGCGATGCAGTTGCGTGGACACGTAAGCAAATTAGCGGAGCCAGTTGTGTGGGTGGACCACGGCAGCTGCATGGCAGCCCCGTCGCAGCGTAGGAGCACCACACGGCAGCTTCATCCCGTGGCCGTATGGCCATGCCACAGGTGTGCCGTACCCCGCAGCGCATGTGCGGCCCGCTCTGGGGCCATGGCTACGCCGGCCACAGCATGGTCACCCCGGGCGCAGCACCCACCATGACGATACACGCGTAGCCTGGAACACGAAACACCTCCCTGAACTGCACGACGTGTGGATGCTGCAGTTTGCGGTGGTTCAGGACCTCGGCCTTCAGGTTCTTAAGGGTGCGAGTGTCGACGCCCTCAATGGGCAGGAATTTGATGGCCTAGGTGGCAGGGCAGGGGGGGGGGGGGAGCCACAGCGCAAGGCCGGGGAGCCATTGCAGGATTGCAGCTGTGGGCGGCAAGGTGGCAAACCAGCCACACCAAGCAGCGCAGCGAATGCCTTGCTCATACCCATGTGGCGCACAACGTGCACCACAGTGAATGTACCGGGCGTCAGCCTCACACCAAGGAGTCGACAGCAGCTGAGGGGTGTACGGATGGTGCACGCCCTTTTGGTGCGCCACTCACCACTGCTTGCCCACCCGCCTGCACGTCAGTGGCGCGATACACTACGCCCTGTCCTCCCCTAGACACGAGCTGCAATGAAACAAAGCGGGGCCCGACACCTCCAGCAAGCAGGGGCCCGGCCGTTGCGAGGAGGGCGCCTAGGTCGGGCAGCATAGTCACAGAGGTCGCAAAATATACAGATAATGTATTAAGACGGCAAGGTACAAGGAGCCTGCATCCCGCGCGGCTCCGAATTCCCGTTGCTTTTCGGTTTTTCAGGATCAACAGTCTGCTTACTTACTCAACCCAGCATTGATCGCTTTTAAAATAAAATTCGTTACATAACAGCTGCAGATACAATCTACAATTGCAGCCTTCTGCATGGCCTCAGCTTGCCTCGGGGGCTACAGCTGGGACCATGCAGCGATTTCCCGGGCCCGGAATTCCGCCCCTGACAGAACAACTTCCAAGCTTTCCGCAGAATATATATAGGCAGCCCACAGTCGACCAGAATGACAGACATACCGTGTTCAGTGCTTCGGCCGATACGCTTCCGCCCAGTGCTCTGCTCCCGCTCGCTACAACGCAACGAACGGCTTCAGAAGCGTAACGCACGCCTGAAGTTGCACTTGAGGCGAGAGGCGCTGGTGTGCGAACATGGGCCAAGGTGCGTTGCGCGCTTTGCGCGTCGCCCATCGGGCCTAACCTGTTGAGATAAAGACGTTAAATTGCCCTGTAGCTCCGCTATGCCGCCTTGAAGCGGTGGGCCTGCAACTGCCACACGATTCGCACTTCCGCGCCACCAGCACAGCGCACACGGTGCCATATTTGCTTCTAGCCAGGCCGTATCGCCCAGTCTTATGTCCAGCCACCTCGTAGTGCCGACCCAAGCGCAATCACCTCACCCCTCATCCGCCGCGGCCTCCCCGCCCGCACACAGGTACAAGTCGGAGCTCCGACGTCCCAAACCCAAGTCCCAACCCCTCCCTCCCGCCGCCCGCACCCGAAGGCGAGGATGTGGACGGCAAATCCGCTGACCCCAACACCAACGTGGATGCCCAGCTTGCTGCCCGCACCACCAACCAGCCTGCCGCGGACGGCCCGAGCGACAACGCCGCCGCTGAGCGCACCAAGGCAGCCTCCTCCGCCCGCAGCACGCCGCCCTCCAGCCCCGCGCCCTCTGTGGCCAAGCACACTGCTGCCGGCAGCACCGGCGGTGCGCCCAGGTCTGCAGCTGGCGGCACCACCAGCACCACCACCCCGCCTGCCATGAACGGCCCGAGCAACAACACCGTCGCTGAGCGCCCCAAGGCAGCCTCCCCCGCCCGCAGCCCCCCGCCCTCCAGGCCTGCTCCCGCTGTGGGCAAGCGCACTGCTGTCGACAGCACCGGCGGTGCGCTAAGGCCTGCAACTGGCGGCACCACCGCCCAGTCAGCGCTGCGTTCCATCGTCTCGCGCATGAGGTGTGGCGTCTCCGCTCTGTGGGAAGAGCTGTCGTCCGCCCTGCTCGACCTGCCTGCCCTAGACCGGCAGGTGGTCGTCCTCCTGTCGCCCAGCGGCCAGCGCCTGGGCCTCCGTGGAGGCATGTGCGGCTCGGTGATCGCAGCCAGGGCGCGGTCGGATGAGGTGGGTGCTCATCACAGGCCGGGGAGGTTCATGGGTTGGTGGCATGTAGGGGATATTCGGGCCGTCGGATGACGCGTGACGGCGCCATGAAGCTCGGAGCTAGGCAGTTCACATATTCACCGCACGGTGGCGCATGGTAACGTACGTCGTTATGTCCCAGTGCAGTCCAGCGCCTGGTTAACCCAGTAGACACGGGTAGCCGGTATATGGTTGCCTGTGCTGCCTGGTCGCGCAATGCTACGTACCCCGACGTGCTCCATGCTAGGTAGCGTTCCCAGTCATGCACCTGCCCCGTACTCCTACAGCCACTCCGGTAACCCCACGCCCGCCCTTTGAATCTGTGTGTCCCAGGCGGAGGACAAGTTCGCCATGTGCTTCCGCGGCGGCAACAGGGTGGCCCTGTGCTGGCTGGGCAACTTCTGCGGGCCCTCGGTGGTGATGCTGCCGGGAGGCCAGCTGGCGCTTGAGATGCCAATCTTCCCACGACACTGGTAGGTCGTACCCTCTTCAACACGCCGAATGCGTGCAACTGAGACAAGCAGATGACGCATGCAACTGTATAGTCTGAGACAAGCAAAGGACGCATGCGGCCGCGTGCCATCACCCCACCCGTGTAGAGCTCCTTGCCTGTCCTCCTCCCCGGCCCCGCACGCAGGCAGGAGTACGAGGTCATCAAGATGGGCGCCGGCACGGTGGTCCTGCTGCGGGCCTGGAACGGCTCCTACTTGTGGGCCGTCCACTGGGGGGCGTACCGCGCGGCCGGATGCCCGACCGTGCTGTAGGGGGTGCCGCGTTCCACTTGTGGGGTGCGACGGGGGGTGGAGTTGTTACACTATACCAAGACGGGTTGCGCGGCGCTGCCGTGCGTGCCTGGCTGAGCCTTGGCAGTGAGCGAGGGGAGCTGCTAACGGTATGCCGTTGATGCGGGGGTCCGGACAAGGCGGCAGAGGGTTAGCTGCACGGCGCGTGCACATGGTACCTGCATGGGATGGGGTGGCGTGACATGGGTGCAGGCACGTGGTCGCTGTGGCACCGGGGGGTGCGAGGCGGTGGACTGTAACATACGTACAGATGCGGGGTGCTGGCACCAGAGAGCACTAGCCTGTGGAGCGCTTTTGCTTGTCAGTTGTGCTGTGGCGACGTGCTGCCCAGTTGGGCGTCGTAGCTGTGGGGCAGGCCGCTGCTGTGTTACTAGGGCGGATGCTGAGCGGAGGGCGCACTGGTGGTGCACGGTGGTTGGCCACAAACGGTGTGTGGCGCGAGTGTTGCCTTGGCGAAGCAACTTGGTGGCAGCCGTGGGGCGATGGACGAGATGCTGGCCTGGGAACATACTGTTCCCTCTGCCTTGGTCTGCACTTGGGTTCTTGGGATGTTACGTAACGGTTCCGCAATACGCACGCGCCTTGTACCTGGTGTGGCGGAACCTGTGCAGCTGTGGCAGCCGCGCTTGCTACCTGTAACCTGGGACGCTCCAGTACAGCTGCGGCCCACGTCACTGACCTTCACAGCTCACCATCCGTGCACGCCCATGGTGCAACGCAGCCGCCTCGACGTGCAGCTAGTATGCAGCGGCACGACGGCAGTCACTTGTAGCCGTCCTACGCAGGGTTGCTCTTGGCCAGCATCCCATGCCCTTTATTACATCTCGGCAGAACGTTGCCTCGCACACGCGGCTGCGCAAGGAGCGAGCACTGCCCCAGGCTGCCCCCCTGCTGCACGTTTATCCCATACTCTGAGTACTCACGCCATGCACCTTCCCCCTCACCTGCCGCATTGTAAGGAAAGTGCCGTTAAGGTCTCCTCTCGCACCCAGCCGCGCCTACCGTATCCAGCTGGCCCTGTACGGCAGGGCTGTGCACCTCGTTGTGCGTGTTAAGCGATCACTCTGGTAGCTTGACCCAGCTTGACCCCATCAGCTGCACGCGAGGGCGCCGTGCCCTGACTGGCCATGCGCAGCCTAGAAGGAAGGCACTCCCCTCCCCCCGCCAATCTGCGCCAATCAAGCATGGAAAACGCAAGAGCATGCTCCGCCCCCCCTGTCCCCCCCCGCCCCGCCCCCCCGCCCCCCCGCCGAAGGTCCCCCAGCCCTGCGCCTGCGCCAGTTGCACCCGACCACGGTCCATGGGACCATGGCCCAGCCAGCAACGTGCCTCAGATAAGCAACGCAGCGCAGCAAGGCAGCGGCATGGCATGGGCCTATCTAGCACAGACTGAGGGTTAGCTAAGGCCCTTAGTAAGGGGACGAGACGGAGGGAGCATAGCGCTGAGGCTCTAAGACCGAATGACGGAAATGTGCTTTGCCGTACTTTAGGTGCAGCTGGGTGCAGCGGTCCTGCGGACAACCTTCTGCCTTCCTCATACATCGAGAGCTTTGCTTCCCTTTGCAGGAGCTTGGAGGTTACCTCCCCTCTCGAGGTGTGTACTGCACGGTCATGGCGCGTTTCCATTGCGGGTTGGGCTCGCAAGTTCAGAGGCTGGCAAAGCCGCGTGCATAGCCATATATAGGAGAGTAGAATGTACCAGCAGGGCGTTCCAACAAAGGTTGGCAGTGCGGCCGTCAGCTGTGGGGAACGGTGGGGAAGGTCGGTGGCACGGCACATTACCACTGCGGTGTACGGCACAAGAGCACTTCTGAGCACCCGTCCGTGGGAGGGTTTAGGCCCACGGTGAATGGCAGCTGCCGTACTGCAAGTGCCAATCAAGTTGCTGTGGCGGTGTGTGCGGGGAGGCATGCTATTCATGCTGCTGCGGTTAGCTTGTGGCCCACACCGGCGGCGGGGGCACGTCATTAATCTGATCCATAAGGCAAGTCCGCTGAGAGGGCTGGCTGTAAGGGTGCGCCCATGCTCTTACGTGCGAGGTAGAGGTGATCAGGTCCCAAAGGTTGGTGCAAAGCACAATACCTTTCGCTCTTAGATGGATACAAGGCGTCCGGCAGTAGTGGCCGTGTGTGTTGGATCCTTAAGGTTTGCAGCTGTTGCTGTGAGCGTGCTGCTAATAATGGTAAATAGGAACAGGACACAAGTAAGTTGAACTGAGTACTCATTGTCTGTTGATGCTGTGTGCCAATGGGTGCTGCTTGCGAGGGGTACACTTGTAAGCCGACACGTGTCCAGGTTGGTTAAAACGAAGCAGGATCCCACCCGCCACCCCAGAGTGCTGCAAACTGCTGCAACTGCTGCAAATGTGATGATGCAGCACATCCTATGCAAACCCGGACCCCAGGATCAGCCGAGGTCCCACAACACTGTCCGTCTTGTTACATTTGCGTTGTGCTGAAACGCTCAGGAAGTTACAGCGACGTTTTGGCCATTTCACGGAAGCAAGCCAGCACTCGCTACATTACGCTGTCGCCTGACCAGCTGCACTACCGTACAAAGTGAGTAAGCGCCAACGGTCCCGCACCAACTGTCTCGCACCACGCATGGATCAGGGGCTTGCATGCATGCTCACAGACGGTGACAGCCATTGTGAACATGTGGAGATCAGCCAGTGCTCGGACTGCTCGCACCACCTCCGCTAACCCACTAGACGTGCAGGTGCGCAGGCATACTGGCTCACGGCTACGAATCATGCTCACATCTGGCAAAGTACAAAGCCAACAGCAGCCGCGTGCGTGGAGATGTACCCAACATACACCGCATAGCCTAGCTCTGATACATGCTTTGTCCTCCCCTTCACCGCATCCTGCTACACCTTCAGCCCACACCACTGAAGGGAGTCCGGCGCCCTCTGGTGCCCCAGGTCGCTCGGTGCAGTTGCATGCCTGCTGCTACACCTGGGGACACACGTGCACTACTCGTAGTAAGCGTCCACCCGTCACGCTATGGCACCATCCTTGTGAGTGTCCTCAGCAGTGAGAGCCACCTCCTCCGCCTCGTCACGCCTCTGGCCCTGGTACCACATGGTGCCGTTGCACCTGCGGCAGGGGGTGCCATCGCAAAGCGCCGAGGGCGGGGGCGGTGTTAGGTTGCCAGCCTCCCGACATGCACCGCACAAGTTGGTTGACAGTGTAGTATGCATGCACAAGGTGACCGGCTGCCAGCCAAGTGGCCAGCAAAACGCTGCCAGTTGGACATGCGACGTGCACGTGGCAGCAATATGCACGTGGCCGCCAGGGCGCAGCGGGCACCCCAGAGCTGCATCGGGTGTGCGCACGTGCAAACAGGCGTGTGCTGTACATAGTCCCTTCATACGCCTGAGCTGCCGCACGCTGTGACAGGCAGGCATGCACGCGTCCGACCACAGTCACAGTGCCACATGTATAGCTATGGTGCGCGTGCCTGCCTATCCAGCCATCTCATCACACGCTCACAGGGCATACAATATTCGTATGCGGCACAACAACCCGCACCAAATAGCGTTGTCAGTTAGGCGTGCAATCTGTCTTCCATTCCCGCTACCAAGGCCCGTTTACGGTACCGTATGCCCACTTACCTAGGGCAGCCAATCCTCCCGCCCGAGGCACCGTGTGCGACCTGGCCGACGCAGGCAGCCGTCTCGTAGCCACACTTGTCGCACTTGATCATCGTGTTCCCCATGGCCTGCGGGCGCGCAGCAGCGGAACAAGCCGTCAGGTTATAGCATGGTCGTGCCAGTGAGGCAGAGCACGTGCAAGCTGAAGTCCAGCCGGCGGGACAACGACTGCAAGGTCGTTACGATGTTCCGCACGCAACATACCGCAGAAGTGGCTGTCAACAGAACCTCACAGTACACCTCAGCACCAACATAGTTGCGAGGTTATGGTGGAACGAAGCTCAGTCCCGCGTCGCCCCCATTCGGCATTCCATCGCCCTAGTTCCGCGTCGCCCTCACCGTCTAGCGGTCCTCGTCAAGACGTCGGGTGCCGAGAGACAAATATAGCAGGAAGTCCTTGCAACTGCCGTTGGCTGCGTTTTCTTGAGCGAGAGGTGTTGGACAGAACCAACCGCTTGGGTTGAGCTTGCTGCAGGTCTGCCATTTGTCGTCGGTGAGCAGTCTTTTATATGCCAGGGAGAGCTTGGAAATTCCTGCATCAGGGCCGGAATTCCGGGGGGCTGGAAATCGCTGCATTAGGGCCGGCTCCGAAGTCCAGAGCCCTTTGAGGCTTCAATCAAATCAAACTTTTTTAACCCCCAATAAACGATAAGACTTCTTGCTCACTACCCGCGCTACAGATTGTGTCCTTTCCGCTCTCGAGGCAGGGGAGTCCGCCCAGGTTTCGCGACCCATGGACATGAATACCCCTTCGCCATCTGAGCGGAACACAGTGACTGAAATGGGTATGTAGTATGTGCCTGAGTTACTAGCGTGCAAGATTTTGTGGTCAGGCAATTGGCTGTCGCAACCTTTCGGCAAACATCGGAGCATATCGGCACGGCAGAAGGACGTTGTGCTTTGCAAGTGCTGCAGCAAGTCTTTGGTTCTCTAAGATAGGGTGTGACTTTCTGTCGCTTCCGCAGCCAGTTGCACTGGCAGTAGCCCGCAACCACCCAGTCTAGGGCTTAGCGCTTCAGCCATGTCTTACAAAGCTTATGACGCTTGCTGCTGACACCTCCTTCACGCCAGCAGCAAACAACCTCATTACGTTCACGACACAGCTGGCAAATCAGGGTTTGGTCACCGCACTTGCTTACCAGGGTAAACGTTTGCATATATGGTACCCTGCCTTTACAGTACGACACCCCCGTCCGCCAACATGCAACATGCATACGTCCGCCCAACATACCAGCCCCCCTCCGCCCGTACAGGTACACTTGCTAGCAATGCTAGGTATCCCTGTACGCACGCATGAACGGCTCTACGAGCATAACAATGAAACAATAAACAATCTCCCGTCTCGACCCGTCATGCTACCATCTATGCTGAGCCATCCTGCAAACCAAACGGCACAACAACCTACAGCCAAAAAAAGCTGGTCCCCTCATCCTCTCCCCCTGCTCCTCACTGCTGCAGTGCCCGGCCCGCCAACACAGTCCACGCCACCCTCACAAGGTGCACACGCCTGCCCCAACCGCCAAAGCTTCCAGGGCACCCGAACGCTCAACCCTTTATCCAAGCTACGCGATGCTGCCTGCAGGGTCCTGGTGGCCTGATCTTCATAAAGCTCTGGGGAAGCAAACCGTCACCCAGGGCCGCCTTGGGACGTCCGTGGCGACGTGTGATGGCCCCATGCCTGTCCCTGCACCCGCTTGAAGTCCGCCTCGGCTCCGCCCTCGTGCAACATTCACCGCACCGACTGCCATGCGGTACAGCGACCAGCTGGTAAGGCCTGGCTAGGCATCCCCGAGCTTGCTGCCCGGAGCTGAAGGCTTCTTGACAGGCTTGCCGTACGTCAAACCGAATCGTGATTCCACTATCGGTAGATCATGACCATTCGACATTTCCCGGTGGCGCCGCATCAGCTCCCGCAGTGCTGCACCTGCATACAGCAATTGCGGCAGCGGCAAGACATAAGGAGGAAGCAGCGACGAACATGTAGTTGCGGTGTGGCCACAAAGGACGAGGCGAGTGTGCACCCGGCAGAGGGCTGTGCGAGCAGCCAAGACAGCCAAACAGTTGCATACATGCCCACGGTAGCTCAGAGCGGTTGCAAAGGGCTGGGACGTGGAGATGGCAGCTTGTCAAGGCGCAAGACACAAGCCGGTGGCCTCCTATGCGTCGTGCATCACCAAACACCCCACGTATGCACGGGCTGGCAGAGCGTGCTGCGAGGCCCCTAGCTTGTAGCCTGCAGCCCCAGCTAACACACGCCACGCGCGCGAGGCAGCACCTACGTACCCATGGTAAAGCGCCCGTGGGCCGTAGGCACCGACATGTTGGCGAGGGTCTCCTGCACGCTCGCCACGTCGGGCGACAGCGCGCTGACCGCCGCAGGCGACAGGGGCATGTGCACAGGGCTAGGGGATCTGGCCCGCAGCGACATGGCCATGGGGCTGCGGGGCCCGCCGTGCACGCCCGGGGGCGCGCCGTGGGGCAAGACGTGGTGTAGCGAGGCGTTGCTGGCCGAGCCGCCGCTGGCCCGGTTGTCGCGGGCGGGGTCCTGCTCCGCGTATATGACCTTGAGGTGCTGGTTGCTGAGCGGGGGGAACTCGATGCCGTTCAGCTGCGCAATGGCGGCGGCGGCGGCCTCCGGGGTCGAGTACTTGACATGGCAGTAGCCCTGTGGGGCCACAGAGGGCGAAAAGGGGCAGCACCAAACGATTGCGCGGGCAACCCTGAAGTGCATTGCCTGGGATAGGGCGTCGCGTTGTGCGACCAAGCTTAACACTGCTTCCGGTAAACCGCCCCAGCTCGCAACGTTGCTCGAGCCGCCCCCCAGCGGCACTACCCACCTGTCCTGGCTCCCCATGGGTAGAGACACCTGGCAGCCTCTGTAAGTGCGACTGCGCTTGTCAGAAACCAACAAATGGGCCGCGGCTCCGCCACATCCCCACCTTTTCCTTCTTCTTCTCGCAGTACTCCATGCCCTTGAACCTGCTGAACAGGTGGGCCAGTAGGTCCTCGCTCACGCTCTGTGGCGCGCGACGGGACCGGGGGACGCGGGCAATGGGGGTGACAAGAGGCAGGCGAACTCGAGGGCGGTGCAGCAGCACGCTGAGGCCGCACGCGGCTGCAGTGTTCAGGGGACCGTCCCTGTGTCCTAGTACTTACCACTGTCCAAGCACGGAAGAACGCCGTGACGTCCTTGCATGTAAACAAGTGAAAGAGGTCCCGGTCGATCATGACGCATAGGCCCTTGCCTCCCAAATAACATTAGCCTGCCACATCGAGGGCTGCAGCTCCTGCCGGCGCTGCATCACTCGGCACCATTGAAACCCGTTGAAACCCTTGCAACGTTGTAAGCCTCATCAGCCCGACCAAATGGCTTGCGGCACACATATGGCGGCAGCTACCGGGGCTGAAGCTGAACAGCAAGACCAGAGGCAGTAGCTGCCACTGCTGCTGTTCCACGCCAGGCACGTGGCACGCCAGGCGCGTAGAACTGCTGCACCCATGGCCTGTGAACTGCTGGACCAGGCGTCCGTTGCTAGGTACGCGCTGCCCCGCCTTACGGTGCCCTGAGGGCCGCGTCTCACCTTGTCAACCATCACAAAAAGCAACCGCTCGCTCCGCGTAGGCGTGTCGTGCCGAGTTGCTGCAAGCAAGCAGGAGAACGTGGCACGTGTCAAGGGCCGTCGCAGATGCGGACTCTGATTGCGGTCGCCTGAGCAGGGGACGAGCGCAGGTTGCTAGGCACGCACCCCGGCCGGCAGCCTGGCCTTGCGCATACCCTTCGAGTCATGATCCAGTGGCATGGGTCACGTGCATGGGTGTCAGCTCCCCTGGGGGACCAGGAGAGTGGCTCAACCCCCATGGCCGCACCTGACGGGCTGTGGGCGTGCAGGCCGCCCATGCTCGTGTTAGAACTGGGCTCGCCGACCTGCTGCGTAGGGGGAAGGGCAGGCACAAGGGGGACAAGGGAGAGGAGCAACACGTGGTAGTCCAAGACTCATGGCTGATATCTTTGGCCGCGGCATAGTGCATGCACTGAGCGAACGACGCCCCTGTCTCTGCTCGTGTATGGACCTCGCATGCCCTCGTACACTAACCGTGAAAAGTGAGCCCCCCTCGTCCAACGAAATACTTCTGCCTAGCTCTGTGCAACTGGCCAGCGTGCACCCACCGAATGCGCCAACGGAGCGCCGAGGCCGCCGGAAAGGCTTTCCTTAGGATGAGTGCGCATCACTGCGCCCATGCGCCGCAGTATGTTAACGGCCTCGATGGCGTGGTTGCTCAGGCCGCCCAGCTGGCTGTGGTCCGGCACGCCGATGGGGTCGGGGCTCAGCGCTGCCGGGTTGGGAGGTATAGGGTGGAAGCGGGCGGGGCAGGATGTAGGGGTCGGGGCTGGCACAAGGGAGAGGTGGTGTAGGATGTTGCTGAAGTAAATGTGGAGGCTCGAGTAACCGCGTAGTAAGTGATGCTTGTAGAATTTTTTGAGGTGCTGTCATACATGCGCCTGTGCAAGCACCCGGCTGTCGCTGGCCCAATCTGGATCGTGCATGCACGAGACCGGCGGACGGACGCTGAACTACTGAAACGTCAAGCAAGGGTTCCAACAGTATCGCAATAGCCCCCAAAATTGTCTGTTCCCGCGACCTTAGCTTGCTCTCAATAAGTCCTACCCTGGGCGCCGTAGGCAGCTCGAGCCGATGTCCCTGCTCATGTACGGAGCTCGCATGCCCTCGTGTACCAAGAGGGGGGCTGCACCCAACCGAACTGAGCTCCCCTCGCCCAAGAAGAACCCCTCTGTCTGGCTTGATGCAAAGGGCCAGCGTGCGCCGTGCGCCCAACTGAACGGGCCAATGGAGCCCCGAGACAGCCGGAAAGGCTTTGGGACGTGTGTGCATCGGCATTGCCATCTGCCGCAGCATGTTGGCCGCCTGGACGGCACCCACACCCACACCCACCGGTGCCGCTCGTAGGCTGCAACGCGGGTTGCTGCTGCTGCCACACGTCCTCCGTCCAGCTGCTCAGCCTCCCAGTGATGTCGCGGAAGGTAGGCCTCTCGGCAGGCTGCTCCCTCCAGCACGCCACAATCAAGTCGTCGAGGTCACGGTGCAGGCCGAGGGGCAGCTGCAAGCGCCCGCCATCCCGCACACGGAAAGCCACCTGAAAGCGGGGCATGGGAAGCGAGGCCATGCGGGAAAGGGCGACCCGCCACCGAGGTAATCAGAGGTGTGTGCGCCTGAGCCGGCCAAGCTGACTGTGCAGTGTGACGGGTACGCGTGATGGCGCTAGTCCGTGGTGCCCAACACAGGTGAGACGCCAGTAGGGACATCTAGGAGTGCCTTCCCGCTGAACTACAGCCCACAGTGCAGGCGATCCCCTGGCGCCTGTATTCAGTGCTCACAGCTGCTACCGCCGGCACGCACGGCACCGTACGTACGCGACCCACCGACCCAGCACCGCCTGCGCACCTGGATCGCGTCCATGCCCGCCCATGGTACCTCCCCCGTGGCCAGTTCCCACAGTATGACGCCGAACGAGTATACCTGTGGCCATGCATCCACACAATCGGCACGTGCAGGTCACAACCGGCACACCGACACGGGCACAAAGCCAAGCACCACCGTCTCCAGGTACAGTAGGGAATCGTCAGGGAGCAATGGTCCTGTAAGATGTGCAGAGTGGCGGCCGCACGTGCGAGGACCATAAGAAACAAGGACAAAGCCAACCCGATCAGGGCCCGGATGTCGGTTGTACTCACGTCGCTCTCCACGCCGTGCTTGCTGCCGCGCAGGACCTCCGGAGCCGCGTACGCCGGCGTGCTGCGGTCGTCCGAGGAGGGGGCAGAAGCTTAAGGTACGCGTCAAGCCGAGGGCGTTGCCCCTTTGGGCCCTCTGGGCCTCCTATATATGCCCAAAGGGTTTTTGATACTAAAAGTCTTATTGTTAAACAATTAAAAACCTAGTCCCCCTCCGGGGAAGGAGATAGCAGACAATATATGCCCAAAGGGGCTACGCGAGGAACGTGTTGTTGTTGTGGGGACTTCCTCCAGCACCTAAAGGTGCTCCCGCTTTGCTCTTGCCCCTTCGGGGCAAGGGTATGCGCGTCTCACAAGCCAAGTATGGAGCAAGAGCGGCTCAGCCCACACGTAGCACAGCATGCGCAGCACACGATGTACGACCGACGAAAGGAGCAACACGCCCAGCTCCCGCTAAGCAAAGTGTCAACCGCATCCTGCCACGCAACCTCCGAGCCCCCGGCGCCTGCTGCCCACGGCCCCACCCTGTCTTGATCGCCGTCGCCACCGCCGCCGGCAGCGCCTTGCACAGCCCGAAGTCCCCCACCTT
>VFQN01003073.1_pt1 | contig 24630 bp, 19 predicted proteins | sample 3512371 | NCBI WGS metagenome assembly VFQN01 (sample SAMN10412370, study PRJNA504923) | tailings metagenome | isolation source: Replicate 2 from Balatoc abandoned mine | place: Philippines: Itogon, Benguet | collected 2017-08-28 | reverse complement strand
TGCCCTCGCTTGGTCCCCAGAATGCTGGCGAAGAAGAGGACATCGTCGAGTTCGGGCGGGATGTCCTCGGACAGGCACGCCTCCCGGATCGCCTCATAGTCGAGCCTGTCGGGGTCGGGTGGATCGGGAAGGACCAGACCACGACCTTGGAGGTACTGCGGAAACTTCCCGAGGACCTCGCACAGGAGCGTTTCATCGAGCCGCTTGAGGGCTCGAACCGTCACGAAGCAGCGCTTCTTTCCTGCCATACATCACCTCCTCTCGCACCGCAGGGGGGCCTTTGGGCGGAATCGTTGGCGCGGATCGTCGCACGGGGGGTAGGACATCGGTAGTCCACCCTCCCGACAAGTTATTCACAGGCGGCGACCATCCAGCGTCGGCCTACCCTTGAACCGGCATGAGGTCGGGCGGTTCCGGGGGCCAAATATTTGGCGAAAGTTTGGCTACCGGAAACGAATGGAACCTATCGGAAACGAGTGGAAACGGTTTTGGCCGGAAATCATGAACCGTGCCAGAAAAGCAAATAAGCCGCTGAAGGCCAGCGGCTTAAGTCGTTGCGGTGCAACGGAAATTGGTTGCGGGGCTAGGATTTGAACCTAGGACCTTCAGGTTATGAGCCGAAAGCTGCTCGCCTGAATCCCAGCAACTTACGCACGAAATCCGGGATTTATTTGGTAAAAGTTTGGCTGATTCTGGAAAGTGTCAACGAGCGGAATCTAACGGAACCGAACGGAAACACAACCACTTATGAGCCTCGAACTCCGCAAGTCCAGCAATTGGTGGTACGGGGTTTTCCTCGTCAACGGCAGGAAGACCATCGTCAACCTCAAGGTCCCGATCACCGGCAAACGCCCCCCGAAGCGCACTATGCAGGGGGACGACGAGTTCGAGCAGTCCCGCGGCCGCGCCCAGGAGGCCTACGACCGCTTGGCGACGGAGATGGCGGAGGACCGGACGGGCGAGCGAACGCTCCAGAAATTGGCCGAGGCCAAGGCGGGTCGGGAGGTCGAATTCCCCAAGCTCGACGACCTGGCCGACTGGTGGGTCAAGATCCCGCGCCGGAAAGCCCCGGATGAGCGCTACGCCCTTCAATGTCGGCTCCGGTTGAAGCGGTTCGCCGAGTTCGTCGCCAAGCACCAGAAGGGAGCCACCGAGTTCATCGAGGTCAAACCGGCGACCGCGAAGGCGTTCATGGACGCCGAGGCCGAGCGGAACGTGTCGCCGAAGACGTGGAACGACACGCTCAAGCTCCTGCGGGCGACCTTCAAGCACCTCCACCCCCAGCTGGCGGAAGGAAGCAACCCCTTCCACGGGCTCGTCACCAAGGCCTCCGAGACGGTCAACCGGGAGCCCTTCTCGGTCGAGGATCTGAAGGCCATCGTCGACACCTGCGCCGGCGACGACTTCATCCGGCCGATCATCGTCACCGGAATGTGTACGGCGATGCGCCGGGGCGACTGCTGCCTTCTGAAGTGGGCCGACGTCGACCTGAAGGCCGGCTTCCTCTCTGTCGAGACCGCCAAGACCGGCGAGCGGGTCGACATCCCCATCTTCCCCATGCTCGCGGAGGAACTGAACCGAGCGAATGCCAAGGCCGGCGACTCGGAGTTCTGCTTCCCCGAGGCCGCCCGGATGTATCAGAACAATCCTGACGGCATCACGTGGCGCGTGAAGCAGATCATCGCCCGGGCGCTGGAGTCGATGCCGAAGCCCGGGACTTCTGCGCTACCACCGTCCGCATCGGCAGAGGAGGTCCGGACCCGGGTCGACGCCTACCTCGCGAAGCTTGGCGAGTCGAAGCGTGCCGTCAGACTCCGCGCCGTCTTCGACGCGTACGCGGCCGGTGCCCCGCTGGGGGAGGTCATGGCGACAACCGGGCTCAGCCGCGGCGCGGTCTCGAACTACCTCAACGAACTCGAACGCGAGACCGGCGCCTCGATCGTGCGAGGCCACCGGAGAGCGCCGAAGACCGCTGCCCTGCAGGAGGAACGCGAGGTCGGCCTTCGACGCGCCTCGCTGCACGACTTCCACAGCTTTCGCGTTACGTGGATCACGCTGGCGTTGGCGGCCGGGGTGCCCCTCGAACTCGTCCAGCGCGTTACCGGGCACCGGACCGTGGCTGTGGTCCTGAAGCACTACTTCCGGCCCGGACGGGAGGACTTCCGTGACCACCTCCTCAAGGCGATGCCCCGAATGCTCATGGCGGATGCCGAGAAGTCGCCTCTATCAGAGATTCAGGAGATTCTCCTGCGAATGAACGCCCGAACTTGGCGCAAAGACCGGGACCGAGTCCTCGCCCTCCTTTCCGCGAGATCGAGGTCCTTTGTTACCTGAGACATTCCGGCGCTTACCGACGCTGCAATTCTTCACCCAAATGCCCTTGCCAAGAATTAGGACCACGGGTAGTCAAGCGACCGTTGATCCAAGGAAACCCCGCACGTGTAGCGTCGTGCTCTCCGAACAAGGACGGTTGAACGACAGCGTGACCGAGGTTCGTACAATTAGCCAGCGCCTACCATGAGCTCCAGACCAGTTGCGGTCGCGTTCGTTTGCCTATTTGCCTCGTCGGTGTTCGCTCAAGAGGGGGAGCAGACTCTGGTGATGGAGCGAGGACCCCATCACGCAGTGGTCGAACGAGTCTCGCCTTATCTCAATGAACTCGGCGAGGTCGTCGCGGTGACAAACCAGTTCGTCCAATTGGAGAACGGACTAAACTATTGGGATACAGAGAAAACGGCTTGGCTCGAGGCCCGGGAAGAAATCGAACTCATTCCAGGAGGCGCCGTCGCCCGATATCTCCAGCAACAGGCCGTCTTCTCCGGGGATGCCAACGACCCCAAGGGCGCGCTCTCGTTGATCGTTCGGGGTCAGTACGAGCTTCGCAGTTCCATCCTTGCCCTTCGTTATGTCGATGCCGCCACGGGCAAGGATGCCGTGGTCGCGATGGCCAAGAATGGCGTGGGCGAACTTCTGGTTCCCAATCAGGTGGTCTACCGGGACGTGCTCGACGGAGTCAGCGCCGACCTGCTCTTCACCGTTCGTCGTGGCTCCATCGAATCGGATCTGGTGCTTCGTGAAACGCCGCCTGACCCGACGGACTTCGGGCTCAATCCGGAAACCGTGCTGGTCGAGGTGATCACCGAATTCATGGACGCCCCGGAACCTTCGAAACGGGAGACGGTCCTCGCAAGCGTTGAGGAGCCGGAGGTGCGCGCGAAAGTCGCGCAACCGGACTGGATCGACGAGGACCTCGACTTCGGCCTCAACCAATTTATTCAGGGACGCGCCTTCGCGTGGTCTGCGGCCGAGGCGGCACGCCGTCAACCGAGCGAATTCGCTCCCGTGGGCAAGCGTTGGACCAAGACCACAGACGGGCGGACGGTTCTGATTGAATCGGTTGAATACGTCCGCCTCTTTGACGAACTACTTGCGCTGCCCAGCTCCCCAGACCGTAGGAGAGTCCTTGAGGATCGAGCCAGAGCATGGGCCCTGCGGACGCCCGTCGACATCCGAAAAACCGGTCTCCTGGCCGTCACCGCAGGAAGCCAAGGACTCCAACCCTCGACCGCATCCCTTCGTCTGCCGACCCGTCAGATGGCCCGCCTCGACAGCGGTGCGCCCACCGGCATTCAACTGGCCCGTCGGGAACCATTGAACTCGCCCGGTGTGGTGATCGATTGGACCAGTGTCGTTAGCACGAACAACATGCGTTTCAAGGGTGACACCACGTATTACGTGAGCGGTCCAGTCACGGTCGGAACCGCCACCAACACCGTCGTTTTCGAGGGCGGAACGGTGATCAAATATGCGCCGACGAACAACGCCGCCTTGACGGTTGCGGGTCCGATGAAGTGGGAAGGCACTGCATACCGACCCGTAGTCCTCACCGCGCGGGACGATCAAAGCATTGGCGAATCGATTACCAACTCGACGCCCAGTGGCTACTACGCGCAAACAGCGCTCTACGTAGACGCGAACACTTCCGGCGCGGACGCTTTCATCCAGCACTTGCGGGTCGCTCACGCACGGACCGCGGTTCAGCTCTACAAGCGCACCGGCCACGCCATCCATCACACCCAATTCGTAAACTGCGAGAACGGCATCCGGCCCGATAACGCGGTCTTCGCGTTGCGCAACGCCCTTTTCCACAATGTGCTCACCAACCTGAATCAGGTCACGGCTTCAACCGGCCGCTGCGAGCACATCACGGTTAACACGGCCACCCGCTTCAACAACAACCTGACCGCCCTCACGCTAACGAACTCGATTCTGGCGGCGGTCACCACCGCCGGATCCTACACCGCCAACTCGGTAAGCACCTACGCCTCAATCTCCGGCGTCTTTCAGGGCCTGGGCAGCGGGTCCAACTACCTCGCTTCCGGAAGCGCCGATCGCAACGCCGGAACCACCAACGTTCAATCGGACCTGCTGCGGGAGCTGCGGCAGATGACCACCTTCCCGCCGGTCTTGCTATCGAACCACTTCACCAACAACACCCTGCTCACGCCGCAGGCCGGGCGCGATACCGACACCCCAGACCGCGGGTACCACTACGCCCCGCTCGACTACTGCTGGAACGCGCTCCAGCTAACCAATTCGACCCTTACCCTCAGCAACGGCGTTGCCATCGGGATCTACGGTCTGAGCGGTCTTTCTGCTCGCAATGGCGGCAAGCTAATCAGCGCCGGTCGACCTGACGCCCTGAACCGCCTCACCCGCTACAGCACGGTGCAGGAGCAGCCCGTGCCTTGGGGAACGAGCTCTGGAACCATGTACTGGATGACGTACAACGCCAGCTCACCCAATCCAGAGGTCCGGCTCCTCTTCACGGACATCAGCCTGCCTGCGGGACCGCGGGTCTTCATCGACAACATTGCCCGGGGTGCGGCTGGGGTTACCGCGTTCTCCCACTCCCAACTTCGCGGGGTTTTCCTGGATGTTACCGCCACGCTGAGCGGGACGACGGTCTCTTTTACCAACAACCTATTTGACCGCTGCACGGTTAATTGGACTGTCCCGGCGGGTGCCTCCTATCTCCCCTTCGAGCTGAACCTCTACAACAACCTCTTCTACGTCGGGGCGGTCACGTTCGCGAACAACAACACCACCTATTCCTACAGTTGGACGGCGAAGGACAACCTATTTGACAGCGACACCCTCCAACAATCCGGGGTGAATCCTCCAACCGCCTCCAACAACGGTTACCGCTCAGGCCTGAGCAGCCTCGGAGGAGCGGGCAACAAGACCGGCCTCGTGCCGGACTACGTGTCCGGACCCGCAACCAATTGGGTGGGTGTCAGAGGTTCCTTCTACTACCCCACAACGGGCGCCTCGACGAGCCTCACAAACCTCGTCGATACGGGTAGTCGTACCGCTGCCGCCGCATCCCTCTACCATTTCACGACCCGGGCCGCGGCTGGGACCTCCGAGACAAGTTCTCAGGTCGACATTGGCTACCATTACGTTGGTGTCGGTGCCAACGGGCTCCCGCTCGACACGGACGGAGATCAGGCCCCGAACTACCTCGAAGACACCGATGGCGACGGCGTTCAAGACGCGAACGAGTCTTCCTTGACCGATGTCGACACGGACTATGACGGTCGCAGCGACTCGGAGGAGCGGGCCGAAAACACCGATCCACTGCGGTTCACGGATCGGCTGGGCACCCGTATTGCCTACTTTCGGTTCAATACTGCGGACTGGAAAGGCGAAGAGGGGCAATTGCCGCTGTCCTCGTCGGGAAGCGTGAGCAATCTGATCAGCTTTGACGGCAACGCTGCGTCGTTCACCACGACGGGCGCTGAACTGCGGTATCGATGCGTGGAAACAAATGGCGCTGCGAACCTCAACCTGACCAACGGAGGAGTCCGACTCCGATTCCGGCCAACTTGGACGAGTCCGGTGGCTGGGGGCAGCGGATCCGGCGCGTCCGAGTCGCACCTGCTGGTGGTGGGCAACCGGGTGACCACTCCGGGCAACGGCTTCTTCGAACTCAACATCGTGACGAATGGGAACATGATGCGAATTCGAGCGTCCAAGGATGGGACTGGCCCGAACACGGTGACGTGGACGAGCGGGATCCTCTCCAACTACAATGCCTTCAAATCGAATGTATGGGCGGAACTCAGCGTGAGTTTTGAGCCTGGCCAGATCACGGTGTGGAAAGACCGTGGACTGATTCTGCAGGCTAACCTCAACTTCGTGCCTTCGGTGGCCGCTAGGGCCGACGGATTCTACCTCGGATCCTTCCCCGGAGGCTTGGCCCCATGCAACGGCGCGATCGACGAAGTCGAGATCTTCAATTCCCGGCTGGGAGCCTTCAGCCTGTACGAGGGAGGCAATACCGCTTACGCGGAAGCGTTGCAGAATCCTGCCGCGCTGCGCCTTCATTGGCGACGCTCCCCCGGCTATGAGACGACGAAGATCGAACGCCGGGTTCGTGGAACTGGGGGCGCATGGACGACCCTCAACTCAGGCAACCCGACGCCCGCCCTTCAATTCACGGACACTGGCATCACCGTCGGCACACTCTATGACTACCGGCTAACCGAACTGGGACCCGGTGTCGCCAATCAATTCCTTCCGGGCCTTATCGCCGCGGTCGAGGCACCGCCGGTGCTCAGCCGTGGCAAGATTCTGATGCTGGTTGACAACACTTTGGCGTCGAGTCTCCAGACGGAGCTTTCCCAATACGCTCTCGACCTGGCCGGGGACGGCTGGCAGGTGCTGAGCAACAACGTGACGCGCCACGACGACACAACCTGGCTGAACAACACCAACAACATCCGGATCATTAAGCAGTCGATTCAATCGACATACGCGGCAAATCCCGATCTCAAGCTCCTCGTCCTCGTTGGGCATGTCTCGGTACCTTATACGGGAATGACCGCGGAAGATGGACATCAGGGCACGAATGACAACCACTTTGGGGCCTGGTCGTCGGATCTATACTATGCGGACATGGACGGGGTGTGGACGAACGACGTGCTTCCTTACGGCAACGCCCCTACTCCAGTCAGGTACGGCATCACAACGAACATCGTGGCTGATGGAAAGTTCGATCCCGGATTCGTTCCTGCTGACCCCAGTGGAATGGCAAATAGCCTAGAACTAGGCGTCGGGCGAGTCGATTTCGCAAATCTACCGTACCTGTCGACAAGCCCAGGCAACCTGAGCGAGTTGGCATTGCTCAAACGATACTTTGACAAGAACCATCGCTATCGCTTTGGACAAACGGCGGTCTTGAATCGGGGAATGGGCCTGAATTATGTGGAACCCCCGACGTATTCGTCCAATTGGAACCTCACGGCCAGTCTTGGACGATTGGCTCATCGATCACTGGGTAGTCTCTACTCGGCTCAGCCTGGACGCCTGACTGAGGGCGACTTTCTGAGTGCGACCAATCGAATCGGATACTTGTGGTGTCATCAGCTGGGATTTGGAGACGTGGATCGTATTCGGGCCGCTCATCCAAGCGCGGAATATTTGGCCTCCAACTTCGCCTTTTCCGAGAGGCAACCAAAGGCGATTATCGGCATGCTCACGGGTTCCTGGTTCGGCGACTGGAACCTCTCGCAGAACAATTTCCTGCGATCATTTTTGGGCGTCCCGGACTATGGACTCGCGGCCATGTGGACAATCGGTCCGGTCACGTGGCCTGTTAGCGAGTTTCCATTGGGACGATCGCTAGGAGAAACTCAAACCATGGCCTACAGGTATATGCTGGACTTCGAGTTGGTTACCTTGCTTTCGGATGCCGCGCCACGCCGCTGGTTTAATTTACTGGGAGACCCATCGCTCCGCTGGACGCCCGCCATGCCGATACGGGCACTGTATGGCGCCAGGAGCGGTAGCGACATCAATCTGGCATGGGAACCTTTCTCGACGACTTTAGCGAAGTATTATGTGTTTCGTGCCACGGCGAGTGTGCTCGGTCCATACACATTGCTCAGCGGCACGAATGGGCTGACTGCGCCGGCGTTTATCGATATTGGAGCTCCCGTGGGTACGGTCCATTATCAGGTACGTTCCGCCGAACTGCACACTTCGGGATGCGGTACATTCTGGAATCCGAGTCAATCCATCACAAAGTCCATTCCTTAGTATGAAAAGCCAAAAGACGAAGGTTATCGCACTGCTGCTACTAGTCGGAGCGGAACTCTCCGCGAGTTCTGGTGAGTTTATTAATCTCGATTTTGAGCGAGGCTACCAGAGCACCCCTATGATCATAGGTCCATTGCCAGATGGGAGTGGTATTGTGAATCGTGAATGGTGGCTTCCCGGATGGAAGTTTGGTGATGGCTTGAACGAGGATACAATTCGTCTCGCCTACAATGAGACTTGGTCCGGCGCTTCGGATGGCGGAACGCTCTACGGTCCCGGCTATTACTTTGGTCGAGTGCCCTTGGGGGGTAATCTCGCGATCCTTGGGTTTCGCTCATCAGCTCCTATCAGGTTGATTCGTATCACCCAGTCGGGCACCATCCCCTCGGAGGCCAAATCGATGTGGTACGACTGCGTCAATGGGCCCTGGGAAGTAACGATCAACGGGATCAAGTTGGACTTGTATGATCCTCACCGTGGGACAAAGCCGGAGATGGAATTTCGGGAGATTGGTGTGGATGTCTCGGAATGGGCAGGCAAAGAGGTGGAACTTAGGCTGACCCAGGCACCGGGTTGGACATTCAACGCCGTTGACAACATTCGCTTCTCGGCCCAGGCGATACCCGAGCCTGGTCACGCCAGTCTGCTGCTTATTGGCTCAGCCGCCCTGTGGATCATGTCGAGACTTTGAAGGAACCGCGTCCATTTGCCGATGTTCTCATCTTTTGATATTCCTTTGACGGTGAGCGGAACGTCCTGAGCCTCACTTACGGCAATCAGCCTGACATCAACGTCACCTTCCTGTAAGGCGCTCTCAATCGCCCGACCAACATGCTGGATTCGGTCGGAACCACTCGCTTTGGGTACAACGCCGACGGGTCCCTCGCATCTGAGGACGGACCGTGGGCGGACGACACGGTTGCGCTTGGTAGCCAGAACCGCCTGCGCTCGGCTCTGACCCTGGCCAACCCCAACGCTGCGCCATGGTCGGAAACCTACGCCTATGACGCGATGCGCCGATTGACCAACATTGTGAGCCCAGTCGGCGCCTTCGGATATTCCTACTCGGCCGGCCTCAACGGGTTCGCCGGTGCCTCCCGTCTCGTCCAGCGAACAAGCCTGCCCAACGCAGCGTACGTCACCAACAGCTTCGATACGCTCGGACGCCTGTCCCGCACCGAACTCAGGAATTCCTCCCACGGGGTTCTCGGTCAGCACCTGTACAGCCTTAACCTGGCTCACCAACGCACCGGCATCACCAATGTCGCGGGCAACTACGTCGAGTACAGCTACGACCCCGTCGGTCAATTGGCGACCGCCACGGGCAAGGAGAGCGGAGGCGCCACCACCCGGCTCCACGAGAAATTCGGCTACGGCTACGATGCCGGCGGCAACCTCCAGTATCGGACCAATAACGCCCTGGTCCAGACCTTCGGGGTGGATAACCTAAACCAGTTGACCACCGTCACGCGCAATACCTCCGGAACGGTCGCTGGCATGACCAGTGGCGCCAACACCAACGTGACCGTCAACACGCTTGCATCCAGTCGATACTCTGACAACACCTTCGCGAAGGACGGGTTCACACTTGTCGACGGCACGAATACCTTCACCGCCATCGCCCAGGACAACCTGGGTCGATCCGCAACCAACGCGGTCGGCGTTTGGATGCCCCTGAGCGCGTCCTTCCAATACGACCTCAACGGCAACCTTCTCTCCGACGGCCGGCGCGGCTTCGATTACGACGCGGAGAACCAGTTGACCCGCGTTACCGTCACCAACGCATGGCGCACCGAGTTCACCTACGACGGACGCCTGAGGCGACGGGTCCGCCGGGAGTTCACTTGGAACGGCAGCGGCTTCGTTCAGACTGCCGAGGTCCGCTACATCTACGACGACATGAGGGTTATCCAGGAGCGGGACGGGAACAATGTCCCCCTCGTCGCCTACACCCGCGGCCTCGATCTTTCAGGCACCCTCGAGGGAGCAGGCGGCATCGGCGGGCTGCTTGCCCGGCACGACCTCACGCAGGGAGCGCCAGTACCAGCCTACTACCATGTCGACGGGAACGGCAACGTCACAACCCTGATAAACGCCCAGCAGTACACCGTCGCCCGCTACCATTATGATCCGTACGGCCAGTTGCTAGGACAGGCGGGACCGTTGTCCGAGGCCAACATGTACCGGTTTAGCTCCAAGGAGCACCATGCCGCGGCCAATCTCTATTACTACGGGTACCGCTTTTACGATCCTGCCCTACAGCGGTGGACTCGCCGAGACCCAATCGAAGAAGTAGACAGCATCAATCTGTACAAATTTGTTGGTAATAGGCCTATCTCTGATACCGATTACCTCGGACTGGCGATATTCTACGACTCCTCATGTGGCGCACCCGAAATAGCGCAACTTTCCGAGGGACTAAAAGCAGTTTGCGCGGCGGCGGCCAAGAACGGCTGCTTCGACTGCGGAATCCTAAAACCTAAGGGTGAACAGAACATGAAGGCTCTCTGTGAAGGGTCACACACTAGAGCGAAGGTGACTGTAAAATGCTCCGACAAGAAGTCGAAGAACTGCGGCATAACTTGGGGAAATACCATTACAATATACATGAAGTCTACTGCGTGCGGTAAGGGTGGCTGCACGCTATTTCACGAGTTAGCGCACGCTGAGGGCGGCGTCGGCCCGGATGTCGTCGATGGGCGAGCCTACAAGATGGAGCAATGTGCCGGCTGCAAAGGTGCAGCCACTGATCCATGAAACCAATCGCTTTAAGTTTGGTTGCCTTATTCGCCCTTTGCCTAGCTCAAGGCTGCGGCGGTTTAGGGTCACCCCACAATTGGAAGGCAACGCGGTCGTCTATCGCTGAAACGAGGTGGACTTCCGCTTTGGTAGCGAATCACGTCGCTCGTTGCGTGTTTCGAGACGATGGTAGTGGCATTCTCGCGTTTGCGAACTCTATCGATCCGCGCTTTGAAGTATTGAAGTACGGATTTCGCTGGAAGTTCCAAGAGCCGAACGGAATTGAGATCAAGATCGTTGAGCAGGCCCAAAGCCTCCAGATCAATACGGTGGGCGCGGTGTATTGGGGAGCAGAATTGGATTTGGATGTTAGATTTAATGGATACACGGGATTAAGGCGACTTGAAATGGTTAGAGAAGCTGAATTCATGGAACGTTTTCACCGAATAGATAAGATCCTTGAGAATGAATAGTTTCTTGCGGAGTGTCGGCAACATGATCCTGTAAGTGTGAAGAACCGGTGTGCCATTCATGAATATACGGCACCGAATCATCCTTGTAGGTCCAAGCGTAGGGGCCTTGATTTCTCTGGCTTTGGTTTCAGTTTACGGACGACTGCATTGGTGGTATTGGGCCGCGCTTAAGTCTGGATCTGATCCTCGCGGAGATGCTGGGTCGTTTTCTCAACGGTTAGATGCCCTACCTGTTCTGGCGATTTTGCTGTCGGGAGCGATGCTGCTCTTGAGCTATGCGGTTTGGCGCAGCAGGCAATTTCCGCCAAGAGCCAGCCAGATCATGCTGGGGTTTTGCATCGTGTGCTTCCTAGCCACGGCCTTTATCCGATTCTGAGCGAAGGTGACACGAGTCGAAGTGGTCTTGGATTCTGCGGTCCCTCAGTTGTATTGACCACGAGCTTCTACGCCCCACCTTTGATAATACCCTTCTCAACCAGAGCCGCCCGCAGCTCGTTGGCGAGGGTGATGACGCTGACGAGGTCGGTCGCCTCGGCCTGATTGCCGTTCGCCCGCTGGGCGGTGGGAGTCGCGCCGTGGAAGCTGACCTTCGAAGACGCCGTGGCCCCAACCAGAGTCTCCCACAACAACCCGCCCGCGTGGCGCTTCAAGCCCCCGTCCACCACGTTCAGGATCAAGTACCCAGTAGGGAAGGTCCCACTGTCCGGATCGGTGGTGACGGTGGCAGGAGTGATCTGCCGCCACGTCCCAGGCGTGCCTGCCACGGTGCAGACGAAATTTGCACAGTTCTGGTCCCGCCAGAAGTCGCCGACGTTCCACGCCCCGGAGGTCGGCGGGCCGTTCAGCGTGTTCGGGCTGCCGTTCTGGTAGGTGGGCACACGGCGGTACAGATCCTCACTGGCGATGACCCAGTTCTGTTGGGACAGGGCGACGAAGCTGGCGGCGTCGGTGACGTTGAAAAGGCGTCCGGGGGCGATGGTGCTCATGTTTTCCTCACGGTGATTTCGTCGAAGCTGAGGCTCCGAAGGCCGGCCAACGAGTAGTAGGCCCGCAGCTTGAAATCGGTCTCGGTCCCCAGCAGGGCGACCAGCTGGGCGTTCGGGATCGTTGCGGGGCTGGTGTTGCCCGCTAAGGCGAGCTCGCCCTTGAGCGTGCCGCCCGTGGTCAGGACCTGGAGAACGGTGGCGTCTGCCCGGCAATCGAGGTTCTGCGTGACGTTGAAACCGAACCGCAGCTCGCTGGTCGGGGTCCAGTTGACGACTATGTCCTGCCCGGTGGCGTAGGTCGGATGGGCTCCGTCCTCGAACACCCGAAGGTTGGTCGGTGCCGCGGGACGCTGCGCTCGCTTCTGGATCGTAACGGCGATCTCGGGGCAGGTGGCGAGGTCGAGTTCCTGCGCCAGCAGGTACGGCTGCTGCTTGAAGGTGGCGATGCCCTCCGGCAGGTCGGCCGTCCAGGTCACGGGCTTTTCGAGGCCCAACTGGAGGACGTAGGCCGTCGCCGCGCTGGCGTGCGTCTCGGCCCGGGTGCCGAACCACTCGCGGAGGACCTTCAGCGTGTACCGCTTCGGCCCGGTCAACTGGGCGTCGTAGCCGACCATGATCTCGTTTCCGATGAAGACCTGAAGCTGCTGCGTGGTCGTTGCCTCTTCGAGGGTGGTTTCCTCCAGGTCCCAGTCGTCGCCAGTGAAGGTGATGTTGATCGAGGCCTCCGCCAGCGCCCCGGCATCGAGGGCGGCGTTGAGCGTGCCCTTCATGGCGAAGGACGAGCCCCCTGCGATTTGGACGAAGGAGTCGGCGGTGCGCTCCCACCACACGTGAAAGCCGTTGGTCAGCGGGTCACCGCGAACGGGCAGGAAGATCAGGGACGGCTTGGCTTCGCGGAGGTAGCCGTAGGGCAATTCGAGGGCGACGTTGGCCAGGAGTGCCTGAGCCGAGTACTCGCCCTCCGGTTCCAAATCATCCGGGGCGACGGCGGTCGGAATCGCGTTGAGCCAGCCCCGGTCCTCCTTCCAGCGGATGGCGACCTCGGGCGAGTCGGGCTTGTCGACCGTCAGCTCGGCGATGCGGACCTTCAGCGCGGTCAGCCCGGCGGCGGTGTGGGTCAGGGTGACGAGGTCGCCGACCTGGACCCCGGCCATGGACGACCGCTTCACGCGGCACGTCCCCGTCATCACAGGTAGGGCCGCTTGCCGCCCGAGGCTCGCCGCAATCCGCCACGCGACAGCCTGCTGCGTCACCCACGGGCGTTCCACACTGCGGGTCCGGGTGCTGCCCGTGAGGGCGAAATTTCCACGGTCCCGGAACGAGACGCCGTCAACCGTCCACGCCTTTTCGCGGTTGGTGAACTTCACCGTCAGGAGGTTGTAGGTGCTCTCCCACCCTCCAGCATCCACGTCGGGCGGGTCGGTGAAGTCGTCCTCGTCCCAGGCCACGCTTGCCTCGCCGTCCCTCACGAGGCGCAACCCGATCTTCCCCGTGGCGGGGTCGATCACCGGGAAAGCGTCGATGTTCTCGATGAGGGAGCCCAAGACCTGGTTGAACGAGGTCGGCGAGGTCAGAACAGGCGAGATGCCCATGCCTTCCGCTGCGAGCGTACCCGCGATGGCTTCGAGGCCAGTCTGGTCGAGGTGTGACGCCGGCAGCCCGAGCCCGAACACCTCCGAGGCCCAAAGCTCGGCGAAGACCGCGACCGGGTTGGCGTCCTGACCGATCAGGGCTGACGTTGCCATCCACGGAACCACCGGAGCCCTCCGCAGGACGAACTCCATGTTGGGCATCGAGGTCTTGTTGGCGCCGAGAAAGAGGTCCACTACCACGTAGCACTGCCGGCGGTAGGCCGGATGCGTGACGCCGCTGGCGGCGAGGTTGGCATCGAGGGGCTGCGTCTCGGTGCCCCAGTAGAAGGTGATGGTGCCACGGTCTGGCACAGTGATCGCGGTCGAGTCGGAGACTCCCCGCTCCACGGGGCCGGTCCACACCACGTCATCGTCGAAGCGGATCTCGTCTAGGGCATCGACTGGGCCGTGGGAAACGATGGCGGCGGCGCGGGCGTAGTAGTTGAAGCCCACCGTCTCCTTCTTCTTGCCGACCTTCTTCTTGATGGGTTTCGAGCGGACATCCCACGGCTCCGAAATCCAGGTCACGCCGAGCTTGGCGATGCCTGCGAAGTACGGCAGCGGGCGCCCCTGTTCGTTCGTGTTGGTGCGCTTGGCGTCAACACCCAGGGGTTCCTGCGGGGTCGCTTCCCTTAAATCGTTGGAGGCACCGAAGCCCATCGCGGTCGAAAGTGGTTAGTCAGGAGGTTGCGGTAGGTGGGGTCTTTCAGCGTCGACTGAATGACGCCGTGCCCGCGGAGGCAGTGGACGAAGTCGCCGGCCGGGGATGTAACGAGGCCGAGGTGGTGGGCCACGCCATGGCCGAAGCGGAAGCACAGCAGGTCGCCCTCCAAGAGCGGCGTCAGCGGGTCCGGCGGCTCGTCGACCGGCCATTCCTCGAAGCGCCCGTCCTCACGAAGCCAGCGGACCAAGAGGCTGGTCGGTGCATGCCGTCCGGCGTCGATGGTGTAGGGACCGGTCAGGACGAACTCGATGACGCCGGCCTCGATCAGGATGGCCGCCGGCAGGTTCACGCAATCGACCCCGGCGCCCTTGATTCGAGCGTGAGGAACGAAGGGGGTCCCTATCCACTCGCGGGCGGTGCGGGCGATCCGGGCGCGAAGGTCGGGGGTCAGTTCGAGCGGCAGGGTCGCGGTCATTTTTTGCCTCCTCCGATGTCGGGCGTCCGCAGCCCCTTGAGGGTGATGTTGCGGGACACGCTGCGGTGTCCGCCCCAGTTGATGAAGTTGGCGAACTTCGCGGTGCAGGTGTCCGCCTTCCCGTCGCAGCCCGGAAGGATCGTGGCGGGGTTGCCGGTCTGGGCGCGGTGGAACGGGTAGCTGAGGGTCAGCGTCACCGCGTTGCCATCCACTGCCGAGGAAGCCATGACGGTCCGGATCTCCCGGTTCACGCCCGCGCCGACCTCGATCCAACCCTCGGCGAACCAGGCCGCGGCGATGCCAACGAGGGAGGCATCCGTCACCACAACGCTGCGACCGGCAACCGCCGTCACGGTCGCGGTCTTGGCGTAGGCGTGTTGGCTGGCGCCACAGGGACCGGAGAACACCTGCCAGTTGCAGCGGGCCTGCAGGAGGAAGCCGGGGACCGAACGCGGCAGGACCTCCGTGAAGTAGGAGCACTTGGCGATGAGGCTTCGACCGGAGGCTCGGACGCTCTGCGCCCGGCCGATTGCGATGATGTTACCGTCGTCGGCAAGAGAGAGGGATTCTCGGACCTCAACATTGAGCGGCAGCGACAGGGCCGGCGGCACCAGGTGAATCACCGGGATGTCCGCGTCCCTCTCGCATTCGATGGTGAAGTCGGGCATGTCCGCCCGGGTGCTGCGCTGGATCTGGCCGTGGGTGATCCGCTTGGCCGTCCAGGTCTGCTGGTAGATTTCGAGGTCCCACGAGAACCCGGTGAACCGCCACTCGGTCACTGGATCGGTGTCGATCCAGAAGCGGTAGAGGTAGACCGGGGATTGCCCCGTCTCGGCGGCGGCGTACTCCAACGGCAACTCGACCACCTTGAGAAAGCGGACCTGCCGGTTCTCCGCGAGGAACCGGGCGCGCTCCGTGTCGTCGGCCAGGCGGACGTAGATCAGCGGTCGCACGTACCAGGTGGCATCGGGCGTGAACCCCAGGCTTGGGGCGACCGTCAGGCGTTCGAGGCCGTCCACCGCTTCAACCCCGGTTACCTTCACCGCTACCGAGGACTGCCCGGCCTGGGTGAACCACAGGTGGATCTCCGGGCTTTCGGCGAACGACTCGGTTAAACCGCAGGCCTCGATGTCGAACTGGGTCGACGAGATTCCGGCCGCGATGCGAAAGGCTTGTTCCGGGGCCGGCAACCAGAACCCGATCAACCGACCGCGCAGCGACTCGGTCCAGTCGTCGAACTCGGTGATGGCGGCCCCGGAATCAAGCGGCACCTCCGCCGACCAGGAGCGGATGACGTGCGTCTGGTCACCCCAGAGCAGTTCCTCCTTCAGTCCATGCCCGACCTCCTGAATGTCGTAGTCGAGGCGCTGGACGGGCGATGAGGCCCAATCGACGTCCCACGTGAAGACGGGCCTGGAGAGGTACGTGGTCATGGCGTCAGGCAACGGTGATGTCGTCCCAGTAACAGGCCCCGACGCCGATGAAGCTCGCGGCCAGCTCGATCCAGACGCCGCCGTTCTGGATGGAGGTGAACGACACCGGGCCGCAGGTTTTCCAACCCGAACCTGCGGGCGCCGTGGCTTCGAGGTCCGCGGCCAGCCCGATCTCTGGATTGGCCTTCACGATCAGCTTCGGCAACGGAGTGGCGGGCGTGTCCTGCTTCACCTTCACCGAGATGGCTCGCGCCCCTTGCGCCACCGGCACCCGGAGGCGAAGCCGCGAGCCCCGCGTCATCTTGAGGCACGGGGCCCCGCTGGCCCCCTCGTCGTCCGCCCGCGACGCCTCGATGGCCATCGGCACGTCGCAGTCGAGAAGCCGCATGGTGGTCAGCCGCGTCACCCCGGAGTCATAGGTGGTGGCCAATTCCCGCTCCCGATGCTCCCACAAGAGGAACGGCGCCCCGACCTGCGGGATGCCGGCCACGAACGGCACATTGCCGTACGGGTCCTGAAGGCGGGTTCCGACTGTGCCTTTGTCAGCCATCAGTTGGCGGCGACGGTGTCGCTGGTTTCGAGGGCGATAGCACCCCCGGAGACACTCGACGCGTTGAAGGTGCCAAGCAGGTAGAAGGTCTTGCCCGTCATCGCGCCGACCCCGCTGAAGGTGTCGCCCTCGTTGAAAGTCTCGCCCGGATGGAGGACCTGCCACAGGCCCCGAAGATGACCACGCAGCCCGTAGAGGCCGTACTGCTGGTGACCGACCAGGAACTGGCTCATCCAGAGTCCGCCGTCCGGCGGGTGCGGGAAGGTCAGGTAACCGGGGATGGAGCCCGACGACATGATCGAGCCCCACTTGATGATTGGGATGCCGCCCGACGGGGGCGCGATGCCGAGGTGGCTGCGGGCGATGTGGCCGCCGGTGACGCCCTGTCCGCCCGCGCCGTTGTAGTAGGAGATTTTCTCGGCCGTGTAGCCGCTGCCGTCGTCCCGGGGGATCAAGCAAGCGTGCCAGGCGTCGTTCGGCGTGTAGGAGAAGATCTCGCCGACGTAAACGCCCATGCTGACCCCCGCCGTGTCGCCGGTCGCGACGTAGAGAATGAGGGTGCGCGCATCGGTAACGGCGACCCACGATCGGGCTGTGGCATCGGTTGAAGCCGACTTGCGAACGTACCCGGCACTCACGGCGTTGACCCCGCTGCCGGGATTCGCGAGGGCGGTGCAGTCCTCGAACATGCGGACGTAGGCCTGCCGAGTTCCGCTGCCGCCGTTCACGCCATCGTCGAGGACAAAGAAGTCGTAACGCGCCTTGGCCGAAGCACCCATCCGGTAGGCGCGGGCGTTGGTGGCTGTGAGCTTGATGCTCCACCCGGCTCCCGGCTTCGATCCGTAGCCATTGACCAAGAGGGCATCGAGCAAGGCCACGAGGCTTCCCGCCTGTCCGGTCAGGACCGGCGCGGAGGCGTCCGTCGATTTGTAGAAGGTCCAGGGCATATCAGGAGGCTCCGACGGTGTTGGAGATTTCGATGGCGACGGGTCCGCCGCCGCTGCTGTTCTGGCTGGTGAGGGTGCTGACGAGGTAGAAGGACTTCCCCGTCAGCTCGCCCGTGCCGCTGATGATGAAGTTCTCCTGAAACGTCCCTGCCGGGTGCAGCGGCATCCACAGACCGCGCAGGTATCCGCGGACGTGGTTGCCGACCTCGGCCCCCGCCACGAGGAAGTACCGGGAGAGGTAGAGACCGCCGTCGCAGGGATTCGGGAACGGGAGGTTGCCCCCGATGCCGTAGTTGGCCGCGGTGAAGATGCTGGTCATCTTCCCCGCCGCAATCGACTTGGTCACGCCGCTGAGGGTCCGGGCGATGTAGTGCCCGGCCAGCGTGGTGAAGCCGGCATGAGCGCCGACCCATTCGCCGTTGTAGCCGCCCTGATTGGCCGTGGTGCGGGCGATCAGGATGGACTGAAAGGAATCCGCCGGGTTGAACGAGATGAACTCCCCGAAGTAAAGGCCCAGCGCGATGCTCGCGGTGTCGCCGGTGTAGAGGTAGAGAATGAAGGTCCTGTCGTCGGCAACCGCCGCCCAGACCCGTGCGGTGGCGTCGGCGGTGTTCGACTTGCGGACGTAGAGGCCGCTGGCGGAAACCTGCGCCACGGTCGGATACGGATCGGTGCCGGTATCCACGTCGGTCATGGCCTCGTAGGCGCGGACCTGCGCCTCCTTGGCCCCGCCGCCGCCGGCACCGGAGTCATCCACCCGGAGATAGTGCCGTGCCCTTGCAGCGGCGCCATTCCGGTAGGCGGCCTTGTTCGTCCCGGTGAAGGCTTTGCTCCAGCCGGCGGCAGGCTGTGACCCGTACCCGTTGACGAGGATGGCGTCGAGGAGGGCAATGAGTGAACCGACGGTTCCGGTCAGTGTCGGGGCCGAGGCATCGGTCGATCGGTAGAAGGTCCAGGGCATGAGGAGTTCTGGTTAAGGGCTGACGACAGGCGCACCGGCGAGCCAGGAGTCGAGCGGCTCACCGGCGTAGAAGCGGGGGATTGGGCCGCCGTGCATCCAGTAGTCGAACTGGTAGAGCGCGGCGTCGTTGTCGGGCACAGTGCGGAGCTGCTGAACCTCGACGGCGACCGCTTGCCGCCAGTCTTCGAGGGCTTCGAGTTCGCCGACCGTGATCCGGCCGGTGATGGTGGGGAACACGCGGGAGCCCGCCGGGTAGGACCGGCTCAAGGAACTCGCCAACGACAAGGTCCGGTTCCGGTGAACGGCGACCTCGGCCACGTCGAAGGACTCCCAGTCTTCGATGTCCCCGGAATGCACGAAGACCAGGTCGCCGGGCTGCGCCTTGAAGCTGTCGGCGACGACGGTCAGGGACGATCCAGCGGCAACTCCGGTCAGGGTGGCGCCTCGACCCCAGTGCGGCACCAGGGCGAGGCCTGCCTTCGCGGCCGCCTTGAGGCGTGCAACCATGGCCAGACGTTCCGCCAGGTCGAGAGGCACGAGCCGGAAGCGAATCTTCTCCCGCGGCTTCAACCGCAGACCCACCCGGGCCTCGGAGCCGGTGACCGCCGACTCGATCCGGGTATCCCATGAGCGCGACCATTCCACCGGCTGCCGCCAGTCGGGCGCGTGCGGGATCACCACGGCATCGTTGTAGGTCGTGACGGGCATGGGTCAGGTCTTGAGGCCAATGTCCATGCGGCGACGCCGGATCACGTCGACGATGAGCGCCTGGCCGTCGGCGCTTTCGAGGAACTCGCGGGCGTGCTTGCGGTTGTCGACCAGGACGAGGCTCATGTTGGCGGTCGACCCTCCTGCCGGCTGCGATTGGGGCGAGAACCCAGGTCGAGGCTCGTTCTCTGGCGGTGCGTAGAAGTCCTCCGTGGGGCCGGAGACGGCCGCCATGATTCGCTCGGTGATGCCGGCGGGAACGATCAGGCCGGGGCGATCAGGCACGAACAGCTCCGGTCCTTCCTCACCGACGAGAGCCGGCATGCCGGGCGTCGGTCGACCGCCCTTGGCGAAGGCCCCGGAGATGGCTGCCAACGCGGCCAGCATCGCCGCCATGCCGACCACGGCTGCGACACCGTAGGAGGAGATGGAAGACATCATGGCCCCAGGCGCTTTGGCAGCGGCGTCGGTGGCACCCTCCTGCGTCGAGAACATCATGTTCTTCACCGCCATCAGGGCGCGCTTGGCGATCCACTCCGCGAACATCCGAGAGATGGCGGAGATGACGCCGTTGAGGATGGAACTGCCAATGCTCCGGAGGGCATCCGCCCAGTCCATCGTCCCCTTCACGAGGCCTTCGATGCCCCCAGCGATGCCGTCGATGGCGGTGCCGATGACGTTGGAAAACGCCCGGGCCACAGATTCCGCGGCGGTGCCGAGCCGGTTCTCCAACTCGGTGATGGTCGCCAGCATCTGGTCCCGCATGGAGTACGGGTCCGGGGCGCCTTCGGCCCGGGTCAGTTGGCCTTCCACGCCATGCCGCTCGCTTTCCAAGCCGCGCATGGATTGGGTCAGGCCTTCGCGGACATCCGCGTCCTGTTCGACTTCAAGCCGGGCGCGGAGGCGCTCAATCTCCTGGTCGATGAGTAGGATTTCCTCCCGCAAGAGCGCGATCCGCTGTCGGTACTTGTCGGCTTCAAGGGTGCCGAAGTCGGCTTCGAGTTTGGCCATCTCGTCCGCCACCAACTGCCGGCGTCGGCGCAGGTCGTACTCGGCCTCCCGGAGTTCGTAGGCGATGCGCTTGCGACGCTCGCCCGCGGGGTCGAAGTCAAAGTCCGATCCGGCCCCGGCGGGCTTCACCGGCGGCAAAGCGGGCGGCGACCAGAGGGACCCCGCCGCATCCCGCAACTCTTCGAAGCCCTTCTTCCCCTCTTCGATAAAGGTGCGGAAGGTCGCCGCGGCACCCTGAATCGGGACCACGAAGGCGTCGCGCAGTGCGTCGCCAGTCTTCCCGGCGCTTTCGACCACGGCCTTGCCAGTCGTGAGGACCGACGCCACCAGCTCAAGGCCTGCCGCCTTGGCCTTGTCTCGGGCCTCGCCGAACCGGCCTTGTACCACCAGAAGGCCCGCGCCCGCCAAGTCACCCGCGGCCCGCACGGCGACCTTCAGGTGGTCGATGAGGGCGCGCAGCACAAGGGTGGGTTGTTCCCAAACCCGGGCCAGCAGCCGACCAAGAGCGAGGAACGAGGCGCTGACGGCAGTCGATTGGACGGTGGCCGTCTGCCACCAGATGCGCCCGGCGACGATCAGGGCATGGATGTCGAAGACCAGGTAACGGAGGGCTTCGGAGAGGAAGCCAGCGGCCTTGCGGATGGCGTCGTTGGCCTTCAGCCACTCGATGAGCCGGTTGGTGACGTCCAGCAGCGTCGGCAGAAGTTCGGCGAGGGTGGTCCTCGCGACGCCTTCCACTGCCATCTTGAGGCGGCTGATGTTGTCGTTGAGCAGGCTGGCCCCTGCCGCGGCTTCTGGTGCCACGACGACACCGAAGGCCCGCGCCTCTTCGGTCATCGCCCGAATCCCCGCCGCCCCAGAATTGAGGAGCGGGATCATGCTGACGCCCTCCTTGCCGAAGAGTTTCAGCGCGAGCGCGGTCTTCTCGATCCCGTCCGGCATGGCCGCAAAGCGGTCGGCGATGTCTTCGAGGATTTCCCGCTGCGGACGGAAGGCCCCCTCGGCATTGCGAAGTTGAATGCCGAGGGTGGTGAAGGACTCCGCGCCCTCGTCCACAGACCGGGCGAGGAACTTCAACCCGTTCTGGAGCTTCTCCGCCGACGAGTCCGCGAGGGTGGCCGCGAAGTTGAGCGCCGTCAGTTCGTCCGCGGCGATGCCGAGCTTCTGCGAGACCTCGTCCGCCCGGTCCATCTCGGTCAGCGCCTTCCCCAGCTCAGTGCCGATCCGGTAGACCGAGAGCCCGGCCAGAAAGGTGCTGCCCAGCCCGAGGGCGAATCCACGGATGCGAGTTGCCGCGGCTTCCAGAGGGCCGTTGATGGCAGCCCGGAATTGGCGCATGCCCGCCTGCACGGCCCCGAGGCCGGTCAGCTTGACGACGACTTCAACCGTGTCGGCGGGCATGGGTTCAGGGGTGAGGGAAGGCGCCCGCCTTGGCGGCGAGCGTCAGTCGGTGGGCGGCGGCTTCGAGGTAGGCCAGGAGTTGGCGAAGGGTCAGGCGCATGACCCAGTCGGCCGGATAGCCCTGCCAGACCAGGAAATCCACCGCCCGGGTCAGCGGGCGGTCAGCGTCGCCGTCAGCGTGCCTTGCAGGGCGGCGCCGACGCCGCGGAGCTTTCCCAGGAGTTCCTCGCGGAAGTTGATCTCGATGGCGGTCTGGAGGAGCGAGAGCGCCTGCGAGGCGGACAGCGCGTCCAGACGCGCCTGAGGCAGGCCAGTGGCCTTCGCCAACAGCGTATTGGCCAACTCGCCGCCGGAAAGCACCGCCTCGCGCAGCTTGTCAGCGTTTAGGCGCACGGCTCCGTCCGGCCCGATAGCCTGCGTCCCGACGACCTGCTCGATGCCGCCGGCCAGTTTCTGGAGGAACTGGAGTGCATCGACCCAGCGGAGTTCACGGACTTGGACCTGTTCGCCCCCGATGTCGACCGTCCGAACGGGGTCCAGCATTTCGAGTTCGGTGCTCATGGATCAGTTGGCGGGCGGGTGGATGACGGGGACCCCGTTCTCATCGACTTCCGGGGTCGGCTTGGCCCCCCGGGTCTTGGGCGCGGTCGTGGACCCCGTCCAACCGCAGTAGGTCCGCAGGAAGATCGCGGCCGCGGTGGCGGCGGCGACCTCCTCCTTGCTGACAGGCCGTACCTCGGTACTGGCGAGGTAGAGCGTGTACACCTCGGCGTAGGAGGCGCACCGCTGTTCCTTGTCGGGGGCGGACGCGCAGCCGGCGAGCAGGGCCAAGGCGGCGCAGAGGGCGAGGATGGTGAGGGCGGGTTTCATGGGGGATGGGCGTGGGGGGGTGAAGGTCAGACTTGGCTGCGGCGCTTGATGGTGGGAATGCCCGTGGCGGTGGCGCGGACCGTGTACTTCCCGAACTCGCCGCTCTGTTCGGGCCACGCGGTGACGGAGAGGACTCCGGTGAAGCTGATCTCGCGCAGCGGCACGCCGCTGAACTGGTTGGATTCGAGGATCCGGACGGACCCGCGGAAGAGCACCTGGCTGTTGCCGGTGTAGCTCTCGAAGGTGATGGCGCTGTTGCCGAAGGTGAGGCTCAGGTCGTCGCCGTCACTGACGGTGACGCTCGCAGGGAGGACCGTCAGAACCCCGGCGCCAGGGTCGACCGTGTAGTCGGTCCCCTCCACCAGGGTGGTGACGCCCTTCTTCACGACCACCGTGTTCAGTCCGACCGCGCCGACGAAGTAGCAGCGGCCCTTCACGACGCCGGTCAGGCTGGCGGTGCCGGCGGGGGCGGTGGTCGCCGCCTGACTGGTGCTCGACGGCGACTGCGCCAGATGGAGCAGCCGGTGGTTGAAGGCGTCCATCTCGTCGAGGGTGAACTCCCAACGGTCGTGGACGGTGTCGACCTGCTCGTCATTGACCCGGCGGAAGCCGCCTTCGGCCACCATGCGGGTCTTGTACTGCTTCTCGGGCGTGTGCTTGTAGTCGGCGACGTTGCCGCAGTCGACATAGCCCGACTCGCCGGTCGGTTGAACGAACAGGCGGGCGGTGAGTTTCTCGTGGGCCTCGATGTGCCCGAGGGTAATGGCGGTTGGCATGGGATCAGTCGGAGTCGGGGGTTGGGGTTTCGTGAACCTTGGCGGCGCCCGCCTCGATGAGGTTCGAGGCGCACGTCGCCGGGAGGCTCAGGACGGTGCCGGGGTCAAAGCGTTGGCCGTTCACCCAGTGCTCGCGGAGGAGTTCCACTTCCTGGATGCGTCGGACCTGTGGGGTGCGGCGGCTCATGCGTTGGGGTGATGACGTTGACGGTCGAGTTCGGCCTCGCGGTAGAAGCACGGACGTCCGCGAAGCTCCTGCCCGAGGGCGTTGATGGCGTTAATGGTCGCCGTGGTCTGCGCCATCATCTGGCGGACCAGCCACGCGCTGAAGAGGAGCGAGACGATGGCGGTGACGAGGGACAGCCACACCACGTCCTTCTCACGGGCCACATCGGCGACGTGTGTCACCGGGGCAAGTGCGTCGGTGGTCGCCGCCAGCAGGGCCAGCCCGTGCAGGATACAAAGCCCGATGGCGATGGAGGTGAGGCGGCGAAAGCGTTCGAGGCGTCTCATAGGGTTCCAGTGATGCCGAGGGGCTTCACGTAGGAGGTGGAGAGGATGTTCAGGACGACGCGGTTGACGCCGTCGACCTTGCCGAGGTTCTGCCAGGCGGGGTCGTAGAGTTGGAACTCGATGCCGGTCTGTCGCCGCCCGCTGAGGGCTTCGAGGCCGTGCTGGAGGAGTCGCTCCCACGGGACCCCGAGGCCACCGTGGCGGTTGCGTTCCACGTTCTCCTCGATCACCACGGGCGTGTAGACGAGGTGGGCCGCGACTCCGTCCTTGGCCGAGGCCGGGATGCCGAAACTGGCGATCTGCCAGACGATCATGACCACCCCGGCACCCTTGAGTGCGGCTTCCCGGCCGGGCGTGCGGTCGTAGGCGCCGTCATCGAGCAGCACCGG
>VFQN01003072.1_pt1 | contig 24631 bp, 18 predicted proteins | sample 3512371 | NCBI WGS metagenome assembly VFQN01 (sample SAMN10412370, study PRJNA504923) | tailings metagenome | isolation source: Replicate 2 from Balatoc abandoned mine | place: Philippines: Itogon, Benguet | collected 2017-08-28 | reverse complement strand
GCCTAACGTGTAGTAACCCGCAGAGCCGCTGCGCCTTCCGCAGCCTATTCCGATCCGCTAGTCGTCAGCCAGAGCCGCCAAGTCCTTCAGGCACAAGATCCTGTGGAGAGGGATGCCAGGCTTGGCGCGGGGATAGGCTGGTCTGCGTAAGGGGATATGCTGCACGCGTCAGGGAAGCTCGTCAAGCGGACTCCGGACGCCGCGACCACCCGTGTTCAGCACGTGCGTGTAGATCATCGTCGTGCTGACGTCCCGGTGTCCGAGCAGGTCCTGGATCGTCCGGATGTCGTAGCCCGACTGCAGCAGGTGTGTCGCGAACGAGTGCCGGAGCGTGTGGCAACTGGCCGGCTTCGTGAGCCCGGCTCGCACCACCGCGTGCCTGACCGCTCGCTGCAGCACGGTCTCGTGCAGATGGTGCCGACGCCGCTGCCCCGTCGGCGCATCGACATGCGTCCGCGTTGCCGGGAAGACCCACTGCCACGCGAGTTCACGCCCCGCGTGCGGGTACTTCCGGTCCAGCGCGTCCGGCAGCGCGACCCAGCCCGCCCCGTCCACGAGATCGACACGATGCCGCTCGCGACTCTGCTCCAGACGCGCCGCCAGCGGTTCGACCAGCCGCGCAGGCACGACCGTGACACGGTCCTTGCGACCCTTGCCGTCACGCACTCGCAGCTCACGACTGCCGAGATCGACGTCCTTGATCCGCAACGTGAGGCACTCCAGCAGCCGAAGCCCGCCGCCGTAGAGCAGCGACGCGACCAGCCACTCGGTGCCCTGTAGCTGCGCCAACAACTGCCGGACTTCTTCGCGCGTGAGGACGATCGGCATCCGCGCGGGACGCCGGGCGCGGACCAGGCCATTCAGCCAGTCGAGATCCACGCCGAGGACCGCAGTGTAGAGGAAGAGGAGTGCACTGAGCGCCTGGTTCTGCGTCGAGGCAGCGACGCGACCGTGCACGGCCAGCGACGACAGGAACGCCGTCACCTCCGCCTCACCCAGGCTCCGCGGGTGCCGCCGGCCGTGGAAACGAACGAAGCGTCGAATCCACCCGACGTACGCCTCCTCCGTGCGTGGCGAGTAGTGCCTGGCCCGGAGCGTCGACCGCACGACCTCCAACAACATGCGCCGCCCGTCATCCGCTCCAGACACGCAGACGCGTGATGCGAAGACCACGCCAGCCATGATTCGCGGTGCACTCCGGATCCGCGCGTGGAACGCCCGAGCCGTGTGCAGTACTTGCCCCCCGGAGCCGGCGTCGGGTGGCTGTTCCTGCGATCTCCGCGTGCAACCGGCGGCGTTGCGTCAGGGGCTGCCGACCCGCCGGGCCGTCCACGTCGCGCTGCGGTACTCCCCCATGTCCAGCGTGCCCGACAGCGTGTCGCCCGAGAGGTCGCCTGTGAACCGGTAGGTGAGCGCGTCGCCGGTCCGCTCGGTGACGCGGCTCGTCAGTGTAACGCGCGCGCCGTCGATGCTGCCGCCGATGTCGCGCGTGACGAAGTCGCCCTGATGGGCGCCGTCGATTCGATCGGCCCGCTGCCGTAGGTGCAGGACATGGGTGCTGCGCGACGCCGCGTAGGCAATCTCGACGCGCCACTGCCCCGTCACGTCTCCGGCCGGCGACGCCGGCGCCGATGCAGGCGCCAGGGTGTGCGGGCCCGACAACACCGCGGCGACACGCGCGGCGACCACCTGCTCGTCGCCCGGCGCCAGCATCGACGTCGTGAGGACGATGCCGGCATCGCCGGGCAGGCCCTCGCGAGCGCCGGCCATGGCGCCGCCGGTCGCGATACGCGGCTCGCCCTCGTACAGCAGGTCGGCGGCCTGCTGTCCCGTGAGGCCGAGTGCGGCGGCACTCCAGCGCAGCGTGACGCGGGGGCTGCGGTTGGAACGGTCCTCCCACGGCTCGCGCGCCACGATCGCCGTCACGCCCGTCACCCGCCGTGCGGCCGTCGCGATGTGCTCGGCCCGTGCGACCCAGCCCTCCCATTCGGCCGCGTGGTCGCGCGTCACCCAGCTCTCGATCGCGACCAGCATGCCGACCACTTCCTCGCGGCCCACCTTCATCGACCGCGCGTAGCCGTGGTGCGGCGCGCTGTGCACCCACGCCGCGCGCACGAGGTCCTTGCGCCCCAGCAGCACGCCCGCGCTTTGCGGCCCGCGGATGATCTTGCCGCCGCTGTAGCACACCAGGGTCGCGCCACGCTGCAGGTGGATGTTGGGCACGGTGAGGATCTCGGCGGCCGCGTCCACCAGGATCGGCACGCCGTGCGGCTGGGCGATGCGCGCGATGGCCTCGAGCGACATCGGCCCCGTCTCGTTGCGCGGGTTGGCGAAGACGTAGATCATCGCCGTCTTCGGGCCGATGGCCAGCGCGAGTTCCTCCGGCGTGTTGGCCTCGACGATCGAGACGCCCACCGCGCGGATGGCGGCATCGTAGACGTTGCGCGAGTGCCCGGGGATGATGACCTCGGTCTTCGCGAAGCCGCGCAGATCGGGGATGCGCACGTGCAGGTCGGGGTTGCCGCCGGCCACGCAGGCGGCCGTGGCGTGCGTCATGGCCGCCGCGCACCCCGAGCTCACCATGCCCCACTCGGCGCCGGTGAGGGCGGCGAGCTTGGCGCCCGCAGCCTCCATCAACTCCTCAAGATTGACGTACTGCTGGTTGGCGACACTCTTGGCGGCCCGCACCTCGGGCAGTTCCATCGAGCCGCCGATGATGGTCAGCGTGCCACGCGCGTTGACGATCGGCCGCACGCCGAGCGCCGCATAGTAGTCGGTCGGCGGCGGGGCGCTCGCGGCGGCCTGGCGAGCGGCAGACTGCCCGGCGGCCGAGGCCGCGCCGGGCACGAGCGCGCCGAGGCCGAGCGCCCGGGCCGCCCGAAACAGCTGCCGCCGACTCCAGTTCGGTGATGGTGCGTTCATGAGTGGTACTGCCGCGATGCCGGAAAGGGCTCAAGGCGAAGGGCTCAAGGCGAAGGGCTCAAGGCTCAGAGAGCTTTCTGAGCCGCGAGCCGTGAGCCGAGTGAGTCGCGGGCCTGGAACTCGCGGGACGCCCGAGGGCGTCCCGCGTCTGGCGGACGGCTCGGACAGCCGTCCCTACCGTCGCACCCCTGGACAGCCGTCCCTACCGTCGTACCTCTGGACAGCCGTCCCTACCGCCGTGCCTCAGAACAGGAACTTGATGCCCAGTTCCGCGCGGCGCATCGTGTCGGCCGACGCGATGATGCCGAAGTTGGCGGCGCCGAACGTGGTGTTGGGCGCGCCCCAGTTGACCTGGTTGAACAGGTTGAACACCTCGGCGCGCAGCTGGATGCGCGAGCGGCCGCCGGTGGCGATGTTCTTCATGAACGACACGTCGGTCGAGCTGAACTTCCGGCCGCGCAGGTAGTTGCGCGGCGTGTTGCCGAACGTGTACAGGTCGGGCAGCGCGAACGCGGCCGGGTCGATGCAGTTGACCAGGCCGAGGCCGTTCGGGTTCTGCTGGCAGTTCAGCGTGACGTTGGCGTTCACGAGGTTGGGCCGCTGGCTGCCGATGCCGATGTTGGCGCGGTCCGGCTGGATCGTGACGTTGAGCGGCGTGCCGCTCTGGATCGTGGAGATGCCGCCGATCTGCCAGCCGCCGAGGAAGCCACGCAGGAAGACGTTGTCGGACTCGCGGAAGAACGGCATGTCCCACACGTAGCTCACGACGAGGCGGTGCGGCACGTCCCAGTTGGCCGGGCCGTAGTCGCTCCAGATGTCGTAGTTGTTGACGATCGCGCCGCCGCCGTTGGAGTGCGTCGCCATGTCACGCGTGCGCGACCAGGTGTAGTGCGCATTCATCAGGAACCCGTTGACCATCCGCCGCCGCGCGATCAGGCTCACCGAGTCGTAGTTGGCGATGAGGTCGTTCTGAATCGTGCGGATCTGCCGGAACAGCTGATTGGGCCGGCGCGGGTCGATCGCGCCGGGACCGGGCAGGGGCGTGTTGTTGAAGAAGCTGCGGTCGAGGTTCTTCGTGCGCGACGCCAGGTACTGGAACTCGACGACCGTGCTGCCGAAGATCTCGTGCTGGATGTCGGCGCTCCACTGGTTCTTGCGCGCGTTCGGCAGGTTCCGGTTCGGCGTGATCATGTTCGGCGGACCGCCGGGGCCCACCGTGCCGAACGGCTGGTCGAACGACAGCGTCGGGTTGAGCGGGTTGTTGTTGAACGTGAACTCGGCCGCGATCGGCGGGTTGTTGGTGAGGAACGTGAACGAGTTCATCTGGTTGGGGTTGTAGTAGATGCCCCAACCGGCACGCACCACCGTCTTGTCGCTCAGGCGATAGGTCGCCCCGAGGCGCGGCGCCCAGTCCTTGTTGTTGGGCTCGTGGAACTCGAAGCCCACGGCCGGGAACGAGGTGGGGATGATCTGCGTCTGCGTGGCGTCGAGCATCGAGGCCAGGCCCTCGTAGGTCTGCACCGGCGTGTTGCGCTCGTAGCGCAGGCCGAGGCTCAGGGTCATGTTGCGCGTGGCCTGCCACACGTCGTTGACGAAGAACCCGTTACGCCACTGCCCCACGTGCCCCTGCACCTGGTCCACCGGCGTGCCGACGGTGATGGGCACGCCGGTCAGGAAGTCGGCCATCGAGTAGCCGGTCATCTGGCCGTTGAAGCTGAACGCGCCGCGCGGGCTGTTGGCGGCGCGACGCCCGGTGGCCATCCGGCGCAGGTCGAAGCCCGTACGGATGTTGTGCGTGCCCTTGCTCCACGACAGCACGTTCGACATCTGGAACGTGGTGTCGAACTGATACCAGTTGGTGCCGCCGTTGCCGAGGCCGGCAAACGCCGTCACGCCAATCGTCGGAATCCCGGGGTTGTCGTAGCGCACGTCACCGTCGAAGCCGGGAATGCCGATGTCGGCTCCGGCCGTGGTGTCGCCGGCGATCGTGAAGTTGTTCAGCGAGTCGAAGTCGATGCGGTGGTAGCCGATGCGGAAGTCGTTGAGCAGCGTGGGCGACAGCGTCTGCTGCCACGACCCGAGGGTGTTCTTGTTCACGCGCGGCTGGTACAGCCCCTGCGTCGGGCTGATCGCCCCGAAGCCGTCGAACGCGTCCACCCAGTTGTAGCGGACGTACACACGGGCGCTGTTGGTGATGTTCTGGTCCACGCGCGCCAGGATCTGGTCGATGTTGCTCTCGGTGAGCACAGGCCCCTGGTAGTTGTTGGCCGTCCCCGGACCCGTGGGCGCCGGATAGTACTGGAGGAGGCGCAGCGCCTCGTCCGAGATGTCCGACAGCGGAATCTGGTTCCCCGGATACGGCACCTTCGTGAACGGATTGACGATGGGCGTCGCAATCTCGCCGAAGTCGCCACGCCGCATCCGCTCGGTCGGCACCGACGCGATGGGGCTCGTCGTCCGCTCCGATCGCAGCCCTTCGTAGGCGCCCATGAAGAACGTCTTGTTGCGGCCGTTGTACAGTCCCGGGATGATCACCGGGCCGTCGAACTGCACGCCGAACTGGTTGCTGCGCTTGGGCGGCTCGGGCAGGTTCGGATTGTCGAAGTAACCACGGCTCTCGAGCGCATCGTCCTGGAAGTACTCGAACAGCGCGCCGTGGAACGCGTTGGTGCCCGCCTTGGTGACGACGTTGACGTGCACGCCGAGGTACGACCCGTACTCGGCCGACGTGCTGCCCGTCTGCACCGCCACCTCCTGCACGGCGTCGGCCATCGGCCGCATGCTGGTCATCGCGAGCAGGTTCGACGTGGCGTTGATGCCGTCCATTGTGAGGCTGTTCTGGATCTCGCGCTGACCCGCGCCACGGAACGAGAGGCCGATGTCGGTCGTGTTGCCGCGGAGCACGCCCGGCGTGGTCGCGGCAAACTGCCACACGTTGCGGCCGCTCGACGGCAGGTCGATGACGGCGCGCGCCTCGACGGTCTGCGACACGGCCGCGCGGTCGGTCTGGATCGTCGTGTTGGCCGCCTCGACCGTGACGGTCTCGGACAGCTCACCGACGCTGAGGACCGCGTCCTGACGGACGACCTGGTTGCCACCCACCCGGATGTTCGTGGCCTTGAAGGTCTGGAACCCCTGCAGGCTGATGGTGATCTCGTAGGTGCCGAGCGGCACGGCGTTGAACTGGTACACGCCGGCGTCGTTGGTGAACCCGGTCAGCGTGGTCTGCGTGCCGACGTTGACGGCGGTCACCGTCGCCCCGGGCAACACGCCGCCGCCCGAATCGGTGACCGTGCCCACGAGGCCGGTTTGCGACGCGAGCTGCGCGAAGGCAGGGGCGGAGAGGGAAAGGGCGAGTAGCGCGGTACACAGCAGTCGGAGCACGCGAGTGTCCTCCTCGGGCGAATGGGGTCGTGAAACATGTACGTCCAGATGCGGACACGCGTTTCACTCCTGTCGAGGCGCCAAACGTAAACGAAATCCGTCGCGTTGTCCATGCGTCGCACGTTGCACCATCGTGTGACGAATGCCGCCCGCACTTGTGGCCCTCGCGCGCTTGCCGCTATCCTCGCGCCAATCTCGCCGTGCCCGTCCGCCGACCTGCGTGCGGACCCCGGCAACGCTGCGCCGTCACCCCACTGGAGGAGTCGCCCGTGTCCACCCAGCCCGTTCGTTCCCGCCGTTCAGCATTCCGGTCTCTCTTTGCCACGCTTGGCGCCGGCGCAGCCGGCCTCTTCGGCACGCGCGCCCACGCCGCGCCCGCCGACATCACCGGCATCGTCACCGTGCCAGACGCCAGCCTGCAAGCGGCGGGACAGAAGCAGGTGCCGCTCTTCTCCTCGGTGAAGGTGCATGGCGGCCTCGTGTTCGTGGCCGGCAAGGGCTACCACGAAGAGGGTGACATCCGCGTGCACACCAAGCAGGTGCTCGACCAGCTCGAGGCCGAGCTGACCAAGGTCGGGTCGTCGATGGAGAAGGTGCTCAAGGTGAACGTGTACCTGCACGACCTGCAGGACTACGCCGCGATGAACGAGGTGTTCCGCGGCCGCTTCGGCCCGAACCCGCCGGTGCGCACGACCATCGCCTGCTACGGGGGCGTGCCCGGCAAGTCGCTGGTCGAGATCGACTGCATCGCTGCAGCCTGACGGCCTACAGCCTGCAGCCTACTGGCCCCGCGCCCGGCGGACGGCTCGGAGAGCCGTCCCTACCGGTGGGCGGTAGGCTGCAGGCTGAGATCTACGCCTTGCCCTGGAGCACCTCGCGCAGGCGCTGGGCGACGACCTTCTCCTCGCCGGGCTGCATCATCCACACGCCGATCATCAGTTCCTGGCCCGGACGGACGCCGATCGAGGGCGTGCCTTCGCGCAGGCGTCTGGAGACCTCCTGGCCGGTGATGCCCGTGACCGCCGTGTCGAGCTTGATCTGCAGGTGCGGCACGTGGTTGGCCACCTCGGGCACGATGATCTCGGCCGTGACGCCCTTCACGCCGCTGATGCTCTTGCGGATGACCTCCGCGCGCCGCTCGTACTCGCGGTGCAGCGCCGCGTGGTCGAGCTTCACGAACCGCTCGAGCGCCACGAGCATCCCGAGCATCTCCTCCTTGTTCACCTTCATGCCGCGGCCGATCGCGTTGCCGTTGGGCGCCGCGTTGGCGCGAGCCGCCGCGATGAGGTCCTTGCGCCCGAGCAGTAACCCGGCACTCTGCGGTCCCCGGATCCCCTTCCCGCCCGAGAACGCCACGAGGTCGAACCCCATGGCGGTGAACTTCCACAGGTTCTCCACCGGCGGCACGTCGGCGGCGCAGTCGTTCATGGTGACGACACCGTGCTTCTTGCCGAGGGCGACGAACTGCTCGTCGCGAATCTGCCCCACCGAGTTGTTGTTGTTGTAGAAGAGCATCATCGCCGTCTGCGGGCCCACGGCACGCTCGAAGTCGGCGACCGTCTCCACCTCGACCAGCTTGACGCCGCAGTTGCGCACGGCGTGGTCGTAGCCGAACCGGTGCGACTTCTGGATGATGACCTCGGTCTTCATGCCGACGAGGTTCGGCAGGTCCACGATCTTCTGCTGGTCGGTGCCGGTCAACACGCCCGCGGTGCCGAGCGTCATGGCCGACGCCGCACCCGACGTCACCATCGCGGCCTCGGCCTTCACCAACTCGGCGATGCGCGCGCCGACCTTGTCGTGCAGGTCGTTGAGGTACACGAAGTGCTTCGAGGCGTAGTTGATGGCCTCCATGACTTCGGGCGGCATCAGCGAGGCCGTCATGTCGGTGTAGGTGCCGGCGGCGTTGATGAACGGCCGCACCCCGAGTTCCTTGAAGTAGTCGCGGCGACGCGCGGTCTGGGCCATGGCGACAGGGGCAGCAGCGCCGACGAGCCCGCCCACGAGGGGCAGGCTGGACAGGCGCTCGAAGAACGTTCGACGGGTCAACATCTTGCACTCCTCATGGTGGGCCGGGCACGCCGCCGGCCTTCGATACGACTCACAGGCTTCCTCGGTCCGGGCCGACGCGGCCGGCCCGGCTCCTCGATCTACTGCGCCGCGACCAGCGCCACGCGGAGGCGCTCCTTCCCCTGCGGCTGCACCTGGAGGGTCGTGCGGGCCGGAGGATCGGTCGGGAACGTCTCGGCGAAGACGGCATTCACCCGGGGCAGGTCGGCGACATCGGTCAGATACACCGTCACGTTCGCGACGTCCTTCCAGTCGAACCGCACGCCGCGCAGCATGGTCCGCAACCGGGTGAACAACGCCCGGGCTTCGGCCTCGACGTCGGGCTGGCCGTCGGGTGCGGTCGCGGCGGCCATCCACGCCGTATCGCCCACGCGCAGCACCTCGCCCGCACCGGACAGCCGCTCGCGCGTCAGCCGCGGCCGGGCCGCCACGAAGGTCAACTCGGCCCGAATGGGACCAGGCAGGCGCGGCACCGTGACCTGGCCCCTCGGCCGTGGTGCGCCCGGCAAGGCCTGCGCCAGCGCCCGGCCCAGGGCGCCCGCCTCGTCGGGTCGCGTGCCGTACGCCTGCGCCGACACGACATCGTCCAGGCCGAGACCAGCGGCCCCGAGCGTCGTGGTGATGTTGGCGACGGTCTGCGCCACCTGCGCGTCCACCGCCTCCCCTACCGCCCGCGTCGCCGGATCCTGGCCGCCCATGCCCGACACGTACAGCGTGTCGCCCGCCCAGACCGCCGGCGAATAGGGACCGAGCGGCGCCGGCAACGCCCCGGCCGGCGGCCGGACGACCGCGATGCCAGCGAGGTCGGCATAGCCGATGCACGCGATCTCGACGCCGGCGCTGGCCGGCAGCGCGGCGGCCTGGATGGTCGTACGCGCCGGCACGCGCTCGCGGAAGTACGATCCGTACACCTCGTTCATGGCCGCGTAGTCGTCCATGCTCGCGAGGTAGACGTGACACTTCACCAGGTGCTCGTACCCGAGCCCAGCGGCCTTCAGCACGGCGCCGATGCCGTCCATGGCCTGGCGCGTCTGCGCCTTCATGTCGGCGGGCGACGGCCCCTCACCCGGCAGGCCGAGCTGACCCGAGATGTAGATCGTGCGGCCCACCACCACGCCGGGTGAGTACGGGCGCCCCGCCGGGGCGCCCTCGGGACGGACCACCCGACGGCCGGGAGCAGGCGGCTGCGCGCCAGCGCTCGCCACGCCAAGACAGCCCGCGAGGAGCGACAGGACCGCCAGGTGCCGGGCCGCACGCGACGGCCGGCCGGGACGGCCGGCCCTACCAGCAGCGCCCATCGGACTACTCCTGGGAACTGGTCCGGCGTGCAGGTCGCGTCGATCCCTGCGGCGCCACCGGGGCCTTCGTCCAGTCGATGGCCGCCCGTCCGTTCAGATCCCACACCACCTGGCCCGCACGAACGGTCAACTCGCACTCGAGCTTCTGCGTGCCGTCCATCTTCGCGCCCGACGAGTCGATGAACCCGAACTGCCCCTTGCGCAGGGCGAGCACCGCGACGTCGGCTTCGGTCCCCACCCCGAGGTGGCCGAGGTCGTCGCGCTTGATCACGGCAGCCGCCTTCGACGTGTTGGCCGTGATGACGTCCTTCAGCGGCATGCCCAGGTTCATGAGCTTCGACATGACGTTGAGGATGTCCTTCATGCCGGCGTTCATGCTGCCCGTGTGCAGATCCGTGCTGATGACGTCGGGATAGAACCCCTGCCTGGTGGCCGGCACGGCCTGTCGCCACAGGAAGCTGCCCCCGCCGTGGCCGACGTCGAAGATCACGCCGCGCTTGCGCGCCGCGGCCACATGGGGCTCGAGCTGTCCCTGCTCGTTGACGATCGGGTGCCGGCCACGCACGTGCGCATACATGTGCGTGAGGATGTCGCCCGGCCGGAGCCGCTTGTTCAGGAGTTCGTCGAGCGACAGCGGCGGGTTGTGACCACCGAAATCGATCATCACCGGCACGTCGGCCTCGGTGCCGGCCTCCACGGCACGCGTCACCGGATCCCACTCGGGGCCGCTGTAGTGGGCCACCTTGATGCCGACGATGACGCCGGGATGCTCGCGGATGCGCATCGCCGTCAGCTTGGCGCTCATGTCGTTCAGGTCCTGCTCGGCCGGCCCGCCACGCATCCCCGCCCCGACGATGTTGAGGAACGACAGGACGCGCGTCCTCGACGTGTCGATGATCTGCGCCTTGAACTGCGGGAAGCTGCGCCAGCCCGCCCCACCGACATCCACCAGCGTCGTCTGGCCGCTACGGAACGAGTGGCTATCGGGCGGCACGGCCACCATGCCGTTGCTGAGGTAGGCATTCGGCTCGGTGCCGTGGAACACGTGCGCGTGCAGGTCGATGAGCCCCGGCACCACGTAGAGCCCGGCCGCGTCGACGACCCGGCGCGCACGGGCCGCGTCGATCGCGGGCGCCACCGCGGCGATCTTGCCGTCGGCAATCGCGACGTCCATGACGCCGTCGCGCCCGTTCTTCGGGTCGATGACGTGCCCCCCCTTGATGAGCAGCGCGTAGTCCTGCGCCGCCACCGTGAGCGGGGTCATGAAACTCAGGGCTGCCAGCAGGGCGGCACGCAGCAGGGGGGAGGGGGGGAAGGTCGACACGACGAACGTCTCCTGCATCTGGAGGGGCAGCCGCCACGGGAGGATCCGGGTCACGCAGCGGGCACTCCGCCGGTGCGGAACCGGGTCGTCGGCGCGTCTGCCATGGAAGACACCGATGGCCGCGTGTTATAGCACACACCCACATGGAGGCTCTGTCGATGTCGATGTTCCTGCGCGTGCTCGCCGCCCTCGTCTGCTTCACGGCCCTCGTGGCCCCCGTCGTCACGGCGCCGCCGGTGCCGCGTCTGGCGAGCCAGACGGCACCTGCCACCTCACCGCCGGCTCAGCCCGCGGCGTCTCCCGTGACCCCGCTGTCGCCCGAGGCCGTGATAGCCGCCCTCAGGCGCCCGGAGAACAGCACGGGCAACATCGCCGACGCCGTGGAAGCGGCCACCGGGGCGCGCGGGTGGATGTCGTCGGACATGAAACCGATCATGGACGGCAAGATCGTCGGGCGTGCCTGGACGGCGAAGCTGCGTCCGGTCCTGAAGAACGACACGCGCACGTATCCCAACTACCTGCTCCAGGTCCTGGACGAGGCGCCGGCGGGCAGCGTGCTGGTCTACGTCATGGAGGATGGCCTCGAGATCGCCGCGATGGGCAACCTGATGGCCGCCACCGCCGTGGCCCGCGGACTCGAAGGGACCGTGATCGACGGTGCCATCCGCGACGTGACCGAGATTCGCGGGATGGGCCTCAAGGTGTTCGCCCGCCGCATCAGCCCGGCGACCTCCGTCGGCCGCATGGTGAGCGTGTCGAAGCAGGAGCCCGTGATGTGCGCCGACATCCTGGTCACCCCCGGCGACTACATCGTCGGCGATGCCGACGGCGTGGTCGTGGTGCCACACAAGGCAGCCGACCAGGTGATCGCGCTGCTCAAGGACTACGACGCGCGCGAGTCGAAGATGCTGCCGATCATCCGCGAGCAGAAGTCGATGCTGAAGGCGCTGGAGATCTACGGACGCTACTGACGCATGGCGCCACTGAGGTAGGGCCGCGTGTCCCACGCGGCCGTGCCGTGTCAATGGCGCCCTCAACGCAGCTTCGTGCCGAAGGCGTTGGCACCGGCGGCCCACCGGTGGGACTGGCCGGCGATGACGGCATCGTTGTACGACGCCCGTTCGACGACGATCTGCGCCGTGCCACTCGTGGTGGGCAGGCTCTCCACGACGACACCGAAGCGTCGGCCCACGGTCTCGGGAAAGAAGTCGCGCACGGGGACGTTGAAGCGGCTCGACGCCGGCACCGCGTAGGTGTGATCGACGGTCGTCCCGTCCTCGAAGACGACCGTGACTCTCACGGCGGCGTCGATGGCCGACGTGTTGGCCACCAGCACGTAGGTCTCGATGCCGAGGGGACCGCCGACCTCGCCCGCGGCCAGTCCCCATTTCTCTCCGGTCTCGATGGCCCCTCGACTGTTGTGGCCTTCGGTCCATTCCGCGAAGGCGCCCGGCCACCACATGGCGCGCTCCACGAGAACGGGAACGCCGTTGGTGGACGCAATCGCCATGGACACGGCCGTGTCGGCCAGGCGCGGGTCGTCCACGTCGGCCCAGATGTTGAACCGGCTCTGTCCTGACACGGTGTAGCTCTTGGTGAAGCTGCTCGACGGCAGCAGGTATGTCACCTCGATGGCGGCCGCGTCCTGGTTGGGATTGGCAATGAGTGCAAACAGGTCGAAGTACGGCCCGGTGGCCCCCTCGGCGAGGAACCAGGTCGTGGACAGTTCCGGCGAGGCGGCACTCTCGTGGCCGGCGTCGAAGTCGCGGCCGTGCCGCGTGAGGTACATGGCGCGCTCGACGATGACGGGCACGTCGCTGCTGATGGCCGCGGAGAACTCCTCGGACGCCAGCAGCGGCTGCGGGCCTGTCGGCGAGTCGAACTGCTCGACGTTGACCCAGATGTTGAACCGACTGCCGCCAGCCACCGGATACCGCTTGACCAGCGGCGTCAGCGGCGCCGGACGCAGGTAGGTGACCTCCACATCCGCCGCGACCGGGCCGGGATTCTGGATCAGGTAGAAGAGCTGAAACCCCGTCGTCGCGCCTTCGGCCAGGTACCACTGCTGGCGCGGCGCCGCGATGCTCGTCTCGGTGTGGCTGCCGTAGCCGCGACCATCCCAGTGCATCGTCCGATCGGCGATCACGGGCTGCGTGCTCTCGATGACCGTCGCGAGGGCCGTGTCGCCGAGCCCGGGCAGCGTGGCCGGGTTGATGGTCCGACTGGCGAGCCCGTCCATGCTCACGGGCACGGCCACCGACGTGCCGTCGGGCTTCTGGAACGTCACGATCGCATCGGTCGGTTTGCCGGTGGCGTTGAGCAGGGCGATTCGCGTGGAGAAGAACGACCCGGTGGCGCCCTCGGCGAAGTAGCGGGTGAACACACCGCTGGTCACCACGAAGGGCGCTGCGACCTGATCCTGCGCGAGACCCGCAAACGTCTGCGTCGGCGGGGTGAAGGCGAAGAGCGGACGCGTCGGGGTCACGGTATACGTACCGCCCGGGGCGAGCCCGGCGAACGCGTAGGTGCCGTCGGGGCCTGTCTGCGCGGTCTGCGTGGCGCTCCCCGACAGCGCGACCTGGATGTTCGGCACGGGCGTGTCGTTCAGGTCCTGCACGAGGCCCGAGATCTGGTACGTGGGGGTGATGGGTGGCGGGGGGCAGACACCGCTGATGCAGGCCAGCGACGTCGCGTACAGCACGGTGCGGTCGTGCAACTGCTCGGTGACGGCAACGACGTAGGTCCCCGTCGTCGTGAGTGTCCTCGTGGTCGTCGCATCTGTCGAGCATCCGGCGTGAATCGACACGCCATCCGGGTCGAAGAGCTCCTGGCAGATGACCGGGCTTGAACCGCTCTGCTTCACGGACTGCACGCGAATCAGGTCACCGGCGACACCGGTGAACTGGAACAGATCGAGGTCACCCTGGATTTCGACAGCGTCCTGCAGCGTTGCGCCGTATGTGAGCGAGCGCGCGTTGGGCGACGGGGGTCGCAAGCGCTCCAGGGCAATCGTGTACAGCACGGTGCGATCGTTGAACTGCTCGCTGACGATCGCCAGGTACGTGCCGGACGTGGCCAGCGTCATGGTCGTGATGGCCGCGGCTCCACAGCCGCTGTGCACCGTGGCCAGGGCCGGGTCGAACAGCTCGACGCAGATCACGGGGCTGCTGCCCGACTGCTTGACGACCTGAAGCCGCATCAGTTCACCCGCCTGCGCCTCGAACCGGAACTGATCGATGTCCCCGACTGTGCCGATCGAGCAGGAGAGGGACTGCCCCCAGGTGATCGGCATGTCGGTCGGCTCAGGGGCGCACTGGGGACCCTGCGCCCGAGCAACCGGTGACAGCGCACAGCTCAGCACGACGACAACGGTGGCAGGGAGCCACCGGGCGGCGAAGGCGACGGGACGGAACAGGCCCATGGCACCCTCCAGCGTGCGGGGCGCAGCCACGACGGACGTGTCGTCGCCCACGCTCCGACCACTGCCCCGAGCGCAAGTCGCATCGGGGCAAGTGAACGACGGCCCGATCGGCGCCCAACGGGCGCCGATCCACCGCCTGCAGTGGTGAGATGTGGACCGAGTGTAGGAAGGACGGGCCGGAATGTCGAGGAAATTCGAGGCTACCGCGTGTCGCGCGCCAGGCGCATCGCGCGCGGGAACAGCACGTGGTTCTCGAGGTGGACGTGCAGGTGCATGTCGGTCTCGAGCTGCGCCAGGCCGTAGTAGAGGCCCCGGAACGTCGGGCACGCCCAGTCGGGTGGCGTGTACCCGTCGGTGAGGTTTCGCATCGTCTGGAGCAGCGCGCCGGCAGACTCGTGCTCGGCTTCCATCACCGTGACCGGGCCTGTGAGGGCCTCGGCGACGGCCTGCGCCGGCAGTTGCCGCGCCTCGACAGCCGCGATGAGGGGGAACAGGACACGCTCCTCCTTCACCATGTGCGTGAGCAGATCGTCGCGCAGTGCCTGGAAGGCCTGCTGGAGCGGCACCAGGGTCTCGGGAAGGTGTGCGCCGTGCCGGTCCACGACCTTGTCCACCATCGCCGAAAGCCGCGGCAACTCGCCTCGGAGATGGTCGTGGTAGCGCGCCTGGATGTGCGCGATGAGATCGGCGAGGCTCGCGTCGGCCCAGGAAGGCTCGGCAGCCGCCGGAGTCGCCGCGGCGACGAGTTCGGTGACCAGCAGGTCCGGGTCGAGGCCGCGCTCCTCGCACACGTCCGACAGCGGGCGGCGTCCCCCGCAACAGAAGTCGATGCGGTGCTGCTGGAAGACGGCGATCGTGGCCGGGGCGGAGGTGGCGATGTCGGCAACGGTGGTGTCGGGCGTGATGACCATGCACCTGACACTAGCCGTCGGCCCGAGCCGCGTCGTTGCGCGAGCGCAAAGAACGGGTAGCGGGGAACGCTGAACTCTGAGAATTGAGCGTTCAGAATTCACAATGAAGGACGCACGCGGCGTCCGGCGCGCCGACGCAGGTGCCCCGGACGGACCTTCATTCCGAATTGTGAACGGTGAATTGTTCCTGAGCCCTACAATGCACGCCATGACGGCTCCCGACGTGGTGCGGCGGTCGCGGGTCTTCGATGGATTGACGGAGGCCGAACGCGAGCACTGGTTGTCGCGGGCAACCAGTGCAACGCACGCCCGCGGACAGACGCTGGCTCGCCAGGGTGAGCCGGCTCGGCATTTCTATCTGGTCGAGTCCGGGTTCCTGAAGCTCCTGCAGCTGACGGCCGAGGGCACCGAACTCATCGTGCGCTTCGTGGCGCCGGGGGATCCGTTCGGCGGGGTCGTCGCGCTCGGCGACGCCCCCTACCCCGTGACGGCCGTCGTCGTCCAACCCTCCGTGGTGAGAGCCTGGCCGCGCGCGGTGATGCACGATCTGCTGACGCAGACGCCGCAGGTGCGCGTGAACATCATGCGCGAGATGGCCACGCACATGACCGACGCCCTCACGCGCGTGCGCGAGCTGACGACCGAGCGTGTCGGTCCACGCCTGGCACACACGCTGCTGCGCCTGGCGCGCCAATGCGGTCAACGCGGTGCCGAGGGCATCCTGATCGCGCACCCGCTCACCCGACAGGAACTCGCCGACCTGACGGGCACCACCCTCTACACGGTCAGCCGCACGCTCGCGAAGTGGGAATCCCTCGGCCTGATCGCCTCGCGCAAGCGGCTGCTGCTCCTGCGATCCATCGACCGGCTCGAGGACATGGCCGGCGCCGACGAGGACTGAAGCCTGCCCGTCGGTCCGGGCCGGCAGGGCCGGCTCGCCGAGCCGGCCGTCCCCCTCACGTCGCCACCCCGGCGCGGCGCACGATCACCACCATCTGCACGGCCTGCACCAGGGTCGACACCAGCAGCAGGGCCGACGCCGTGGCAATGACCGCCAGCCACTGCCACGTCAGCGCCGCGGCCAGCAGCGGCACGGCGACCAGCCACAGCAGGAAGATGGCCAGGGCGAGCCGACCGTCGGCCAGCCGGTGTACCGACCGCGGCGGTGGATCGCCGTCGAGTTGCTGCATCGCCCGATACCAGGCATGCAGCGGCAGCAGGCGGCCCTGGATGCCCACGACCATCTGGGCCACGCAACCGACGATCCCGGTGACGCCATAGGCCCACACCAGCCCGCCATCCGGCCGCACGGCCAGCGCCACGCCGAGCAGCACGGCCACCAGCAACGACAACAGCGCGACGTGCGTCTGCCAGGTGGACCAGTCGCGCCCGACCATCTCCGCGGGCCTCGGCCGGCGATTGCCGAGCAGTCCACGCACCTGGCGCACGAACACGCCGAGCCCGGCCACGATGACCAGCGCGCCGCGCAACGCGCCCGCGCCCGTCGCGAGCGACCAGGCCAGATCGAGCGTTCCAGCCTCGAGCAGCACCGCGCTCCACGCCAGGCCGCGGCCGGTGGGCATCGCGGCGGGCAGGAACATCGGCACGAGCCGGTAGGAGATCCCGACGATCATCATGACGCCCCAGCCCACCACCGCCAGATGGGCGTGTGCGGAGGCGACAGCCAGGGGCGACCATCCGGCGAGCCCCCCAGCCCTGGCCAGCGCCAGCACGACCCCGACGCTGCCGGCCAGGAGCACGTTGACGAACGCAAGGCCGACATGGAGCGCCACGCCGAACGGCAGCCGCGCGCGCAGGAGTCCGTGCCACGCGCGGATCGCGACCAGCAGGATCGCCGCGATCACGCCGAGCGAACCAATCCCCACCACCGCATAATCCCCACGCCAGAACCCCGCGACCATCCCGCTCGTGCCCAGCCAGAAGGCCACGTACGCCACGTGGTCGGCGCGCCTCGCGGCAAACGGCATCGCCAGCGCCAGCGGCGCGACGATGTAGAACGCCCCGAGGATCGAGGCCGAGATCCAGCCGAGGGTCACGAGGTGGACGACGGCGATGAGGCGGGGGTGATAGTGGAACGCGCCCGGCAGGCCGGGATCGACGACGAGGATCCCGGCCGCCAGCGCGAAGGCGAGGTGTGCCCCCAGGAAGTAGGCCAGCGGCAGCGTGGGCGCCGGCGCGAGCGCGCGCCGCGCCGGCGAGAGACTCACGTCAGACGTCCAGGCGACGGCGGGCGCCGGTCACGCCGAGCACGAAGGCACCCGCCACCCAGGCCGCGAGCATCGCGGCCAGCCAGAGCAGACCGTGCGCGAGCCACCAGCCGACCAGGGTGCCTGCGCCGATGCTGGCCGGTGCCGTCTGCTCCAGGCTGAACAGCATCGTCACGCGCAGGGCCGACAGCGGGTTCAGCATCAGGGGCAGCACCCAGGCGCTGGCGTGTTGCTGCACCCAGGGCGCGCCCGACAGGGCCAGCAGCACCAGGTCCATGCCGAACAGGAGCGTGAACCACAGGGCCAGCGCCCCGAGCAGTCCACGCACGTGGTCGCGCACCCAGAACCCGACCGCGAGACCGAGCAACGCGAGCGCGAGGCAGACGCCGGCGCTCGCCGCGGCGACGATGGCGAGCGTCGTGGACGCACCGCTCACCAGGGCGGCCGGCAGGACGATCAGCAGCGCAGCGGGCACCAGCATGGCGGCGAGGGCGGCCGCCTTCCCCGCCATCCACGAGCCGCGGCCCACAGGTTGCGTGAAGAGCACGGGGAACTCGTCGGCGTCACCATGCGCGGCGCTCAGCCCGAGCAGGAGCGACGACAACGAGAGGCAATAGAGCACGCCCTGCAGTCCCCACGAGGGCGCCGAGCGGGCCGCGGCGTCGGGCGTGAACAGCGGCAGCAGGCCCACGACCGCCGACAGCCCGAGGTGAACGTGCAGGAAGCGGTTCAGCCGGTGTTCCGCGATCTCGCGGTGGAACGTGGCACGCAACGTCGGCAGGTGCAGACCCATGATCGGCTCCGTCAGACCGCCGACACCAGTACGGGGTGCGGCAGGGAGAAGGGGAACGCCTCGCGCAGGCGGGCGGGCGGCAGCTCTCGCGCCAGGCACCCGTTCTCGAGCACGAGGCAGCGATCGGCCTTGCCGTCCCACTCGCCAATCAGGTGCGTGGCCACGAGCACGGTGGCCCCCCGCAACGCCGCAGAGTGGAGTTCGGCGTGGAGGAAGCGCCGCCAGTCGGGATCGAGACTGAGCCCGGGTTCGTCGAGCACGAGCACCGGCGCCTCGGGCAGCGACAGCACGGCGAGCGCCAGGCGCTGCCGTGTGCCGCCCGACAGACGCGACGTGGCCTGGCGCCGGACGTCGGCAATCCCCCAGCGTTCCTCGACCGCGACGACCCGGGAGGCCGGGACGCCGCGCAGGCGCGCGTAGAAATCCAGAATCTCGCCGGCCGTGAGTCGCGGGTGGAAGCGCGGCGACTGCGGCAGGAACGACAGCTGGCCGAGCGCGCCCAGGCGATCGGACGCCAGGTCGAGCGCGCCGATGCGGATGCGCCCCCGATCGGGCGCCGAGAGGCCGCACAACTGGTGCAGCGTGGTGGTCTTGCCGCTCCCGTTGGCACCGACCAGCAGCGTCACCTCGCCGGGACGTGCCTCGAGATCGAGCCCGCGCAGCACCTGATGCCGACCATACGACTTGTGGAGTCCGGAGATGGAGATCATGGGCGTGTAGGGGTGGTGAGCGGCGCGGGGTCGACGACGCCGGGCAGCCCGGGCAGCGCGAGGCGCGCGTGCACGAGACGCAGGAGACGCTCGCCGGGACTCCCTGCCAGAAGCCCGATGGCCGGCAGTTCCCGCCGCAGCGTGCCGAACAGGTCGAGTTCCCGGTGCGGCAGGTCGGCGATGCCGTTCCGATCCAGGTCGATGGTCACGGCATCGTCCCAGTAGTTGCCGCGCCCGTCGATGGCCCACGTGCTGGTGAGATTGCCACCCGTCGTCTCGACCGGGTGCACGTTGCCGACGAACGCGTTGCCCGCGAACGTGTTCCCGTCGGAGCTGTCCGACGCGTGGATGCCGACGTGGTTGAAGGCCAGCGTGTTGGCCAGCAGGCGATTGGCGTGGCCGCTCTCGAAGAACACCCCGACGGTGTTGCCACGGATCTCGTTGGCCTCGAGGGTCGAGCCATCCACCGTCTGCAGCAGCACGCCGTAGGACCGATGGCTGCGGTTGGCCAGGAACCGGTTGCCCTTCAGCACGATGCCCTTCGAGTTCATGAGCGCCGCGCCCGCGGCGTTGTCGCGGAACACGTTGCCCTCGAAGCGGTTCTCGTCCGAGTACATGTAGTGCAGCCCGTAGCGCACGCCCGCGATGTCGTTGTCGCGCACGTCGCTGCGGTCGACGAACGAGAAGTACACGCCGTCGCGCGTGTGGCGGATCGTGTTGCGCGCCACGACGTGCCGTGACGAGTTCCAGATGTGGATCCCGTTGCCGCGCCGGTTCTGGTTGAGGCTCACCTCGCACAGTTCACCTTCGCCGGGCCTGCCGGCGGCCGCGAGGGGATCGACCTGCTGGACGACCGTCTCGGTGCCGAGGATCGTGTTGCCTTCGATGCGCGCGCCGTCGGCCTGCCGCACGTACACGCCGTGCAGGGCATCGTGAATCCGGTTGTTCAGGATCACGGCCCGCGGGCCGGTGACGTGGATGGCGGCATGATCCCGGCCGAGATCGAGCCCGGACCCACTCACCTCGAACCCGTCGATCGTGACGTCGGGCGCGAGGACCACCACCGTGTGCGTCTTCCCGTCGCCCTTGAGGTGTGCGGGACCGCTGGCGTGCAACCGGAGCGGCCGGTCGATGATGAACGGCCCGAGGTACACCCCCGCGGGCACCTCGATCGTGCTGCCGGCCGGCGCGGTCGCGATCCGATCGCGCAGCCACGCCGTGCGATCGACGCGTGCGTGGTCGTCGAGGCTGGCGACGGCCCTCAGGCCGACCGCCAGCAGGATCCCCGCGATCAGCGCGAGCCGCCCGGTCGTCATGCCGCCTCCCGCCGTGCCTCGCGCACCGACAGCCAGATGGCCGCCAGCAGCAGGACCAGGAAGGCGCCCATGGAGTACGTGCCCGACAACGGCAGGCTCGTCTGCTGGAAGTTGGCGATCTGCTGCGAACCGATGACGACAGGCATGAAGGGCTCGATCTTCATGGGTGCCCGGGGGTCGAGGTGGTGGCCGTAGGTGTACAGCCGGTACGCGAAGCTCCCCAGCGAGAACAGGCCGAAGTAGAGGAACAGGACGCTCAGGTCCACCAGGCTCATCACACGTCCGGCCACGACGGCCCGCAGCGCCAGCAGCGCGAACACGCCGATGGCAAACGGCAGCAGCTTCATCTCCAGGAAGTCGGCCTGCACGATGGGCTTCATGCCGATGTAGTGGTTCAGCGTGTTGATCTCGGCGAGATCCTGCCCGTTGTTGCCCGCCACGATCTGGTACGCATACATGTCGAGCGTCAGCCCCTCGGCATACTGCGGCGCCACGAGGCTGATGCGCCACAACGGCAGCGTGGCGCCCGCGATCAGGACGACGACAGCAACGAGCAGCAGCGCCCGGCCGCCCAGGCTGACTGGACGGTCCAGGAGGTGATGCAGGGTCGTGAGTCGGGCATTCATAGCAAACCTTCGCGATCCTCTTGGGCCTTCAGCCTTCAGCCTTCAGCCTTCGACCTTCGACCTTCGACCTTCGGCCTTCGACCTTCGACCTTCGGCCTTCGACCTTCGACCTTCGGCCTTCGGCCTTCGACCTTCGGCCTTCGGCGTTATGCGTTATGCGTTATGCATCAGGCATCAGACCGTCGCTGTCCGGCGGTCTGATGCCTGTGTCCGTCAAGGCTTCACGGCCAGATAGCCCTGCATCTCCTGGTGGAGCGCCGAGCAGAAGTTCGTGCAGTAGAACGGGAACACCCCGACCTTGTCTGCCGTGAACTTCACCGTCTTGGTCTCGCCCGGGTCGACGACGACGTTGAGGTCGTGCTCGATGATGCCGAGCCCGTGGATCATGTCGGTGGTCTGCTCCACGTTGGTCACGTGGATCGTGACCTCGTCGCCGGCCTGCACCTCGATCTTGTCGGGCACGAACCGGCTGCGGATGGCGACCATCTTCACGTCCACCTTCTTGCCGGAGCGGGTGATGCCGGCCTCCGATGCGTCCCAGACCGCCTTCGGGTGCGTGTTCTCGGCCTTGGGGTAGACCTCGATCGGCGCGACGGCGTCGGCCTTCAGAATCTGCGCGAAGTGGGGCTCAGGCTCGGTAAAGGCCTCGTAGAGCATCGTCATCTTGTTGCCGCTGATGTCGATCAGCTGGCTGCTCTCGGGCTGCGACGGTCCGACCGACACGTGGCGTCCCTTCGACAGCTTGTTCATGGCCACGAGGTACTTGCCGTAGGGCTCCTTCGTGTCGCTGCCGCCGACCACGAGGTGGCCGATGTTGAAGTGGACCGGGATCTTGTCGGTGACGATCGTGTTGAGGTCCTTCTTCTGCGCGTCGTTCCAGGGCGGCAGCGTCCACTTGGCCACGGCCGACTCCACGTAGAGGGAGGTGTAGGCGTTGCCCTTGCCGTCGTACTGCGTGTGCAGCGGACCGAGCCCGACCGGCACTTCGCCCTCGAGCACCGCCTCGTACTTGATGACCGGCACGCCCCGCACCTCGCCGTCGAACACCTTGCCGTCGATGGCCTTCTGGATCTTCTCGAAGTCGAACACGCTGGTCACCGGCTGGAGCTTGCCCGACGCGGCAATCCAGCGTCCCGAGGGGTCGGTGTCGATGCCGTGCGGCGACTTCGGCACGGGGAGGAAGTAGATGACGCCGGGAACCTTCGCGGGATCGAGCACGGGCACGCCGTCGAGCATCGTGGCCTTCCCGTCCTTGACCGCCTGCTCGGCCGCGCGCCAGTTCACCACGGCGGCGTAGTCGCGCTCGGCCTGCGTGGACGTCGCCTCGAGCGTCTCGTGCGCCATCTCGGAGTTGTACGAGGTCCAGAACGCCCAGCCCGAGCTCGGGCCCTTCCCCGTCGAACCGAGGTCCCAGTTGAACGGCGGCGTCAGGATCTGCCAGCCGACGTTCATCTCGCCCGACTGCGGATCCACCTTGATGCCGCTCACCATCCCGTTGAAGTCGGTCTTGTAGTTGGCCACGTCCGCGTAGCGCCCCTTGGGCAGCGGCACGGAGAACCGCGTCGCCACCAGCACGTACTCGCTGTTCTCGGTGACGAACGACGAGCCGTGGTTGCCGCTCGAGTTGGGGATGGGCCCGAGAATCTGCTTGGTCTTGAAGTCGCGCAGGTCGATGCGTGCGATGCGGTTGTTGGCGTTGTCGTTGACGAACAGCCAGCGGCCGTCGTACTTGCCGTCCTTCTGCGACAGGCCCGGGTGGTGGACGTCGCCCCAGGTGAACCGCCCCATCATCGCCTTCGACTCCTCGTCGAAGCCGTAGCCCGTCGCCGGGTACGGGGCGAACACGGGGATGGTGGCGATGTGGCGCATCGACGGCAGCCCGGCCACGTAGACCTGGCCCGAGTGGCCGCCCGAGTAGAACAGGTAGTACTCGTCCTTCTCGCCGGGCGCGACGAAGGACCTGGCGGCGAGCGACCCGTCCGCACTGGCAGGCGCCTGGCTGCCCGGAGGATTGCAGCCTGCGGTGACGAGGAGGGCGGCGGCAAGACAGCCGCCAGACAGCACGTGGAGGCGAGCGGACATGTGGGAACTCCTTGGTGGGCGGGGCACGGCAGTCGGACTGGTGCGCATCACTGGACAATCAGCACGCCGCGCATGCCGACCTGGTAGTGGCCCGGAAACGAGCACAGGAACTCGTAGCGGCCCGGGGTGGTCGGCGCGGTGAACGTGACGGTGTCGCGTTCCTTGGGACCGAGAAGCTTGGTCGCCGCGAGGACCTCGGCCTTCTTCGTGCCGTAGGGCACGTAGTCGGTGGTGACCGACTCGGCCGAGGCCACGAGGAACGCCTGCATGTCGATGCCGGTGGTGACCAGCACCCAGTTGTGCCCCATCGAGAACTTCGGGGTCGTGCCGATGTTCACCAGCGTGACGCTCAGCTTCTCGCCGGGCTTGGCGACGATCTCGGTCACGCTGAACTTCATCTGGTCGTTGCCGGTGATCTCGATCGGGCGCCCGTCGTGCGTGACGGGTGCCGAGGCTGCCGGCGCGGAGGTGGAGGTCGATGCCGCACCGGCCGGGGCCGCGCCATCGCCCGCGGGCGACGAGGTGCAGGCCGCGGCGAGCGCGACGAACAGGACGGGAGCGAGCAATGCGTATCGGGTCATGAGGTCCTTCCTGCCGCGCAGTCTCCCTCCGCGGCGGGCCCGGCGTCTTTGCGCGGGCGCAAAGATTCCCCGGCGGCCGGAGTCGCACACTCGCGTCCATGACGACCCGACGCCTGCTCGCTCTCCTGCTCGTGGTGATGGCCGTGACCGTCGCCGTGGCCCGCTCACGCGCCGGCCGTGACGTGCCTGGCACGCGGGCGTATCCCGTCACCGGCGTGGTGACCGCCGCTCCCGCCGACGGGCGCGTGATGGTGGCCCACGACGAAATCCCCGGATACATGGCGGCCATGACCATGCCGTTCGCCATCGACCCGGCAGCTCCCCCGCCGGTCCGCCCGGGCGATCGGGTCCGGTTCACGCTGCGCGTGGCCGATGCCTGGTCACGCGCCGAGGACTTCGAGGTCGTGGGCCACGACGCCGCAGTGGCGGCCGCACTGGCGGGCCCGGGGACGCCCGCGGCGGCGCGACGCCTCAAGCCCGGCGACACGCTGCCCGCCTTCACGCTGACGCGCGAGACCGGCGAGCCGTTCACGACGGCCGCGTTGCAGAGACGACGCAGCGTGATCACGTTCATCTTCACGCGCTGCCCCGTGCCCGAGTTCTGTCCGCTGATGGTGAAGCGCTTCCAGCAGATTCAGCGCGCCGCGAAGGCCGACGCGGCGCTGGCCGACGTGCAGCTCGTGAGCGTCACGCTCGACCCGGCGTTCGACACGCCGCCCGTGCTCACGGCCTACGCACAGGCGATGCAGGCCGATCCGGCGCGGTGGCCGTTCGTGACCGGCACGCCCGACGCCATCGCCACGCTGACGCGCGCCTTTGCCGTGCACGTCGAGAAGAACGGCGTCCTGCTCGACCACACGTTGGCGACCGCCGTGGTCGGACCCGACGGTCGGCTCGTGGAGATGTGGCGAGGGAACCAGTGGTCGGCCGAGGAGGTGCTCGAGGTGCTCCGCCGGGGACCGAAG
>VFQN01003071.1_pt1 | contig 24638 bp, 22 predicted proteins | sample 3512371 | NCBI WGS metagenome assembly VFQN01 (sample SAMN10412370, study PRJNA504923) | tailings metagenome | isolation source: Replicate 2 from Balatoc abandoned mine | place: Philippines: Itogon, Benguet | collected 2017-08-28 | reverse complement strand
ATCAAGCGTTGACCGAGCATGATGTAGATACCAATGCCGTAATGCTGCTTCCTACCGACCGTCAGTTTGTGAATGAACTTCTCACCGCCACGCGCTACGTAGATATTATTATTCCTCGCGGTTCGGAATCGTTGATTCAGTTTGTTCGTAAAAACTCCTTGATTCCTACTATCGAAACCGGCGCGGGTGTTTGTCATGGCTATGTAGAAAGTACGGCTGATCTTCTCAAAGCCCGCGATATAGTCGTAAATGGGCGTGTATCACGACCTTCTGTTTGCAATTCGATGGATTGCGTGATTGTGGACCGCGCCATTGCTACTTCATTTTTGCCTTTACTCAAAGATGATTTTATTAAGTGGAATGTAGAAGTTTTTGCTGATGAGGAGTCCTACCCTATTTTTGAACAAATGCAGTATCCGTTTCTCCAACATGCTCAACCTCAAGACTTTGGTCGGGAGTTTTTGGATTATAAAATGGCGGTCAAAATCGTAACAGGTTTGGAAGAAGCACTTTCTCACATTCAAAATTACTCATCTCGCCACTCAGAGGCTATTGTCTCCAGCGACCAAACGATTATCAACAGATTTTTGAATGAAGTAGATGCCGCCGCAGTCTACGCCAATGCTTCTACGCGATTTACGGATGGAGGAGTATTTGGATTAGGAGCCGAAATTGGCATCTCCACCCAAAAACTCCATGCACGTGGTCCTTTTGCCCTCGAAAAACTCGTCACCGAAAAGTGGGTCGTAGTGGGAGATGGGCAGGTAAGATGGTAAAATGATTCATAAATGATAAAGTTATGATATGGCAGCAAGAGATATTTTCCACGAATTAGTAAAAAAAGCACTGATAAATGAAGGCTGGAATATCACCCATGACCCATTCAAAATCATGATGGGTCGCCGCCGTGGATATATGTTTCTATCAAAGATTCTTTGATGATCCTTTTTTGTGGATATTGCCCACACTTTTGATGTAAAAATGATTGTTTTTGACGAAACTCAACCTCACATCAGACAATGGATAAAGTAAGCTTTCATAAACAGATTGTGCGTAAGGTGGTGGAAAAAATCGCCAAATTATCACCTGAAAAAGAAGGAGGAATTGAAAACCAACTTATCACCGACGATGAACACGGCCATTATTTGTATTTTGGCGTAGGTTGGGCCGAAGAAAACAGTGGTTGGATATATGCTTCATTTATCCATGTCGATGTGAAAGCCGATGGCAAAGTTTGGCTCCAACATGATGGTACTGATATGCGTATAGCCGAACAATTACAAAAACATGGTATTCCTAAAAGTGATATTGTGATTGGTTTTCAAGCTCCTGCCGTTCGCAAATACCTCGAAGGATACGCAACATCCTAGTATTATTTTAAATTCACTAATACCTCATAATCTATGAAACACCTCTTAATGGTGGTTTCGTTTTTTTGTATGTCTGAAACCATTTTTGCCCAGAGTGATTTAGCGCAACGTCTTTTTGATGCGCATGATTTGTTTAAAGAAAAAACCATAACCGAACGCCGCGCTTTCAAACATCGGCATTTGGTACCGCTCATCGAAAAACTCAAAACAAGCCCTAAGTTCAAGGTCATTGAAGCAGGCAAGTCTTTTGAAGGGCGGTCTATTTTTCAAGCCCAATACGGCAACGGCGCGCCTCCAGTGTTGCTTTGGTCGCAAATGCACGGCGACGAAGCCACCGCTACTATGGCGCTTTTGGATATTTTCAATTTCTTGAATGCTAGCGGAGATGGTTTCGATGATTTTCGTAAAAAACTCGCCGAAAAATCAACGCTTTATTTTGTACCTATGCTCAATCCTGACGGCGTGGAGCGCTGGCAACGACGCACCGCTCAGGAAATCGACATGAACCGCGATGCTCTACGCCTACAATGCCCCGAATCTAAGCTACTCAAACAGCTCCAACAAACCCTTAAACCCCTCGTGGGCTTTAACCTCCATGACCAAAGCCCCCGCTATAGCGTAGGTGATAGCAAAGAAGTAGCCGCCATTTCTTTTTTGGCCACGGCTTACAATCACGAACGTACCATCAATTCTGTCCGCGAACGTGCCATGCAACTCATCGTAGGGATGAACCGCGACCTTCAAAAATTCATTCCTAATCAAGTAGCGCGCTATTCGGACGAATTTGAACCACGTGCTTTTGGCGACAATATCGCTAAATGGGGTACGAGTTTGGTACTGATTGAATCGGGAGGTTATAAAAACGACCCCGAAAAACAATACCTCCGTAAGATGAATTTTATTGCGATTCTTACAGCTCTAGAATCTATTGCTGATGGTGCCTACACCCGTGAAAAACGTACAGATTATGAAAAAATCCCCCAAAACGGACGCAATCATTTTGATCTTATCATCCGCAATGCCAAAGCCGAACTCAACGGCCAAACTTATACGGTAGATGTAGCTATCAATCGCAACGAAGTCAGCAATGCCGATGCCACCGCATTTAGCTATCGTAGTAGTGTCGAAGATTTTGGAGATTTGTCAGTGTTTTACGGAATTGACGAACTCGACGCCCAAGGAGGAACCTTGGTCGATGCCAAAGGCAAACCGATTGTATTGCGCCTAGGCGACCGAGGCAATTTCGAAATTCGGGCTGGTAAAAAAGGGTGGAAAATTGAAAGTGGCTTTGTAAAAAGTTTATAATTCCCCATGAAAAGACGCGATTTACTTTTGTCTTTGGCGACAGTGCCTTCTCTCTTTAGCGGGCGCAGTCCAAAACGCTTTTCTCGTTTTGAGAGAGGGTCTTTTGCTATTGACGCCAATCGAATCCGCTTTTTTATACCTCATCTCAAAGAGCGGTTTAGTATTATGTTTATGGCTGATACACATCTATTCAGAGACGATGCTCGCGGGGCTGATTTTGTACAATACAGTGGCCGTATGGCCAAAGCATACAATCAAACCAAGCATTTCCAAACAGGCGAAACGACTCAGCCCGAAGAGTGCTTTCAGAAAACCTTAGCTTTAGCCAAAACCGAGGGAGTTTCGTTGGTAGCTCTCATTGGCGATATTGTGAGTTTTCCTTCGGAGGCTGCTATCGAATGGGTAGGCCAACAATTAAAATCAGTCAACCTACCTTATGTCTATGTGGCAGGCAATCATGATTGGCATTATGAAGGAATGCCCGGCTCGCTGGCCGAATTGCGCCATACTTGGACCCACAAACGCCTTTCGCCGCTTTATCAGGGAGCCAATCCTTTGATGACAAGCCGCGAAATCAACGGCGTTAGGTTTGTAGCACTAGACAATTCGACTTACGAAATCTCACCCGAACAACTTGCTTTTTTTCAGAAAGAAGTAGCCACCGAAAAGCCCGTTGTGCTGATGGTTCATATCCCGCTCTATGCTCCCGAAAGGCCCGTAAGTTTTGGATGTGGCCACCCCGAATGGGGCGCAAAAGCCGACCGTAGTCACGAACTTGAACGCCGCCCTCGTTGGCCAGAGACAGGTCATACGACTACTACGATGCGTTTTTATAAAGAAGTCACCCAAAGCCCCAATGTCGTAGGGGTTTTGACGGGTCATACTCACAAACAAACCCTCGACGTCATCAATGGTCTGCCCCAAATCGTAACGCCCGCCAATGCCACTGGTGGCTATTTGAAAGTAGAGTTTGTACCTGTTTAAAATTCTTTTTGATGTAATCTAATGCAAGTATTTCATTCTATCACTGCCCTACGACTTTTTTTAAAAAACCAACGTCAACAAGCCAAAACCGTGGGTCTAGTACCTACTATGGGCGCACTACACGAAGGACATTTGTCGCTCATCGAGGCATCTCGTGAACAAAACGACATAACTGTCTGTAGTATTTTTGTCAATCCCATTCAATTCAACAATCCCGACGATCTCGCTCGCTATCCCCGCACGCTCGAAGCCGATTGTACTATGCTCGCCGCAGTGGGCTGTGATGCCGTTTTTGCGCCATCAGTTGAAGAAATGTATCCCGAAAAAGCCCTTCTTAAATTTGATTTTGGCGATTTAGAGCGCGTCATGGAGGGAAAATTCCGTCCGGGGCATTTCAATGGAGTAGGGATTGTGGTGTCAAAATTGTTTAATATCGTTCAGCCTGACCGTACTTATTTTGGTCAAAAAGACCTTCAACAAGTGGCCGTCGTGAGGCGAATGATGATTGACCTAGGGTTTCAGATTGAACTGCACCCCTGCCCTACCCTTCGCGAAGCTGACGGCCTGGCAATGTCGTCGCGGAATCGTAACCTTACTGCCGATGAACGTGCAATTGCTGCGCATATTTTTGAAGGTTTAAAACTAGCAAAAACGCAATTGTTAGAAGGTCAAAAACCCACCGAAGTAAAAGCAATGATAGAAGAGCATTTCGGCAAAGAACCAGCTTTCAGATTAGAGTATTTTGAGATTGTCAACGCGCATACCCTACAAAATGTAGATTTACTTCAAGCAACGGGTCAAACGGCGATGTGTATTGCCGCTCATTTAGGGAAAGTACGCTTGATTGATAATTTCGTTTTTTAGACTCCCAGTATCCATTTGGCTATATAGAGCGAAACAAGAGCAGTAAGCCCCATCAAAGCCGACGAAGGGGTAATGCTACGCAAAGTAGTCGCTACCGATTGATTACCAAAACGCGCAATAACCCAAAAATAGGAATCGTTGGCATGAGAGGCCACCATAGAGCCCGCACCCATCGCCAGCAATGCCAACAAAGTACCATCGCCCCCCGCAAAACCCAAGCTTGCCAAGAGTGGCGCTACTAAAGAAGCCGTCGAAACTACCGCCACGGTAGAAGACCCTTGAGCTGTTTTGAAAATAGCCGCTAATCCAAAGGGAATCAAAAGGCCCCAATTGCCCGAAGCCAAAGCAGGGCCATAAACCTTGCCTAGCTCAAGCGTTTTGATGATTTCACCAAAAGCCCCACCCGCCGCTGTCACAATCAGGATAGGGCCCGCTTTCTCGATCGCATCATCAAAAAGATGATTAAGTCGTGTTTTGTCTATTTTTTGAAAAAGAGGCAACGTCAACACAATCCCAACCAACAGTGCGCTCACCGGCTCTCCTATAAATTTAATAAAGTTCAAAAAAGACGAAGGCACTGCCTCAGGATTGAGTAACAGTACCGATTTAAGTGAAATAAGCGCAATCGGAACAATAATGGGTAAGATTGATAAAAAAGGCGAAGGCAAAAAGAGTTCACTATCCTGCACTTTAGATTCGACGCGTACTGCCTCTTCTGAGTCATCTACCGAAGGTAGCATGATACTATAAGCATAGCCTACTACCGCCGTAGGTAGGGCTATACAAATACCTACCAGCATCGCCTTTCCTAAATCCACATTGAGTACGCCAGCGGCAGCTGTAATACCTGGATGCGGCGGAACTAAACAATGAACTGCATATAAGGATGTAGCTAAACAAGCCACCAATGCCCGTCTTTTGGAAGGAATTTTTTGACCTAACGAAACTACTAAACCGCTCAAAACCACAAATCCAGAATCACAAAAAATAGGCAGCCCTATCAGTACTCCTACCATAGTGATAGCCAAAGGAGCGTACTTTTCACCAGTTTTGGACAAAATCAAATTAGCCAAACTTAGTGTAGCATTGGTTTTGTCTAAAATCACCCCCAAAGTAGCACCTAAAATGATGAGCAATCCAATTTTTTCGAGCGTACTTCCAAAACCTACTTTGAGGTATTTGAGTACACTCTCCCCGTCCATGCCTGCCGCGAATCCTACGCCCATTGCCACCAAAATCAACACAAAAAAAGTATTGAATTTGTATTTGGAGCTGAGCAAAATGATAGTCAAAATACTGACAACAAGTAGAATAGATACAAAAAATGGACTGTGCATAGGAACCAAGGTTTAGGTCAAAATACAAGCACAGCACTTGCTATATCTACTGTTCCAACTTGTACCACTTGATATTGCGCAGTGGTTCGCGCCGCGAATAAGCAGCCTGATTGGGCGCATAATGTTTGGCAAGATAATCAAGTACTGTTTTTTCAGTTTCGCCCAAATCCCAAAGCTTGTGGTTGCGCTGCATCCATCTGATTTTGCTCAACCACTCATCTCTTGTAAAACGGTGTTGAAGAATCAGCTTAGGCGAATGACAACCCGTACATTGCGCTTTTATCAAAGCAAAATTAGGGTCTAGCGCCAGTCCGGTTTCGGCATCTACCGAATCCGCCAAAATCATCTGCGATTTTTCGAGAGAAGGCGTATTTTCTCTAGTGATAGCCGCCACAAATAAGCCGACAATTACCAACATCATCCCACAACGTCCTGCCGATATTTTTACTATTTTCATTTGTTTCATCATTGGATATGGGCTAATAAGAAGCTACTTTTCTTTCCTTTTTTTCTGTTCAACTAACTTCAAATTAGGGCTTTTCAATTTATCAAAAGTGTAATCTTTGATTGCATTCAATGAGTTGAGTTGCTCTATTGCTGTCTGATGTAAAATCATTAAACGCTCTTTTTTCTCCATCCCTTGTTTGATCAACATTCCGTTTATGCTTTCAAGGTTTGACAACACTGTCAATTGATGTAAATTAGCATAATCTCTTATATTACCACCTTGAAGTACAAGTTCAGCATTTTCCTGCTGCCATTGCTTAGCAGTCATACCAAAAACAGCAAGATTTAGCATATCAGCCTCTTCTGCATAAATCCATTTTTCTTTATCTTTTGTCAGGTTTAAAGTAGGTAATGATTCTTTGATGGCATCGGTATGAATGCGATAATTTACTTTAGATAAAATTCGTTTTACATCCCAATCTATATTCTTTCTTTCAGCTTCTTCTTGTTTTAACCTTTGAAATTCTTTGATTAAAAGAAGTTTAAATTCTGGGCTAATCCACATTCCAAACTCAAATGCAATGTCTTTATGTGCATACGTTCCCCCATATCTACCTGCACTTGACACAATCCCTACTGCCCCTGTCTTTTCTATCCATTGCTTTGCGGACATCATAAATCTATTTGTCCCTGCTTCATTTTTAATTCCCTCGAATTCGGAGGAATTAAAATTAGGGTTATTCAATTTTTCCCATGCCGCTAAGAATTCAAGTGTGTTCTTGTTTCGAAGCCACCTTTCAATCAAAGAAGAGCCTCCTTCAAATCCACTAACAATATCAGTAAGTGAGATGTAATCATTATCATTCCGCTCTTGAATTGTTATCACAATTCCTTGTACTTCAAACTTTTGATTCTTAGCCATAAGTATTTCAAATTTTAATTTCTCAATTATATGGAATTAAGAATTTAATTCCTACAATATGCGGAATTGAATTATTAATATACTCATGACAGAATCATTGTTATACTCTCATTACACATACCTTTTCCTCGTTCAGTCCCAAGCCTTTATATATCTAGATGCTTCTATCTATCCCACTACTTTCACCGCAATACGATGACAAGTATTGTTCAAATACCCTCCCGGATTCCAAGCCGGAATCACCATCGGCTGAGAAGTACCCCGTGAATCCGTAGCTCGTGCCCATACTTCATAGTATCCTTTTTTAGGAAACTGAATTTGAGCCGACCACTGTTGCCAAGCCAACCGATTTTTGGGCGTTTGCAAACTTGCCTTTTGCCAAGTAGCTCCATAATCTATCGAAACATGTAGCTCTTTCACTGCCAAATCTCCCGCCCACGCATGACCGCCTATGGTCAATGTTTTCCCAAAATCAATCATTGCGCCTGATTGGGGCGATGTAATGAGCGACCTTACAGGCATTGATTCGATGATTTGATAGTTTTCGGGCGTTTCGGCTAGTTTTTCACCCGGCTGAATCGGCTGCCGAGGAATACGGTAACTGTGTCCGTCCATTTTCGCACCATCATGTTCTTTGTTTCTGACCGCAATCGTATGAAGCCACTTCCCAGATACCGAAGCCGGCCATCCACCCACCACCAATCGCAACGGAAAACCGTGCATCATCGGAATCTCTTGCCCATTGACAGCCCACGCAATGAGGGTCTCATCTTCGAGGGCTTTTTTGATAGGTACTCCCCTCGAAATCACCACCTTGCTTGCGTCGCGACTTGGGTGGAGGTCTTTTCCATAATACCCAATATATACTGCATCTTCTTTTAAACCTACATCATTCAGAATATCTTTGAGGCGTACACCTGTCCATTCGGCACAACTGACCGCTCCTTGGTCCCACTGATTACCAGAAGTTTGTGGCACAAATCCCGAACGACCATTGCCGCCACACTCCAACACCAATTGGTAGGTATAAGTCTTAAACTTACTCTTCAAATCACTCAATTTGTAGGTCTTTGGTGCTTTTACAGATTCACCTTTTATGGTCAATGTCCAAGTATTAGCGTCTATTTTCTCTTCTGGAACCAAGCCATTGTTTCTTATAAACATCCTATCGATAGGCGTAACGGCATCGTTCAACAAATGCGGAGGCGTTTCGACATTCCAAGGCTTATCGCTCAGCACAATCATGTCGGGATGTTTTCCCTTTAAGCCTTCATCCAAAGCCAATGGAACGTAGTTTTTGGGCATATTTTCGGCAAAAACGATGTCGGTTCCTACCAAGCCCGCAAGCGACGTAAGTACACTTTGTTTCAAAAAACCACGACGGTCATGAAGTTCAGTATTCATAAGAAGTTGTAAGTGCAAAAGCGCACATTAATGATTATTTTCTCAAAATCAACAAATTGCATTCACAAAAAACTCAACAAATGGCAAATTTACTTTTTGGTATACTCTCTAAAAGCAAAACGCATAAAAGATTCGGACATAGGCTCAGGTTGGCCTTGTAAGTGAATCAACCAAAACTTTCGCATCAGTACTAAGTCTTTTACTTTAATAAGCTTCAATTGGCCCATATTTAACTCTTTTTGGATGGATTTAATCGACAAAAAAGCCATACAATTAGAATGTTCGAGAAAAGATTTGATACTTTCGGTGCCGCCCAGATGCATCACAATCTGCAAAGAGGAGAGCTTGAGATTATGCTCTTTCAGGGCTCCTTCAATCACTTCTAAGGTGCCAGAACCACGCTCTCTCAATACCAAAGGGATGTGGGTGAGTTCGTCGAGCGTAAGCTCGTCGAGATGAGCCAATTTGCTTTTGACATGCACCACCGCTACGAGTTCATCATCCATAAAATCAACGTATTTGATGCCCGAATGGTGCTTTCTTCCTTCGACTACACCCAAATCTATCGTATGCGACAAAATCGCATTTTCTATCATTTCGGTATTGCCATTGAGCAGTGACAGCTCCACTTGAGGAAATTTCTCATAATACTTTGCCAACAAAGGTGCAATCAAATACTGCCCGATAGTGGTACTAGCTCCAAGGCGAAGTTTGCCGCTGTGCTTTGATTGGAGCGTTCCCAACTCAAAAGCTGCTTCTTGGTATAGCTGTAATATTTGATTAGCGTATTTTTTGAGTAATTCGCCCGCAGGAGTCAAAAAAACGGAGTTTCCTTTTCGCTCAAAAAGTCGTGTGCCATATTGCTGCTCTAGCTCATGAATATGCTTGGTTACGGCGGGCTGCGTCACAAACAGCTCCCCGGCTGCTTTGGTAAAGCTAAGGTGATTGGCCACGCTACAAAATACTTTTAACCGAAAATCTGACACGACATATTGGGCTTGGGATGAAATACAAAGTAAATAGAATTTGGGGAATATATTTTTGTGTAGAATAGACTTTCCAAGTTCAGCCTGCGAAGTCTCATTTAATTTTACTTTATCACCCTTATAATGATTTTGAAGTATCATAAGGTTTGGTCAACAATAGCCTAATCCCTAACTTTACAGCCTACACTTTACATTTTACGTTACCATATCAAATGCCACAAAAGAAAATTCAACAAATATTTGAGGAAATGGGCAAAGTAGTGGTAGGCCAAGAAAAGCTTATCAATCGCCTCCTCATTGGACTATTTACGGGCGGGCACATTTTGCTAGAGGGGGTTCCTGGACTAGCCAAAACCCTAACGGTCAACACGCTCGCCAAAGTTTTAGATCTAGATTTTCAACGTATTCAGTTTACGCCCGACTTGCTTCCTGCTGACATCATCGGAACCATGATTTATAAACCCAAACTCGGTGACTACGAGGTGAAAAAGGGGCCTATTTTTGCCAATATGATTTTGGCCGATGAAGTCAACCGCTCTCCCGCTAAGGTACAATCGGCTTTGCTGGAAGCAATGCAAGAAAAACAAGTGACGATTGGGGAAGAAACTTTTCACCTCGACCGCCCTTTCTTTGTGTTGGCTACCCAAAATCCCGTAGAACAAGAAGGAACTTACCCACTCCCCGAAGCCCAACTCGACCGCTTCATGATGAAGGTATTTGTGGATTATCCCAGCAAAACGGAAGAACTAGAAGTAATGCGGCGAATGTCAAATTTGGATTACAACTACGAGCCTCAGGCTATTTTGACAAAGGAAGACATTGGGCAGATTAGGCACGAAATCAACCAAATCACGCTCTCCGAAACCCTCGAAAATTATATTGTAGAACTGGTTTTTGCCACTCGCAAACCCCTCGAATACGGCTTGCGAGAAGAAGACAAATATCTCCAATATGGCGTTTCACCACGGGGAACGATTAAATTAAACTTGGCGGCCAAAGCCCTCGCTTATTTTTCGGGACGCGATTATGTGTTGCCCGAAGACATAAAAGAAGCCGCTCCCGACGTATTCAATCACCGTATTACGCTCAACTACGAAGCCGAAGCCGACGGCATCACTACGCGTTTTGTGATTGATTCTATTTTGAGAAAAGTGGCGATTGGAAGGTAACGTTATTTCATAAAAGATTTTTGTTAGAAAGGAAGTTCGATATGTGCCAAACGGGTTTGATGTAATTCAAAACCTAGCGGGATATTTCTACGCCAAATTTAAAATTAGGATGACTTCCCTCTACATCATACATTTTTTTCCAAGGTTCGTTACCGTTTCTCCTAAACCAACTCTGAGGCTTTTGATTACCTTTAGTAAAACGTGGTGTAAATTGTATCTTGTGATTATATATACTTTTCCCATTTTTTGCAGCAAATTTTTTCCATTCATCGACAAAACCAATAAATTCTATACTGATAAAACACCCATTGAGAGGAAGATATATACCATCTTCTTCTATATCAAACTGCACAGACGTTTGATGCTTATTTACTACAGATGTTATACTTTTGGGTAGCAAATCTTTGTTTGGTTGCCCTTGACCACCCATATCATAGATTCTAAGTCTTACTATATAAGAAATACTATTAGTAGGCTTTGTACCGAGAAACTTAGTTTGGGAAAAGGTAAATTTTACGGTATTTATTTTCAGCAATGTACCATATGGATTATTGATGAATAGCGCAGCCTCACTTTCCGCACGAAATGTCCCCGTCGTTTTTTCATCAATAAATCCTAGCCAAATGGTATCTCTATTTTTTCTCTTTTTTTCTTTTACTATTACCTCACCAACGGTATTAATAGGCTCTAAAAACAGGGTATCTTTTAAAGAAGAAGCAAGAATTCGCTTTTGTTTGTACCCAACTCTCAATAAGTCAATTTCTTTGTTTTTATCACACTCGATGTAAAAAAAGCCCAACTCATCAGAATAAGTGCTGATAGAACCGCAATAAACAAAGGTAAAATCTACAGGTTTTTGATCTAAACTATCTAAAACAAGGTATTTTTTTTGAGAATGAGAAGGTATTTGTGTTGCTATTATAAAAAATGTCAACGGTAAAAAAAAGCGCATATTTCCAGAGATTATACTGTTATTTATTTTATTCTGATATTAATTTTCCTTGATAAAGATATAAAGGCTTTCTGGGTCAGGTTAAAAAATACCACATCTAAAAAGTTTAGGTTTTTTGTCAGTCAAAGAAAATACTTAAAAACTCTAAAAGAGGCGTGTAAGGCATTGCTGATGCAGACCTAACTTAAATAACATCGTAATACTTCAAGTAAGCTCGATGACATAAAAATCTCCAATACTCAGCAATAATGTTAAGCGAACTCAAAATCACCTTACTCGCCTTACAAAAAATGTTATAAAAAAATATTAAAATCGTTCAAAAATAACATAACAATCCAATAGTCTCCGCTTATTGTGACCTCAATAATATTATAAGTCACTATTGGCACTGCGTCTCTAAGGCCAAACATAAGAGTTATATCACTCATTGAAAAAAATAATAGGCGCGGGGACATCCCCGCGCCTATTATTGTAAAATCCATACTTCTATTTTCCTGAGCCGCCCAATTTGGAAGTGCCACTTGCGGCTTCTGCTTGAATGGGTGAGAGGCGTTGGTTGATGCCTTTTTCTAGCATAGGCAGGCCTTCGGTCATCCACGCAGGAGCAGGTGCGTCTTTGAGATAATGATCGAAATATTGGTACAAACGCACCGTAAAATCTTTCATATTTTGGCGCTTAGTAAGGCCGTGTTTTTCGCCGTTGTAATTAAGCATCCAAACGGGCTTATTAAGGCGTTTCAGAGCCATATAAAACTCAATTCCTTGGTACCAAGGCACTGCACCGTCGTCGTCGTTGTGCATCATCAATACAGGCGTTTGGATTTTGGGAGCGTGGAAAAGCGGTGAGTTTTCGAGATACTGCATTGGTTTTTCCCACAATGTACCTCCGATACGGCTCTGCGTATGCTCATACTGCGCCTGCCGCGACATACCCGATTCCCAACGGATACCCCCATAAGCACTTGTCATATTGGATACGGGAGCACCGGCTTCGGCAGCTTTAAATAAGTTGGTTTGTGTCACGAGATAGGCAGTCTGATACCCACCCCAGCTATGACCCGAAATACCGATTTTATCTTTATCCACAAATCCTTTGTCAATCATGCTCAATACCCCCGGTATGATGCAATTGTAGGCACTTTGTCCTGGATAACCGTCTTTATACACAATATCAGGTACAAAAACCAAGTAGCCATTGCTCGTAAAATAAGAGTAATTGATGTAAGAACGAATAGGGCGTGGGGCATAATGCGTATGGATATTGTCGGAGTTTTTCTCATAAAAATACGTCATCATGGGATACTTCTTAGTAGGGTCGAAGTTTTCGGGTTTGTACAACAATCCTTGCAGAGGCGTACCGTCGCCCGCTCTCCAACTTACGATTTCTACCGAACCCCACCAATAGTTGTTTTGTTGAGGATTAGCTTCGGTCACACGTGTTATATTCTTGAAACTCAAATCCGTAGCATACCAATCTGGATAATCTTTGAAAGTCTGTTTGGTAAACAATACCCGATTGGCATCTTTGGCTTTCAATACCACATTTCCTATGCTAAAATCCCCTTCATAGAGGGGTGTTATTTGAGAAGTATTGGCCGCAAGCTGCACAAACCCTTCTTTCTTGGTAGTTTCGTTGACAGTGCTCAACAAAAGCGGGCTGTTTACATCTACGCTTTTTTCTTCGGGGTCAAGTCTTACATAGCGAAACACCTTCTTGTCGGGACGGCCATTGGTCAAGCGTTTGGCTTGGGCAGGATTTTTGGGGTCGATTTGCCAAATATCATAGCGGTCATATATCAAAAGAGATTGGTCATCTTTGCTCCAACCCGCCACGCCATAGGCCCGTGGAAAATCAGGATGATCGTCTTCTTCATCCGCAAATCTTACCGTTTTGTTGGTGGTGAGTTGAATGGTTTTATTGCTTGCAATCTCATGCGCAAACCACGACGTATCAGGGTTAGAAAACCAGTACAAAAACTTGCCTTCGGGCGATACACGCACATTTCCTTCCACTTTTTCTTTCACCAATTTTTGAGAACCATCTTTGGCGTCAATGATGTATATATCTTCTTTGGGGTTCCAGTCCCAATGTTGACCCGAATATTTTTCATCGGCATGACCTACCAAAATGTTGGCGTTACCTTCCGCTACCAAATCAACATCGGGCAGATGAACTCCTCCTAGCTGTACGAGTTTTTTATCATTGAGGTGCGCTACAGCCAAATACGACTTTTTCTTATCTCTTTCCAATGATACCTTTTGTTGGGTTTGGAGCTTGGTATCCTGCCAATGCCACACTTCTACGTTTACGATTTCGTCAGATAAGAGGGTGGTATCCTGAACAACGGGGCGGGGAGCCGTACCAAAAAATAGTTTGTCACCACTTTTAGAAAACTTAGGGGTATAGTCACCACTTACTAGCCAATCCTTCTGAGCAGGTTGGGTACTTTCATCGGCCAGCAAAGTCGCCGTTTGCTCACCCATTTTCCAATATAAAAGTTTATGGCTTCTAATTTGGGTTTTGGCGTTGGTATCTAAATCCGCCACAAAAGCCAATTGGCTTCCATTATCGTCAAAAGAAAGTTTCTTGAATTTTTGTTTTGAATGTCCTTCGTAAATGTGGGCAAGTTGCTTTGTAGCAATGTCATATACATACACCCCGGCCTTGGTAGAATCTGTACCAGTAGAGGCAAAAGCCAATAGCTTCCCATTTTTGGTCACTTCATAATCGGTCACAAAAGGGAAGTTTTTTTCGGTGGCCGTTTTCAAATCACGCCACACAAGGCCGTAGCCATTTTCCTCGCTTTCTTTTTTGGCCTTTGCACGTGGTGCTTTTTTGGTGCTATCGCCTTTGGCTTCGGGCGTTTTGGCCTTTTCTGATTCTTTGATAAAAGCTACCCAACTACCGCTTTTCTCAGGTATTTTGAAAGACTGCACCAGCGGGAATTTGACCAGTTGCTTAGTAGCCAATGTATAAATCCCCAATGAGTCTTTAGGAAGCTCATCTTTTTTCTTTTTGGCACGCTTTGCGGCTTTTGTGACGGCGAGTTGAGGTTTTATTTTAAAAACGCCAAACTCCGAATCGCTCGTAAATTTGAGGTCATTGCCGCGCGCTACTGAGTCGGCTTTAGCAGTAGTAAAATTGTAAAAAACCACTTTACCATCGCCTTCTTGGGGGTTGAGTGCATAGCCAAACCACTGCCCGTTGTTACTAACTATTCTTTCTGGAATATCCTTCCAAAAATCATATACATCGTGGGTTAAGGGCTTTTTAGCCACCGTTGGAGCGTCAGCGGGAGCTTTCTTAGATTTCTTCTGGGCAATCAAAGGAGTGGAGGCCACCCCTAGAAGCAGGAATAGTAGATACTTTTTCATTCGTTAATAAAAATAGTTTATTGATGTTATTTGACTTCTAAAGCGCAGTATTGCAATTGTTCCTCTAAAGACTCAAACTCAGCATCCCACAGATTATATTTCAGCGTCAAATCTTTTATCACTTGAAAATCATCATCATGAAGAAGATAAGAAGCTACCACACAGCTGTACTCTGCTTTTGGTGTACCTTCCACAAAAAGGTTTCGTAACTGCCTAATAATGGTATTTCGTGAATGCGTTGATTTTACTTCTTCTTGGTCGTAGGCTACCATTTTATCCCTAATTTCTTCTCATCTTTCTACTGCCTTATCGCCAATCTCATAACGTTTATTTACCCATAGGGTACGATCATTTAGATTTAAAACCTCAATACTTTCGCGCCCCTTCTCTGTTTTTGACTTAAATCGATACCCTTGAAAATACAAATGCTCGCGGGGATTGTCATACCTCGGGTTAATAATGGGCGTGGTTCTCGTATCATGATCATGTTTAGCTTTATTACAAGCACTACTTATGGGTAATAGATTTTCCCACTTTACTACTTCGTCGGGATACAAGGATTTGGGATAAAAATGCTCCACTTCGAGGTATTTGCCTTCTTCTTGTAGTTTACATTCCGAAAAACAACACTTCCCGTTTGACATCGCCAACAATGGCTCCGCAATAAATTTCCTTTTCCAAACGCTATTTTTCGTCTGCTTAAACTCTTCGGTTAGCTGTGCCACCAATTCATCTGTCAGTTCGGCAGGACACGGCACGTCTTGCAATCTAATCATACACTAGCGGGGGCAATAGCACCTAACTGTAACTTAAGAAGTTTTCGTTGACTACTATTTGGATGAAGCAGTGGTAAAAGTTCTTCATACGCGGTCCGAGCTTTACCATAATCGTCACTGTCAAGTCCTTCTTCAAACTGGCTTAGTAGTTGCAAATACTTATCAGACAGAGTTTTATCACCAAGTCCCATCAAATCCTGCAAGATTTCTTCTACTGTCCACCCTTTAAAAGTGCCAAATTCTTGTCGAATGTGGGTGTGGTTGTCTGCTCCTTTTTCTAAAATAATCAAATTGACATTTTCGGCTGATTGAACTATCAACGGACTATGTGCCGTAACGATAAACTGAGTATTAGGAAAAATGCCACTCAAATAACTTATAATTTTACGTTGCCAATCAGGATGGAGGTGTAAATCTATTTCATCAACCAGTACAATTGCTGCTCCGGTGAGCGGATTGTCTAAATTGGGATAGCGTTCAAAAAGTTTTTTGGCTAAATCTACCACCCACGCCATCGTAGCTTGATAACCGTATCCTAAGCCTTTGAGGCGCACTTTGCCATAATCAGTCTCAAAAAGCGCATAGTTTCTGACACTATTTGTTTTGGAATCTAATTCTGATTTAAGTTCTATGGATTTTACATCTGGTAAAAGTCCCCTAGTAAGGATTGCTTTTAACCTTTCTAAAACAGTAGTCGCATTTGACAACCCATTTTTTGCGGCATAGTCTAGCTGTAAAAGCCACTCTTCGGCATTGGTGAGTTCGTAATTGTCTGAAAAAAGAGGAGCTACATTACTTACTTGAGGACTGTCATTTATATTAGTATCAGACATGCGTCGAGAAGTCCCGTAACTGTAAAATTTAAGCTTCTCAAGTTCTTTATTACCTTCATAATACATTTCAGTTCCCCCAATGATCGGGTGGTTTTTAAATTTCATTATTCTTTCATAATACCACTCAAAATCTAAAATGTTATCTTTCTGGATATTAGCCCTTATTGCAAAAGGAGATTTCGATAAAAAGAAATCTGTGTGTTGATACCACCCATATAGCGTGGCAGAAGGTGAAATAATTTGTATATCGTCTTCATTAATTGTAAAAACTTCAGCACTCACCCCCCCTAACAATCTCAAAATGGTTGTTTTTCCAGTATTATTATTTCCCAAAATCACATTCCATTGCTGATAGCGACCATCAGGACGAGTAAAAGAAATTTGGTTCTCACCCTGAAAACAATTAAAGTCTTTGATAGTGACTTTACTTAGATAAACGCCTTCTATCTCATTGTTCATAAAACCCTTATCTTTTTTGTAAACTTACTTAAAAACGCGTTTTATTGCTGAATTATCCCCAATTTTGCGACGTAATCACCAACTATTTAGTCAAAACTAATGAAAATTGCCATAGTAGGTTGTGGAAACATGGGGATGGCGTTTGCCAAATCGTTTCTACAATATGATTTAGTAAAAAAAGAGAATCTTCTTTTAATCGAAAAAAGCGCCGACCGTGCCCAAGCCCTTCGTACCGAAAACACGGGCGTAGTCATCGAAACCATCAGCTCGCACATTGGCGACTATGATGTAGTGATTGTATCGGTAAAGCCCCAAGATTTTGCAACCGTCCAAGACGCATTACGCGAAGTGCTCCAGCCTCAGCAAGTGGTACTTTCTATCATGGCGGGTATTCCAATCAGCACTATCCAAGAAGCTCTCAACCACCGACTTGTGATTAGAGCCATGCCCAATACACCTGCCATGCTTGGCATGGGAATCACGGGTTTTTCGGCGGCCAAAGAATTGAGTTTTGCCCAACTCCTCAAAGTCGATAATCTCATCAATGCCACCGGTCGTTCGGTGTTTTTGGAAGACGAATCCATGCTTGATGCCGTCACGGCACTCAGTGGTAGCGGGCCTGCTTATTTTTATTATCTCGTAAAGTCAATGGTAGAAGCTGGCAAAAAAATGGGTTTTGAGGAATCACTTGCTACGCTTTTGGTAAAACAAACCATGCTTGGCTCGTTTCACCTTATCACTAATGCCGCAAAACGACTCGCCGACCTTATCAAGGCCGTCGACCCAAAAGGCGGCACCACCGAAGCCGCTTTGCGCACTTTTGAAGAAGGCGAACTATCCCAAACCCTTCAATTAGGGATTTTGGCCGCCGAAAAACGCGCCAAAGAATTGTCGAAGGGGTAGAATTTCCTTCCCTTGTGTATTTGCTATGAGTAAATTGCCCGCCTCCGTAATTTAGAAGCCCTATTTTTCGTTATTTTTGGTATGAAGCAAATTTTACGTACTATCTTTTTGTTGTTGTGGGTTATCGGCGGGATACAGGCTCAAAACCCCGCTGCGGTTCGGTTTGTGCGCAATCAAGGACAGTGGGACGCCGCCATTCGTTACCGGGCCGAAATACCCGGGGGGTATTTATTGTTGAAAGAGAAATCGTTGATGTACGTTTTCTTTGATGCCGAAGCCCTCAAAAGTCGCCATGCCATGGGCAATCTAGCCAATGCCCGCACATCGGAGGTAGTAAACGGCCACGCTGTGGAAGTGCTATTTGAAGATGCCAATGCCGCTTTTAAAGTCGAAGAACAGCACCCTAATGCTAGCAGCAACAATTATTTTTTGGATAGTAATCCTACCAAATGGGCCTCTAATGTTCCTTCTTTTGGCGAAATCATCTATCGTGATGTGTATCCCGGTATTGACTTCAAAATGTACGCCTTTCGCCAAACCCTCAAATACGAATTTTTGGTAGCACCTCAGGCCGATGCTTCGCGCATTAAGCTAAAATACCTTGGTGGCAAATCCCTCAAACTCGTTGACAATCAGCTCACGGTCGAGACTACTGTCAATACTTTCAATGAGCTTAAACCTTATACTTATCAAGAGGTCAATGAGCGTACCCGTGAAATAACCACCCAATACCGCTTAGAAGGTAATCGGGTCTCTTTTGAGTTTCCGAAAGGATACCAAAAAGAACACGCCCTCACGATTGACCCGGAACTTGTTTTTTCGTCATTTTCGGGGTCTTTTGCCGACAACTGGGGTCATGCTGCTACTTACGACGAAGATGGTAACCTTTATACTGCGGGGACTATTTTGGATACCCGGGTCTTTCCAGCTACTACAGGCGCTTTCCAAACACGCCTTAACGGTCAAGTGGACGTGGGCGTGTTGAAATTCACCCCTGATGGTAGCCGCTTGCTCTACGCCACTTACATTGGGGGAGCTTTTACCGACATTCCTCATAGTATGATTGTCAATCATAAAAATGAGTTGGTGATTTTTGGAACTACCTCTTCTTCCAATTTTCCTACTACCACAGGCGCCTATCAAACAAGATTTGGCGGAGGCACTCGTACTACCCCTATTGATGGGTTGGAGTTTGAAAATGGGAGTGATATTTTTGTGCTTAAACTCAATACCACCGGTACAAGACTCGAAGGAAGCACTTTTGTAGGAGGCAATGGTAATGATGGCATTTGTAATGCTTTTGACCTTACTGTACGCAATTATGGCGATGAGTTTCGAGGAGAAGTAGTAGTAGATGCCCAAGACAATGTGTATGTAGCGACTTCTACCAACTCTACTAATTTTCCAGTAGTAAATGGGATTACTAACCAATACGGTGGGCGACAAGATGCCGTAGTATTTAAACTTAACGCTAGCCTACAAAACCTTGTCATGAGTACCTATTTAGGAGGTACAGCTATGGATGCGGCCTACGGCATCAAGTGGGCGCCTTCGGGAGCCTTGTATGTAACAGGAGGGACTCGAAGTAGCAATCTTCCCGCAAAAGCGGGTGCTTATAAAGGTACCCTAAGTGGGATAGAAGACGGTTTTATCGCTAAATTTTCGAATGATCGATTTGTGCAGCTTACCTACCTAGGTACTGATAGCGCAGATGTAGCTTATCTGGTAGATATCGATGCTGAAGAAAATGTTTATACCATTGGGCTTACGCGAGGGCGATACACCACTACTACGGGCACTTATCGCAACCTAAACGCGGGGCAGTTTATTCACGCCTTAGACAAAAACCTATCTAGCACGGTATTTTCGACTACTGTTGGCTCCAACCGCGCCCGTCCCGATATTTCCCCTACTGCTTTTTTAGTAAACGAATGTGGCAATATTTATTTTTCTGGATGGGGAGGCGTAGTCAATACTCGTAATCGAAACAACCCTTACAGTAGTACTACGGGACTGCCTATTACTACTGATGCTTACCAACAAAATACAAACGGCAACAATTTTTACATTGCCATTCTTGAAAAAGGAGCAAAGTCTTTACTATACAGTACTTTTTTTGGGAACTCTAGCCCTGGAGATATAGACCGAGGCGACCATGTAGATGGTGGCACAAGCCGCTTCTCTAAAAATGGTATCATTTATCACGCTACTTGTGCGTGTGGGGGGTCTCGTTTTCCTACTACTCCGATGGCTTGGTCACGAACCAACAACAGCGACAACTGTAACAATGCCGCTTTTAAAATTGACATTGATCGTCTCAAGGCTGACTTTGACCCTTACTTGGGTTCTCAAAAAGGCGTGGTATCGGGCTGCGCTCCGCTGACCTTAGATTTTGTAAATATCAGCCAAGGAGGAAAAACCTACATCTGGGATATAGAAGGAAATACCGTTTCTCGCGACCCCAACAAAACTACTTATACTTTCAATCAACCAGGAGAGTATCGTGTCACTTTACGCGCCTTCAATCCCCTTGTTTGCCGTGGGCAAGATGTAGTCACTAAAATTATCAAAGTCGGAACTAGCAAAGCTAGCGCCAAAGGAGATACCACCGTGTGTAGCAATGTAGGGGTGCCTTTAGTGGCTCAAGGAGGCATCAAATACAGTTGGAGTCCCGCAGCGGGATTGAGCAATCCCAATATTGCCAATCCTATCGCTCGTGTCAACGCTACTACGCAATTCGTCTGTACAATTACTGACTCGGTATGTACCGTGACTCGCAACGTGACAGTACGCATTAACAATGCAAAGCCCGATTTTAACGCCCTTAAAGATACCACACTCTGCCCCGGCCAAAGTACCCTACTGACGGCTTTGGGCAATGCCCCACGCTTTCGATGGAGCCCTTCCAATACTTTGAGTGATTCGGTGGGTACTACAGTATCGGCCAAGCCTACCCAAACAACGACCTATACCGTGACGGGCTTGTATGCCGATGGATGTAGGCCGCAAAAAAGCATCACGGTTAGGATCGAAGACAACAAACCTGATTTTAAGGTATCACCAGATACTACCATTTGTGCAGGGCAAAGCGCGCTCCTCATGGCTGAAGGAAACGGCACTTTTCGTTGGACTCCTTCGCCGTCCCTCAGCGATACTCTTATCAAAAATCCTATTGCCACGCCCACGCAGACTACTACCTATACGGTGACGGCTGTTTATCCTGATGGATGCAGACCTAAAAAGAATGTAACGGTTACTATCGAGAGAGGCCCTCAAAATACGGCATTTGATATTGTACCTTCTTATAGTTGTGGTCAGCCAACTACGCTACAATATGTCAACAAAACTTCAGGAGCCACAACATATGAATGGGATTTGGGCAATGGTGTAAAAGCTACTACACTGACTCCTTCTCCTATCACTTATACCCAAAATGGCACCTATCAAGTGACACTCAAGGCGTATTCAGCCCGAGGATGCGAATCGTCAGTCACTCAATCGGTCAATGTCTTGAATTTAGATAAAATCCCTAATGTAATTACCCCTAATGGTGACGGTAAAAATGATACTTTTGTCATCGGTGTTGCTGGTACTCGTTTAGAGATTTTTAATCGTTGGGGTAAACTCACTTTTAGTAGTACCAATTATACCGACAATTGGGGCAAAGACGTTTCAGCAGGAACTTATTTTTATCAACTTACTCTACCGGGCGATATACCCTGTAAAGGATGGATACAAGTATTGGAATAGCACAAAAAAAGGCGGGTGTCCCCGCCTTTTTTTGTAATAATATGGAATACTGAATTTAGTCATCGCTTCTTCTTCCAAGCAACAAACTAACGTAATACATCAAGTTTGCTAAGGCTCCCAATGCCGCCACTACGTAGGTCATAGCAGCCCACCAAAGAGCGTCTTTGGCCATGTCATATTCATTGCGGTTTACGATACCTCTCTGTTCTACCCAAGCCAAAGCCCTGCGACTTGCATCAAACTCAACAGGCAGAGTAATAAGAGCAAAAAGGGTAACTCCCAAGTTTGCCGCCACCAAGATGGTCAATAAAGTAGTACTCACAATCCCTTGGTTGTAAAAAATAAACCCGCCCAAAAACAACATTCCCATGTTAAAAATATTAAGAATATTGCTACACACTTGGACCACAGGCACAAGGGCTGAACGCATTTTCAGGGGAGCATAAGCTACTTTGTGCTGCACAGCGTGGCCGCATTCGTGCGCTGCTACCGCTGCCGCCGATACACTTCTACCGTGGTACACATCTGCGCTCAAGTTGACAGTTTTGTCGGCAGGATTATAATGGTCGGTGAGCATTCCTTCTACTTGTGTGATTCTGACATCGTAGATACCATTATCCCGAAGCATTCGTTGGGCGATTTCTGCCCCCGATAGGCCATTCATTAAGCCTACTTGCGAGTATTCCGTAAATTTACTTTTCAAACGCCATTGGACAAACATACCAATGACCATAAATACCAGTCCAATTAGAATTAAACCACCCATGATTTTTGGATTTAGATTTTACCGATTTTAATTGGTTTCAATTTAATGGATAAGTTTAAAACTAATTAAAATCGAATTAATAGCTGTTTTTAATTTTTTCAATCAAAGAAGTCGTCGAATACCCTTTCACCAAGGCGATAGTCTTCACTTCTCCTCCTCTACCTACTACAAAATCTGCGCCAACGATATTTTGGGGTGTATAATCATCACCTTTCACCAAAATATCAGGACAAATTGTCTGAATTAGCTCCAATGGAGTAGGTTCGTCAAACAAAATGACAGTATCTACAAACGACAAGGCCGCCATCAAACGGGCGCGGGCGTATTCATTGACCACGGGGCGAGAAGGGCCTTTTAGACGACTCACCGACGCGTCGGTGTTCAAGCCCAAAACGAGCTTATCGCCCAAAGCACGTGATTTTTCGAGATAGTCGATATGTCCTAAATGAACAATGTCAAAACACCCATTGGTAAATACAATTTTCTTCCCTTCGGCTTGCCATTCGCGTGCAACTTGGGCGGCAGCGTCCCAGCTCATAATTTTGTCGGCAGTACTAGACATTTTTGTTTGGAATAGAATGTGTTATAGAATCTGTTTGATTTGAGGCTTTGGGGCTTTTGACCAGCGTAATGATAAACGAAATACCGCCCAAAATCAACATCAGAATCATTTGTGTACCGTGGATATAAGTAGCCAACGCCAAGCCATTTTCTTTGGACAATCCATACAATACCAAAGCACTACTCACCAAAATATGATATGGACCTATCCCCCCCTGTACGGGAGCCGACATACCTAATCCGCCCATAATCAATATCGTAAGCCCTGCCAACAAAGAAAGCCCTGACGACTCAGGTAGTACAAAAAAGCACACATAAGAACTCAAGAAGTACATGACCCAAATCAGCACAGTGTGAAAGACAAAAGCCATTGGGCTCCGAAGTTTTCGAATACTCAATAGCCCGTCGACCAAACCTAACACAAAACCCTCGATTTTGGCAAAGAGTGCATTCTGACGCAGACGTTCGGCATTTTTTCTGTAAAACCACCAAGCCGCCACCGCCAAGCCTATTCCTATTACTCCTACCCCTGCCAGAAGTACTATTCTATTGGAGCCGCCTTCTTGTCCTAGTCCTAGTTTTTCACCAAAAAGACTCATAAAAAAATCACTCAAACGCCCAAATTCTAGCACAAAGGCTAGACCTATTAACACCAATAACGAAACCACATCAAACACCCGCTCTGCTACTACCGTCCCAAAACTCACATTGACTGGTACTTTTTCGAGCCGATTGAGCGTACCACAACGCGTCACCTCCCCTGCCCTTGGAATCAACTGATTGGCAAAATATCCCGTAAAAACCGCCACCGTCGAGTTGAAAGACGAAGGCGTATAGCCCACTGGTTCTAGGAGCATATTCCAACGATAAGCCCGGCTCCAAGCCGCAATAATGGTAAAAATCGCTACGAGGATAAGCCAACTATGATTGGCATTTTGGAATTTGGCCCACATAGCCGCCAAATCCATGTCTTTGAAAACGTACCACATCAAGCCCCCAGCTACTGCCAACGAAATGATGTATTTGACAATATTTTTCATCTTTTGAAAAGTAAATAGCGATTTGGGGCTATTTTACAATGAGGTTGTTTTCGTCTGGAAAAACAATTTTAGGTTGAAAAGTTTTTGCTTCTTCTTCGGTCATCATACCATAAGAAATAATAATCACTACATCCCCAACCTGCGCTTTACGAGCTGCCGCGCCGTTGAGGCAAATGATGCCCGTTCCCCGTTCGCCTTTGATCACATACGTAATCAGCCGCTCACCGTTATTGTTGTTGACCACGTGCACTTGCTCATTTTCGAGGATTCCGGCCGCGTCCATGAGGTCTTCGTCAATCGTGATACTACCTACATAATTCAGCTCGGCTTGGGTAACTTTGACGCGGTGAATTTTAGATTTAAAGAGGGTTACAAACATGATGTTAAAATATTATCAGTTAGTTTAAAACCGTTTTTTAAAAAATCGGCGTTGAA
>VFQN01003070.1_pt1 | contig 24658 bp, 35 predicted proteins | sample 3512371 | NCBI WGS metagenome assembly VFQN01 (sample SAMN10412370, study PRJNA504923) | tailings metagenome | isolation source: Replicate 2 from Balatoc abandoned mine | place: Philippines: Itogon, Benguet | collected 2017-08-28 | reverse complement strand
GGGGGGGGGGGGGTGGGGGGGCGGGGGAGGGCGGGGGGGGTGGGGGGGGCGCGGGGGGGGGGGGGGCTAAGCCCTACAGAGTCCGCCCCAGCACCAACCATTCACGCGCTCTCGTGGCCAACCCAGAGCCAGCAGCGCGGGTGTATGCCAAAGCTTCGTCACCGCACGCGATGCAACTGCAGTAGGCACGTGTAAGTAAGCCCATCAATGTCTGGGCCCTGCTGTCGTGCCCCGGGCAGGCCCAACCTATGAGCGGCCAGAGCCCTCTGCCAAGCACGCCAGCCGACCTGACCCGACCCTGGCCACTAGAACACCTGGCCGAGCCGTGCCATGTTTTTTTGGACGACACCCCCTGCACCCAAGCCCAATGCCTCCCCACCTGAACCGAGCCGTCCCCGCGCATCTTGACGCTGCCCTAGTCTCGATGCTGCCTTACCAGGCCGCACACCGCTCCTGACCAGCACCCCGTGCGCTACACGCCCCTGCCCCATGCCGCCCCAGCCCAGTCTGAGGGCGTCCCGGGTTAACCCAAGCGACCCCTATCTACCTGCCGTAACCCACACACCCACCGTCATACCACGGATTCCGGAAAAGCATCGCTACACACCCACTGTCGCAACACACCCATTGCTTCAACCCACCTGCCCTCTGTCGTCCTGGCCTAGCCGAAGGCCGGCGCATATATCCCCAATGTAGACGCTGGTGACGGTGTCGGGCAGGGCGTTGAGAAGGGCCACAGCGTCGGCGTCCTCCCATCCGTGCCCCAGCAGGCTCACGTGCTGCAGGGGCAGCTGCTGCAGCCTCCAAGCACTGTCCGCGATCAGGCGCTGGACCTCAAAAGAGGCCTGTCGCGAGTAGAGGTGAAGGCGGCGCAGCTCCTGGGGTTGCAGGGGCAGCATTCACATGGTCGGTCATGTTAGACCGGTGTAGCTGGCAATTTGTGATTAGACCTTTGCAGTGCCGTTGGGGGGGCCGGCCTGAGGTGCTGACCTTATTGTAGGGGCACGTGCCTCTGGCGTCTGGCCCAGTGCCTTGCGCACGGTGCATAATGCTGACGGTCTGGTCTGTTGCGGACACTCGGACGGCTTGCATGTGCTACCCGCGACCAGTGCACATTGTGAATGTCGAGGATGCAGCCGGCGAGACGGTACACCTCAGCCTTTAATGCAACTTTGCATTTGAACCATGTCAGATCTGAAGCCGCAGACTGAGCTCGCAACCGTGGAATAGCGCGCAACACCTTAAGGACACGACATACGGGTATGCCCGCTCCTCCCTGCCCAGCTTCTGCACCCCTAATCCCCTCCTTCCAGTCCCATAGTGTGTACCTGTACCGCCAGCATAATTACGCCCCACTGCACGCCCACCAGCACAAAGCAGAGAGCAGTCTCCCAGGCTCCCCAGTCCCCTCCGCTGGCATCATGCCAACCCACAGCAGCATATCCTGGCAACCGCGCCGCTGCTCATCCTCAAGCAGTGCGTCTCACAGGCCTCCCGCGTTATCACGTTCCCGAGCTCCAGCCCCACCTTGTGCGCCTGCACGCCCGGCAGCAGCTCCACCCCCAGCGTCAGCTCCCGCAGACCCAGCGGACCCAGGGCGGCGTGGCCCCGGGTGACACTGCCTGGGCCGGCTGCCCTGAGGGGAAACCTCACGTTGCCCAGGTCCAGGTGCGCCAGGCACCCAACACCAGCCCTGCCGGAGCCACCTTCCTCGCTGCCAGCTGCGTTGGCCGCTGCGTTGGCCTTGTCAGCTGCGTTGGCAGTGGTTAACGCCGCAGGCAGCTCTGTGCAGAAGGCCTCGAATGAGGTCAGCTGCCCGACGATGGTGAGAGTTCGAAGGCGCTGCCGGCACGCAAGGGGCTGGCCATGCAGCGGCTTGAGCAGCGGTGAGGGAGGGTAGGCGTGGCCAGCGAACCGGCATTTGAAGCTGGGGGCGGGCCGCTCGCCCAGGAGCGGGTCGCAGCTGCTGCCGCTGCCGTCAGTTCCAGGCTCGTCCCAGTCTGCATCAATGCTGAGAGTGAGGCTGGTGACATTTGGGAAGCGCGACAAGCACGGGGGCGGGCCCTGCAACTTGTCCGGCAGCACATTGAGGCGCAGGCTGGGCAGGGCTGGCTGCAGGCCATCGTCGATGACGCCGCGAAGCGCCTTGCAGCTTTGGCGTCCAGCAGCCAAGGCCAGCTGGCTTCCCAAGCACACATCAAGCCCCTCGACCAGGGCGCCAGCGAGCTGCACGCGCGCATCGAACGAGAGCTCCTCGAGCATACGTTCGAAAGCGCTCGGTCGCTCTTCACGAGCAGCCCCGGTCACGATCCTTTTAAGAGCACTACCGGCGCACTGTGAGCTGGTCCATAAGTACATAGGTACTGCAAGCTGCTTCCTAGGTGCATGATGTCCGGCCCCTTTCCGGGCCGTCTGCTTTGTCCTGACCATGCCCTAAGATAGTAGGAAGGTAATATAAAAAGTGTCTGTAGGGAACGCGAGCTTGGCCACCGCCGCCGGTGGGAGCCTCCCTGTAGAGCCTGGTAGATTGTTGCAATGTGCTGCCGCAGGCCCGCAGCCCTGCAGCCCACTCTGCGCCGTGCACTCTGCGCCGTGCAACCCCAACGAAGCCATGCGCGTGGGGGCTGCCGCACAACAACTTCACCACTCCGAACACGATCAGCATGCACTTGAAGTCATGCTTTTTCTGTCGCACGCCCCGCGCCCGCCAGGCCATGATCGCCACCTGCCACCTACCTGCACCTACCGGCACTGCCCGTCAGCAATTCTGACCCACACACCCACTGTGTATCCATACTCCGCCAAATGATATGACCCATTCTTACTCGGCCTCGTCTGCACTCCTTACGTGGGTCTGGAGCACCAGCACCTAGCACCTGAACGTCTGCCGTTGCCTATCCCTGCCACTGAGCCCTGCCGGAGGCTGTACGACCGTGCTTTCATGTGCGCTGGACCACTTGGAAACCACCATTGGCAATGCGCATTGGATTCCTTCCATACCAGGCAGGCGTCTTCCCAGCTTCAATTGCAACCCATTACCGGTACTAATCCCAGGCTGCCCCTGTTGGCAACCCGGATGCGAAAACCTCTACCGGTATGTGTTGAACTGTTGATATGTCATTGTACAGACCCAAATGGGGCCGGCGGTCAGGCTTGCCGAACCCTGCGGTAAAATAGCAAGGCTGCCGAGCGCCCGTGTGGGTCTAGAACTGCCCGCAACAATTCACACAGGCCATATTGACACAGGGGAGCCCCCTAATAAATGCAGGAATGCGTCCCACAACAGCTCGCCCTGCAACTCGTCTCCTACGCTCCACGCCAATACTCCAAGCCTTAGCCGCCATTCCATCCATGTACGGCAGGAGAAAGGCGTACTCCGTACACTTGCCAGTCGATAAACAAGAGTCGTTCCGTACACGTACGCGTACAGCGTGCTGTGCAGCCCACTCGGCCGCCAAGCCTTGACAGCGTACCTGTGCCCTCGCACAGAGCCTGTTGCCCACCGCCACGTGACCCCGCACCACTACAGCCACCCTTGCCGCGTCTTCCTGCTGGCCGGCTGCTGCTGCCCCTAGAACCACAACCGCAGTGCCGCTTGGCTCCCCCGCCGCCACCCCGTCCTCCTACCCTCGCCCCGCCGTCCGCCGCCTTTTGCTCCCACGCCGCTGCGCTCCCACCCTGTTCACCCTCGTGTTCACCCCCGCAGCGGCCTCCGGCCCGACGTTACGGTTGGTGTCACCGCCCGCAGCGTTGCTTCCGCTCGGCCCTGCCGCCGCATCCGCCGTAGCAGTGCCTGCGTCCGTCCCAGCCGCCACTGCCGCCGCCACCTTTGCCGGCGCAGCACGCCCAGCTGCCCCTCATCCGCATCCCCTCACCCCAATAGGCCAGGTGGTACGCTGGTGCGGGCCGTGCTAACTGCTCAGTGCGCGAACACCTAATGGCAAAACACCGCCACGCTTGTGCCCCCATAGCCATGCCCCAAGACCACCGCGCAACTCTCAAAGTTCTCATTCAATCATCACCGCCTGGCATCTATCAAAGGACTATTCCCTATATATTCTGGACCAGAAGCAGCAGACACTCAGCTGATTGCCCATTGCCCCGTTGGTGCCCCCTTCGCTTCACTTGCGCCTCTGCGCTGTGCTACCCCGCCGCTGCTGCCCCGCCATCCTCCATGGCGCACCCTCCGCCTCCATCCACTTCAGCACCGGCTCAGGCAGGCCCGCCTCAACCACCGCCTTCTCCAGCCCCTGGCCCCACGGCACCCCCAGCCGCAGCAAGCACTCCAGCACCGCCCTGTCGCCCAGCCTGCCCGCCCGCACCCACGCGTCAGGCCCGCTGACAGGACAGCCCTGCTCCCGCACCAGCCACTCCAGCAGCGCCTCGCAGCCGCTGCCCGCCGCGGCGCTGAACACCTCCGCACTGAGCTCCTCCTGCAGCTGCAGCTCCTCCACCAGGTAGCGCACCAGACCCAGGTCGCCGCGGGACGCAGCGGCAGGCAGGGCCGTACCCCACTGCCTAGGCGCGTCGGCGTCATCGCCAGGGGCTGCCGCCGGCACCGGTGCTGTTGACGCCGCGGCAGCCACCAGCAGCTTTACCGCCTGCAGCAGGCGGCCGCTGTCGCCCTGCTGCTTGTACGGCCACTCAGCGATGACGTTCGCGCCAAGGTCCACACCCCTCGGCTGCACCTTTGCCTCCTGCAGCAGCCACTCCACCATGGCCAAGCTGCCGTTGCTGCACGCCTCCACCAGCGCCTCACAGCTGAAGGTGTAGCCCTGCAGCCGCAGCCACGCCACCACCTCCATGCTCTCGGACTTGACAGCTTGCACCGTGAGCTCGGTGGAGGCGTTCCAGGCCATGATCGCCTCCCGGGCGCGGTCGTGCAGGTGGCGCAGGCAGTCGAGCCGTCCCGACTCCGCTGCTGCCTGCGCTGGCAAGGCAAACACCCAGTCTGCGTCCACGGGCCAGACGTGGTGCCACAGGAGCTCCATCTTGGGGACGCCGTCGATCTCGCTCCTGGCTGCTGCGGACAAGAGGCGCTCCCAGGACTCGAGGTTCTCCCGGTACAGAAATCTTGCCCCATTTCTCATATATGACGCGTCCTTGGGCAGCTCGCACCGCCCCGTGTCTAGCAGCCACTGCACGGATCCGACGTCGCAGTGCTCCAGTGCTGCCCTTAGGATGTCGAGGCCAGCGCCAGCGCCAGCGCCATAGTCATCGTCGTCGTCATCGTCATCGCCATCGCCAAGGAAGCGTGAGCTGAACGACACGAGCCGGTCCAGGCCTCCGGCTTGAGCTGCCAAGTACGGCGGTTCGTACCATGAGTCCCATGGCACGCCGCGAGTGCCAGATGTCCCGTGCTTGACCAGCCAGGCGACCTTGTCCTCAGCATCGGGATGCTTGGAGCTGAGTGCCGCCTCGAGAATGCACTGCTCACTCAGTATGGAAGGCAGGAGCTGTGGGTAGGCGCGTTTCAGCTGGTCCCACATCGCTTGCAGCCCGTACGGACCTGTCAGCTCCTGGTGGTGCGCTACAGCTGCCAGCAGCTCCGTTGGCCGGATGAGGCCGGGGCACAGGTCCAGCAGCTGGGGAACCAGCTGAGCGTGGCCTGCCTCGACAGCAGCAGCGCCCGGGTCTGGAGCGTCGGGGAAGAGCGCCGTGTAGTAGTTAGACTGCAGCAGCCCAGGGAACAGCTTGGGTTCCAGCGCCCGCCACGCCACCTGCACATTGGCGCCACCGCCGCTGGCTGCTGCGGCAGCGAGCCACAGCAGCTTGCGCTGGAGCGGCATGCCGTGCAGGTGCGGTGGAGCAGAGCGCTGTGCGGAGGCGGCAACGTGGGCCGGCAGCGGCTCGCTGATGTCCACGGTACGGTCTGGCACGCTGCCAAGCCAGAAAGCTGCATCCTTGCATATCAAGCGGCCGGTTGTCGCCTTGTCGTTGGGTGGTAGATGCCGTAGTACACAGGGTAGTGCAGCTCCGTGGACGGCATTGGTGCTGGTCCGTCCGTCTTGCCCTGCCCCTGCCGCGACCCGTGGGTCGTCCTGCAGCAGCAGCAGCTCGCCCCGCGCCCCGGGAGCCGTCAGGTCCAGGCCGGGGGCCGCCACAGCGCCTGGTGGGGAGCGGGAGCAGGTGGTGTTCATCAGGATCTGGACCATGGGAGGGACCGGTATGCAGTACGGTAATACGGTAAGGGAACCACAGGGCTGTGGCAAGACCGCTGGGAACGGCTTTTGGTGTACGGGTGGAAGGATGCCTCACGCCAACGCACTGCCCCAAAAGGCTGCAGCACACAAGGAACATGCGCAGGACGTCACACCGTCTCGGTCCCCCCTTACGTGCTGCCCCCATTCACAGCTGTCAGTACTGCCCCTACCTTGCCCGGCGTTCGCCCTCCCGCGGTCCTCCTTCTCCTCCTCCTCCTCATCCGCGGCCTCCACCATCTCGTCATCAATGTCCTTGGCCCGCTTGCGCTTGGCGCCCTTGGCGCCCTCGCCCTCCGCCGCCGCCTCCGCGGCCGCCAGGGCCGAGGGCTTGAGCGACAGCGACAGCCGCCCCGCTTCCGTGTCCACCTTTGTGACCACGGCGCGCACCGACTGCTTGGGCTGGAACAGCGCGACGATGTCCTTCACAGGGCCGTCCAGCAGCTCGGAGATGTGCGCCAGGCCCACCACGGAGCTGTTGCCCTCAACCTGGGGACGGAGGGAGGGAGGGATGGGTGCGTCCACAGGACGGCATGGCTAACACGGGTGGGTGCCGGCAAGTACAAATGTGTAGGAGGGACAAGGGAAGAGTCTACCATACCTCCATGCGGGCTTGGAGTAGAGCCCAAACACGCCACAGTCGTTTTGAGAAGCAGGCAATATTGTTGCTGTTGATCACCGGTGCAAGTGACTGCACCCTTATGTCCCCCGTCCCTCGCCTCCGTTGGCCCCTGCACGCACCTCCACGAACACGCCGAACTTTTCCGCACGGCGCACGCGGCCCGCCACCACCTGGCCGACCTTGAGCTCAGCCAGGGACTGCACCCGCGAGCCGGAGGGCTTGGCGCGCGGGGACCTGGGGGCGGGGCGGCAGCACGGGTCGCACCATGTCCGTACACCTGAGGTACAGGTGTAGGTAATGCCAAGTGGTCCAAACGGGTGGGTGGCGGTGCCAGGACACCTGCCGTAACCAATCGACAAGCCGTAGCGAACGCACTGACATTCTTGTCGGCTCCACCGTGGCACCGCCCCTGTGCGTACGGGGCACATGACACCCCTGCGCCCTTTCCGTATCCCTCCTGCCCAGTGAGGTGCCCACCTGAAGGTGAGATCCACGCGGCCGTCGTCGTCCACCTTGAGCACACGTGCCTTGACGCGCATGCCGGGCGGGAAGGCGGCGGCAGGGTCCTCGATGAATCCGTCCGACAAGTTGCCCAGCTTGACGCGCGCGTCGCGGAACCTGGAGGGAAAGGGGCACGAGAGCAACTGGTCAAGCGACAGAGGCACAGAAGGGTCACGGAGACGAGTCCTGCCGGTGGAAGACTGTCCAGCCGGACCCGTAGGTGGATGACTACAGGGGCGGGGTGTTGGAAATGGGCAGGACAGTTCGGTGTTGCCAAGGTTGCATGCTGGCCACCGCACAGCTGGTGACGCGGCGTGCCCTCTGCACTGCCCCGGATATCCTTCTACGCTCGACGCCCATGCCACCCTTAACCCACGGCCACCCCGCCTCGCCCCGCCCCACCTGTCCAGCGCCACGAACAGGCCCTTGGCGTCGCAGCGCTTGACGTAGCCGCACACCTCCTGCCCCGCCGCCAGCTTCCCCACATCCACCAGCTCCGGAGCTTTCTCGCCCTGCGCCGCCTCCTTCCCCTTCCCGCCCTTGTCCTTGCCCCTCTCCTTCCCCACCTCCGCCTTCCGCCCCGCCACCGCGCCACCCTTCGACGGCCGGAGCGACGCCACCGCCGTCTCGCCGTCCTTACCCACCACCCTGCACCTCACGTACAGGCCCTCCTTAATCCCCGCCAGCGCATCCTCAACCCACACGTCGTGGATGTCCGTAACAGCCACCTTTGCTGCCCGCTTCGTGCCCAGTGACAGCCGCACGCCCGTGCCCGCCACGCCCAGGACCTTGCCCATAGCAAGGGAGCCCTCCGGGTGCGCCGCCGCGCCCGCCACCGACCCATGGGTCGTGCCGCTGCACGGGTCAATGAGCGACAGGTCCAGCGTGGGGTGCTGCTTCTTGGCCGCCACCGCTACTACACGTGCCACCACGGGTGTTCCAGGTGGGAATGCGGTGGCGAGGTTGGTCAGGGCGTCTGGGTCCAGGGATGCGTCCAGGGCGGCGCAGCGGCCGCGCACTGCGGGCCCTGCGCCCAGCCACAACGCGTCCTCCCCTGCCTCCAGCACGTGGCATACCAGCTGCTGGCCGGGGACCAGGTCGCCCAGAGCCAGGGTAGGAACCTGGGGCTCGCCCTGGGGAAGGGGTCCAAAGGATGGGCGAGGGAAGGACGCGCTTGAGTCGGGTTTGTGCACTCCTTTGTGCGGCGAGGCGCGCTGATTACTGAGCACTGAGAAGGCTGTTGTTGCATGTGTGGTTGGGCCAGGCTGTGCATGGCTTGGGACAAGGGTACCGTCACCCTGTAGCTTTTGTGAGCATAGAGTTGCCCTCCAGCGGCGGCGGGGAGTGGGGCCAGGGTGCAGAGGCGCCCCCGGTTGAGAATGGCTTTGGTGGGGTGAGAAACGCCGCCATGGCGCACGTGAGCGGGGCGCCCAAGCGAGAGGACTCGCGCGTAGTACATCACCCTAACAAGGTACCTGTCATACCGGTACCATGCAACACTTGATGCGCAGCTCGTAAGTAACAACCTGTCGCCGCCCTTGACTGTGCCATGAGGGATTTGTAGCCACCCATGGCAACGGTCGGGGAGCGGCAGCCCAAGCGCCCAGGCGCTGTGCGAGTGTTGCTTTGGTGCGGTGAGAAACTCCGCCGCGGCGCACTGGCCGAGCAACCGGGCGGGAAGACTCGCACAGGTAACGGCGCCAGCTGCATCCTTTCTGTGGCATGGCTAGCAGCCACATGCTGCCCGTCAGCCCCCCATGCGCCCCTTGCCGTGACACAGCACCTACGCACAATAGGCCTGGTGCCTGTTGCAACTTATTTCCCTACCTTGCGGGCCGTGTGCAGCCGGCTGGGCCTCAGTGACAGGTCCAGCACCCCGTGCTTGTGCCCCTCGCCGCCCAGCAGCCGCCCAAGAACCACCGCCTCCAGCGTCTGCTGCAATCTGAAGCCGTCAAGTGGGTTCTTCCCTGCCGCACTGCCAGCACCGTTGCCCGCTGCCGCCGCCACCGCCTCCTTGCGCGCTTTCTTCGCTGCCGGCGGCGCCGCCTTATCGTTGCCGCCAGCCGCCGCCGCCGCCGCCAGCAGCGCCTTGGCGTCCACGTCAGCCACCTCCGTCACGTGGATGCGACCGTTAACCTTTCCGCCAACCGTAACGTCCAACTGGTGCGGCTGGATGGCGGTTACAACCACCTGCACCAACGTCCCGGGGGTCAGGTCCACCTTGGGACCTCCCTTGCTACCGTCGCCCGACTTGCCGCCCTTGGCGGGCGCGGCGGTCTCGCGTGTCAGCGGCACGTGGCACAGGATGCGCCCGCCGGGCGCGTCGGGCGGCAGGACCTGTACGGTGGCGGTTAGCCGTTGGCCGGGCGTGAAGGTGCGCGACACGTGCTCGGGGCGCGGCGTGTTGTAGTCTGTGACGGCGGCGTAGGCCAACAGGTGGCCGTTGGAGGGCAGCGACAGGATGAGGTACTCCCCTGGACGAACGCCCTCCACGACCGCCTCCACCTGGGCGCCGGCCTGCGTGGCAAGTGCCATTTTGCATGATTAATTTGACCGCGCTGGCCGGCGCCTGATGTGAGTCATACCACCAATCACAACGTGCACAGTACAAAATCATCCTTATTGTCTTACACAGCACGCAGCCAGTCCGTTCTCCTCCCGAATGACAAGTATGATTGTGCGAGTAGCGCAGCAAGGGACTGGGAGTCTGGGACACGGCCAGCTCTGGCCATGCTCAGCCGGTCCCCACCTCGAGCCGCTCGAGTGCCTTCTTGGTTACTTTCGCGTCCTTGGCGGCGCGTTTGAGCTCCTCCTTGAGCGACAGCTCCACCAGCCCCTGGTGCGGCACCACGTCCAGCACAACGCCCACAACGCGCTTGCCGGGCGCGAGCTGCTGGTCCTTGGCCCCGCCCTTGCCCTGGCCTTTGCTCTTGCCCTTGCCCTTGTACGTGTCCTGCTGCCCCTGCTCCTGCCCCGTGTGGCTCGAGGGCACCAGGCCCACCACGTCCTGCATGACGGGGAGCAGCGTCCTGGGTGTATAAGCAGGTGCAATTAGTTAACGTTCAAGTATTCAGTGGCACGCAGGGTGGTGGGCAGGCTTGATCTTGTACCGACGGGATCAAGGAAGGAGCGCGCAGAACGGTCCGCGGGACCACCAGTGCCTTGCACAGTAGCCGTGTCACGCACACACACACGCAGCCGGGATCCGCACGTGCTACGCACACAGCTGGGACGTACCGGATGCTTGTCCATGTCGCACACGATGCCGTACTCCTTGACCTCGTGCACCGTGCCGATCGCCACGCTGCCCGGCGGGAAGGCACGTGTCGGGTCCGACGCGTCGGCCGTGTCGCCGTTAGCGGCGGCTGGCTCCTGCTCAGCACGCAGCGCCTGCAGCGCCGCCATCTCCCTGAGCCGGGCGGGGATACGGGTGCAACAATTCATTGAGGGTCCGCAACACGACGACTGACGTTCCTTGGAGGGAACCCGCATGCACGTGACGCAGGCGCTGACCTTTGTCTGCGACTGCAGATAACAGCGAGGGCCCAGTGGCAAACGGCTCAGCAGAAAATGCTTCCCGACGCAGCTGCGTGCAAAACGCCAGGCGCACAGTGTTCACCGCCCTTTCGGACAGCAGGCGAACGAACACCCGCGTCAATGCACGCCCCGCCAGGCAACGCACGTGAAGAAGTCGAGCAGGTAGGAGGCGTCCGTGGAGGCGGTGGCGCTGGGCTTGAGCCCCAGCGTGAAGCGCTGCTTGGCCGCGTCCACGGCGGCCACCACGCAGCGCACCGACTGGCCCTCGGCGAACATGACCCGTGGGTCGCTCACAAACACGTCCGACAGCTGCGCCAGGCCGGCGCGACCTGGGGGTGGTACGGCACGGTACAACACGTCGCTGTACAGCCGGATGCCGGTACGACCATAACCGCGAGGACGCGGGTGTGCGGAAGAGCTCGGGGAGGGACTCCAGGCGGTGTCTGCGTTTCGTAGGGTGCAATGATGCGGGGTATGCTGACCTGCACGCGCCCACGTAGCCCGAACAGCGTTCCAGATGCCCACCTGTAAGGCCGGCCAAGAAGCGCACGAACACGGCGTCGTGCGTGACGGACGCCACGAAGCCCGGCACCACCGCCGCCTCCGCCACGTCCTCGAAGCGCCGCGGCAGCCGCCCCGCCGCCGCCGCCGGCAGCAGCGAGGGCTTGCGGCTCACGCGGCGCACCGCTGCGCCTCCATGCGCTCCAGAACCAGCACCCGGCCTGTACGCCAGTACGACAGCAATGCACCCTATGAATCAGTGTAGGGGTTGAGCATGCTCACACTTGCATGTGCGACCACTTGCATGTTGCGACACCTGGGGCGCGGCGGTTGGCGCCAAGTCCGCTCCTGCACAAACTCCACAGCACGTCAACAACGTGCACGTGCCAGCTTGCGCGCGCAGGACAAAGCCTGAACGGCCTGGAAGACCTGCATGCCTGCAGCAAGGCATGGCCGCACCCAACCCCGAGCCCTCGTACACTGATAATGTAGCTACGCCACACCAGTGTTGTCCAGCGACCGCACCGCTACCCACCTAGCCTGCTGCCGGCGCGCACCACCTCGCGGAACGCCGCCACCGCCGCCGGATGGTCCGACAGGTGGGCAGCGTCCAACCGCGCGCGCCCGCCGCCGCCGGCGGCGCCCGCCGCCTCCAACCGGCAAAGGTACGTCGTACCGCCAGGAGCGCCCGCCGCAGCTTCCTGCACCTCCACCACCACCGCCTCCGCGGTGTCGCCCGGCTGCAGCCCGCCCAGGGGATCGGCGGTGGCGGCGGCTGCAATTGCAACGGCGGCGGCGGCGACGGGGTCAGCGGCGGCGGCGGCTGCCACGTTGGCTGCCTTGGACGAGAGCGACAGCTTTATGCGGCCGTTGGGTGCCACATTAACAACCGTCGCTCTGACCACCTGCGCACAGATGTCAACACCGGCAGCGTACGCGCAGAACGGCAGATCAGAGAGTCCTCGCCACAGATTGCAATGCTCCGCCCTCAACAACTCGCATCCAACTGCTGGGCTGGCCATTTAGCGCGGTGAGGCCCTTTGACGAGGTTGTGCGATACGGTCCATTGCACCCGGGCCTCCCAGGGGCATGCGGTCGCGGCATCTCGCGCCGCCCTTGCACCCACCTGGCCCACGGCGAAGACCTCCTTGGCCACCTGCCCCGGGCCCAGCCCCAGCTCCGAGTGGGGGGCCAGGCCGCTGAGGCCGTTGCAGAACTGCATGTACACGCCGTGCTGGTCGTGCAGGCCTGGGGTGAAGGACAGGGGAGGTATGAAAAGCGAGCCTCACCAAATATACCGTAGCTGCAGGAACGGCATCAGCCATTGCGGTGGCCGCTGCTGGCTTGGCCCCTCCTCATGGTGAACGGCGTGTCCAACCACATCACCATGGTTCCGCCCAGGGCTCATGCCGTATGTCTCTGCTTGTAGCCAGAGCGCCAACCTTGAGGAACGGGAAGGAACAGGTCCGTTGCAGCAACACCTACCTGTGATGACGCCATGGAACTTGGCCCCCCGCGCCGCCTGCTCCCTGGCCACCAGCGGCCGCGTCTTGGCCGTCAGCAGCGCCTTGCGCAGCGACAGCAGCAGCTTCCTGGCCCCCGCGTCCACCTCCCACACCCGCGCCTCCACCTTGTCCCCAACCCTGACCTTGACCCGCCCCGGGCCCCCTGACCCCGTCGCTTCCGGCGCATGCAGCGGTGGCACTACCCCACGCACCCCCTCTGCAACCGACACCACCACCACGCCTTCGCCCGACTTGGACGGCACGGCGGTCACCGTGCCTGTGACCACCGCCCCGGGCGCCAGGTCCGACATGGAGAGTACGGCAGCGTTGACCTGGCTGGGTCGTACGGTTATGGACGCCAGGCCGTCCATGAGGCGGTACCCGATGACGCGCGCCGCGATGCGGGTGCCGGGCTGCAGGTACGGCATGCAGCACAGGGACAACGCGTCAGCCCGGGCGCAAAGGCACAACAGGCACAACAGGCAAGGTCCGCACCGCTGTGCGTAAACCCCGCGTTGCAAGCATGGCCATGCGGTGGCCGAGCTGCATGTAAGGACCACGACATCGGCACACACCCGCAACCACTTTTCCAAGCCCCACCATGCCCCACCTTGAACTTGCTGTTCAGCTCCGCCACCGCCGCGTCCCTCGCCTCCTTGCCCTCCTCCTTCCCCCTCCCCTTGCCCTTGCCCTTCCTGTCCCCGTCCTTCACGCCCTCCGCCCCCTCCGGCTCCAGAGCATCGCTGACGTGGCAGTAGGCGGGCACGGGGCCCTCGGGCAGCCCGGGTAGCCGCATCAGCAGCCCGGGCCCCCCTAGTTCCACACGCTGCACCTCAGCGTCTGGGAACACGGACCCAAGCATGGGCACCGGGCTGGGCAGGGACAGGGCCACGAGGTGCGGCAGCAGCGACAGCCCCGCGCGTTTGGTGGTGGGGTCAACGTACAGCAGGCGCGCGCGCAGCTTGGCGCCCTCCGTGTACTGCTTGCGCCAGTCGGAGGAGGCGGCAGCTGCCGGGCCGTCGGGAGAAGCTGGCGGAAGGTGATGGAGATCAATGGTGCCGTGCAGGAAGGTGAAGAAGGACACAAGCAGCCCGTTGGACAGCGCCTGCGGAGAGACGGCATGGGGCATGGGAATCCTGGGTGATTGTTTGCATCACAAAGACCGCCGTGCGCTGGTCACGGAAGGAATAGCAGCCGGTAGGCGGGCCGCCGAAACCCCCAAGCTGCATTGTCGCTCACACGGACGCGCACGGCTGCAGAGGCAGCTGTTACGGGATCGCACGGGCTCCTACCGCCTTCCCATTTAGTGTGTGCACCATGCACGAGGTGCATACAGCAAATCACAGTACTATGTAGTGCCCACCTTGTAGACCTTGACGTTGAGCAGTGCCCCGGGCAGCAGCGAGTCCAGCCCGGGGCCGCCCGCGGCGCCGCCGTCCGCGCGCGTGACGGCGGCCGCCACCTCCCCCGGCGCGCAGCTGACCAGCACGTTGCGCTTGTCGGCCGCGTTCTTAATACACACGCCCAGCAGGCCGCCCACCTGCAGCGCCACGCCCTCGCCAAACTGCGCCTCATGGTCACGCTTGCGCAGGAAGCCGCGGGTGCCCTGCAGAGGTGCAAGGGGGTTCGCCGTGAGCAGTGGGTCCTTAATAGGGGAAGGGCACGTCTACGACCGTCGCTTTGGGTGCCCAAGCGCACGCTGCATGAGGAACACGCGCCCAGCGCTTACGCATGGAATGGCCCACAGTCCCAAATAGTTCCGCCCTTGGCATTTTCGCCCCCCCCCCCCTTCTACCCCGTCCTGCGGCCCAAATGCACCCGCGCTCCTCCCAGTGGGCTTTCCGCTCCCTTGTGCCCCGTCTATCGGCCCAAATGCTCCAGCAGGCCCCCCACGGATCCAGCACTCCTCCCATCCACGGACCCGCACCTTGATCCCGAAGCTCAGCGTGCACCCGTGGCCCTCCACGCTGCGCACGCAGGCGCCCACCGGCATGCCGTCCGCCAGCCCCTCCGCGCCCAGCGCCCCCTGCACGTCCTTGAGCAATAGGCTAAGGCACACGTTCCGCGAGCTGCGCGCCGCGCCCCCGCCGCCCCCCCTGCTGCTGCTGGTCCTGCTGCTTGCCGCCCTCGCGGAGCTTTGCCACTACGCAGCGCACGCACTGGCCCGCTGCAAACAGGTCCGACAGGGGCGGCACCGCGCCGCCCGCCGCCTCGATTAGAGCAGCTGCCTTCTTGCTGCTGCCCCCTTTGAGCATGAGCGCCAACACGTCAGACGCCTGGGCAGGGGGAACGCTTGATATGCAGCATTGACGTACCGTACAGCACGGCATGAGGGCCGTCGTCTTGAGGTACGACGGCCTGTGCGCCGGCAAACGACGACTGAGCCACACACGGTTGACAGCACACTGGTTCACAAGCGTGGCTGTGACACACCAACATACGCGCCATGCAGCTGCATCGGCCATGGACACCAGTAGCAAGTGCACCACATCGGACTAACCCACGCAGGCACATGCAGTACTGTAGAAAATCAGCCGCCTTCGCGGATGCCACTAGGGTGCGGGCATGGGCGTTTAGCTCGTCCCGCACCTGCTCCGGAGCCACGGTGCCCCTCATGCCGTACGGCAGGCTGACCACCAGGCCACGTGGCGTCACCTCCAGCACCATGCCCCACAGCCCCGTGCCCACGTGCAGGTCCTGCGGGAGGAAATAGGAGGTCAGTCAACTGCGTCAGCATGCAGCTGCGAGAGCCTGGCAATGGGAAAACGGGTGGGAGTCGCTGCTGCTGCTGCTGCAGCGTAAACGCCAGGCGGAGCTGGTGCAATACAATGCCAGCCGCTCTCACCGCCGCAACCAGCAACCGTCTCCGCCTTGTACCCCTGCCCTCATCTCCCCCGCCCCGTCACCCCCGTTCAGCGCAAGCACCAAGACAGTCACTGCGGGCGCACGGACAGCCAGCACATGCCTGGTGCTGCACCAATGGGCCTGAAGTGCCACAGCACACGGCCCGCGGCATCCCTCATCCGGCGACGGCGGTCCCCGTGCCCACACACAGGGGGAAAGGCCAACGAGCCTGGGGACGTTGGGACGTGGGGAGGGGTTGTGCCACGCCACCTCGCCGAGACGTGCCACAACGCACCGTACCATGCTGCACCTTTGCACGCAGCACCACACACCGAGGCACGCCGCACCACACGTCGCACCACACGCCACACCACACGCCGCACCACACGCCACACCACACGCCACACCACACGCCCACACCTTTGCACGCAGCACCTCCACGTGCTTGGCCACTTTGCCCTCCAGCCCCGCGGCGCCGCCCGGCCCCGGGCCCAGCAGGGCCTCGCCTTCCTCATCACCGCCCTTGCCGCCACGCCCCTAGAGGGCGAGCAGCAATGAGAAGCAGGCGAAACGGCAGTGGTAAGCACTCCTTGGGAGGAGCAGGCATGTGCAATACGGCTTCCGTTTGGTACTAGTGAGGCACGGTTGCCGACACGCAACACAGCAGGCAGGTGGCCGGCCGCCTGGCCTCCAGAAGCCCCGGGACAGTGCAAGCTACATTCACGGCAGTGCGGGGTTGTTGTACAGACCTGATTGCTTAGTTTGGGCTTCTTGGCTTTTGGCACCTTTCCCTCGGCGAGCTCCCGCTCGACCTCCCGCTGCGCTGCCTCCATGGCCTCTCGCCGCTCCAGAGCCGTGAGCCCATCCGAATCGCCGCGCGGGAAATCCTCTTCGCCAGTACCAGGGGCCGCTGCTGTTGGTAGAGGGCGCTTGCCAGTTGCATTGCCCGAGGGTGCGCCATGCTCGTTCGCCGCTGCGCCAGTGCCCCTTTCCGAACGCGGCTTTCTTCCTTGCTTTCGCGCCATAGTTTGCCAAGATATCGTAAAGCAGCAAGGTGCTAGAAGGACAAAGCCATGTCCTTAATGCGTCCTGCCTGTCGCAGCAGCAAACTTCCGAAACGTTGCGAGCTAGCGGGGCAGTCCTTATGAGGGCATGACTTCAGACACATTACTGATTCTTAAGCCTGTTAAGTCTGACTCGGGTATGCTCCTGCCGCGTCCCGCGTGTGCATAACAAACGGACAACGGTCAACTGTCGGTGCAGTAGTGCCGCGGCTGCATGCTGTATTGCTGTTGGTGCAGGTGCATTCTTCTGGCGGCATCTTCCGGCTGCATGCTTTGGACCTTTCGTCACGCGGTGAGCCCCGTTGCGATACAGCTAGCAATGCGTGTACTTGCCGACAGGTAGCAGGGTGTTGGAGCCTGTCCCACCAGGTCCCACGAGGTCCTGCCCCTACCCTCTTCCCCTTGTCCATGTGTGCCTGCTGATGTCCTGCGTGCTGCCGCAGCTGCGCACCCTGCGTCGTGCAAGTCCAACGTAACTGTCCTACAACAGCTACACCACTCGGCACACAACCAGCATGCAGGACAACTGCAGCGAGTGTGGTAGTCGCATGCACTTGAATCCATGCTTACTGTCGCACACCCCACGCACACCTTGTTCGCCACCTGCCAGGACGGCCAGTCATCCATCAAAAGACAGGTTCTGACCCATACATCCACATACGGTATATCCATACGCCGCCCAATGACAAGACCCACTTCCACCCGGCCGCAACTGCAGCTCTGCACTCCTTACGTGGCCTGGAGCACCTCAACGTCTGCCATTGTCCATCCCTGCCACCGAGGCCTGCCGGAGGCTGTATGACCGTACGACCATGCTACAGGTGCCACTCGCGCTGGACCACATGCGAACCACAATTGGCATTGCGGTGGACTCGTTGCAATCCAGTCAGGCGTCTTTGCAGCTCTCCCTCGTCGTGGCTGCAGGAATGCGTCCCACAACACCTGGCCCTGCAACTTGCCTCCTACGCTCCACGCCAAGGCTCCAAGCCTTAGCCGCCATTCCATCCACGTACGGCAGGAGAAAGCCGTACTCCGTACACTTGCCAGTCAATAAACAAGAGTCGTTCCGTACACGTACGCGTAATGTGTGCTGTGCAGCCCACTCGGCCGCCAAGCCTTGACAGCGTACCTGTGCCCCTCGCACAGAGCCTGTTGCCCACCGCCCTAAGACCCCGAACCACTACTCCCGTCCTTGCTGCGTCGCCCTGCCTGCCGGCTGCTGCTGCCCCTGCAACCACAACCTCAGCGCTGCTTCGCTCCCCGCCGCACCCCGTCCTCCTACCCTCGCCCCGCCGCCCGCCGCCGCTTGCTCCCGCGCAGCTGCGCCCGCTCCCCGCTCGCCCCCGTTGCGGCCACCGGCCCTACGTTGCTGTTGGTGCCACCGCCTGCAGCGGTGCTGCTGCTCGGCCCTGCCGCCTCATCCGCCGTGGCGGTGCCTGCGTCCGTCCCAGCCGCCACTGCCGCCGCCACCTTTGCCGCTGCGTCTGCTTCTGGCGCCGCCGCCGCCTGCAGGGCACGTGGCATGGCGGCCGTTGGGTGCCGTAGCAGGGGGTGGATGGGCGCGGGGGGCAGGGGCAGTAGCAGAGCGCAGGTCGCCAAAGGCACAAACGTTGTCACCGCAGCCTCCTATCGCGGCAGAGAGGCATAGTGCACAAAATGCAACAAAGGGCCATTGCTAACCCACCCTGTCCTTGTCCCTGTCCCTATTCCCAGCCTGGCACCACCCTCACCCAGGCTTAGCACGTCATGCACCCAGTATCCAGGCATCTGGGTTGCGCACACCCGGTGTGTCCTGTCCGCATCTCTGCCCCGAACCTGGCACCACCTGACCTAGGCTTCAGTCACCACGAACGTGACGCCGCCCCAAACAACCGCCACCTCCGGGTCTCTGGGCCCAGGGCCGCCGTCGCGCAACCCACACATATTGCCATTACCGCAGGACAGGACAGACACGTGGGGAAGCGGGAGACGCTCTCCTGCCCACCCCTGGCCTTGCTGCCGCTGTGGCATAACGCACCACGCGTGCAACATGCACCCCAAACCAAGGCACCTTGGCGGCGCGCCCTTGCTCCCCTGCCTGGCCCTGGCCGTCGCACCCTCCATTGCTGTGGCTTAAGAGTCAAGACACATAATGCGACACGCGCCCAGCCCAACCGCGCTCGGGCCGTGCTCACCTGCTGGGCCCCGGCCACGGCGCCAGGCCTGGCCACCTTCCGGGCAGGCAGCTGTGCAACGGCGCATAATGGGTTGTCCCACTGCGCCTGGAGCTCCGTCCACAGCCGCACCACGGCCTGCAGCTGCCCCGCCAGCTCCTCGCCTCCAGGCGCCAGGGGCACGGCAGCCCGCAGTACCTGCGGCAGCGTGGGAGCAGCGCGTATTTGGTGACTGGGGATATAGGGTGTTGCACACAGCAGCAGCAACAGTGGATGGTCGCGGTCGAGCAGTGCTGCCATGCAGGAAGTGGCGCTCGGCTCTCGTGTGCCGTACAGGGCCGCGCAGTCAGCTATGAGCGCACATCGAAAGACCTTTGGAAGCAACCCGATTACCGGAGGGCCAAAACGCAGTGCATCCGCGGCCGTTGCATACCTGCGTCGACCACCCGCCCAGCCGCTACTAACCATGAACGCCAACATCAGTATTCACAAGTTGACCGCCTGGCTTCTCCTTACCGTCGCCCAGGGAAACTCCCATTTCCTGGCTCCGGTTCTAAGGCCGCTTGACAGCGTGCATCCACCCATCCACACCCACCCGCACCCCCACCTTGCATGCACACGCATCCAGACCCAAGCTGGCGTCGACAAGGTTGCAGTGCGGCAGCTCCACCGCCCGCACGCCGCCCTCCGGCACCTCCCGCCCCAACGCTGCCGCCGCCGCGCCCCTCACCGCCTTCGCCGCCGCCGCCGCCAACCCCTCCTCATCCCTCTCCCGGTGCAGCAGCACGCCGCCTCCCCCCGGCAGCACCATATACTCCCTCTCCTTTCGGTCCTTCTTACGGCGCCGTTTTGCAGACCGGGCGCGCGGCAGCTCCCCCAACGCGCTCTCCAGGACCACCCTGCCCTCGGCCGTGCTGTGTGACCCCAGCGCCGACACACCCAGACCGGACAGCAGCAACACAGCCCCGGTCCCTGGCTCACACCAAGCCGGCCTGCTGTTCTGCCACCAGCGCTCCACAGCGTCCGGCCCATCCTGCTCCTCATCGTCATCCTCGTCTTCGTTGTCGCTGTCCTCAACGCCGCTATCAACCCCTGGGCCACGCGCCGCAGCCTGCCCCTCCCTCTGGCCCCGTCCCGGCGCCTGCACCTGCACCTGTGCTGCACCACCCAAGCTCGCCCGCGCCACCATCATCTCCGTAGCCCGTGCCACCAGCACCTCCAGGGAGGGCAGCGGGCTGGCAGCCAGGCCCTGCAGCTTCCCGCGGGCATCCGCATCTCCTCCTGCCCCACTGCCACTGCCACCGCCACTGCTGCCAGCCCCACTGCTGCTGCTACCAGCCCCACCAGCGCCCATGCCACCCGCCGGTAACACCGCCTCCGTCCATCGCAACTCCATGTCTGGGGCGCTGTAGCTGCGAGCGCACGGAAGCTGCAGCCGTACTTCTCGCAGTATGGCAGGGTGCAGGCGCGGCAGGACCTCCGCCACGTGCTCCGCTGCCAGGGTGACACGTCGCCACTCCACTTGCTTGGCACGTGCCAGCAGCGGCACGAAGCCGTCCATGTCGGCCGGTTCGTACACGTCAATGCCGCCCAGCTTTACTGACGTGAGGGATGCGCACTCGGGCAGCCCTCGCGGCCAGGCGCTGAGGACGCGCAGCGCAGCCTCCAGATCGTCCCCCTCGACGTCCCCCAACACCAGCTCGCGTGTGAGCTGTGGCAGAGGGCGATGTCAGCCAGTTACGTACAGTTGTACATCGACCATTGTGAGTGTTGGTGGCGCAGCCATGTGTAAGCAGGGTCTTAACCCGTCATGTTTGCGACACGTGTCGATGCCTACGCACCGCACCAGCACGCGTGTCGACGGCAGAAGGAAATCGGGACGAGAGAAGGACCAGACGAGGACAGCAATAGGCAGCGCCAGTCACGCACGGACGGGTGCGGGCGTTGTTGACGTAATTAGCCCGCTCGAGCTTGCGGCGAGTGCACAAGCCCGTGGCTGCCTACTTCCCCCTCACTTGTGCCCCCTTGCCTGCTCATCGCTCGCTACGGCGGTGCCCCCCTGTGACCGCGGCCCAGGGTTTGGGCGCCCTTGCTAGCTCCACATGTCCACACTCCCTGCCCACTGTCTGTCACTCTCCCCAAGGACCCTCCCACAAACTCACCTCCCCCCTCTCACGATAATTCAGGCGATGGACATTGTACCCAGCTGCACGTGTCACCCGTCCCTGCCCCCTGCCCACCTGCCCCCTGTCGTCGTGACCCATCCTGAGGGCCGCTTTGAAGGGCGATGACACGCACACGCTGGTAACGGTGTCGGGCAGCTCGCTCAGCACCGGCCCCAGGTCCTCCTCGTCCCACCCGCACCCCAGGAGCCCCATGTGCGTTAGGGGCAGGTGCCGCAGGCACGCGGCCTGGGGCTCTGCGATGCGTACATTCTCGCAGTCGCTGTGCCTGTACACGTGCAGGCGGCGCAGCGCCTGCCGGGTTGCCGGGGGTGTGGTGGATGGTGTGGCGGGTGGCCGCGGTAAGGGTTCGCGCCAGGTCGCAAAGGCCAGGAGCTCCGCAATGGAGCCAGCAACCGTGCTGGCGTGCATGCCGTATTTCAAGTGTTAATGCAAAATTTGCAGTGTACATCATTTCTTGTCGACCATTTTCCGCCTAAACGATGGCACCGTTTTGATTCAAACTGGACCAAGATCAATTCGGGCCAAAGGTGACAGGCGCCAGGGACCGCCAGCAGCAGCAAGGTCCCCCAACGTGTGCGTTGTCCCTCCCCTCACTGCATCCTGCACAACGTGTGCGCCCGCAGTCCCCTCCCTCCAGTCGCACGTCACGCACCTATCACATCACACCCCACACAGCCCAGCAAGCCCACAGGACCGTCGCCATTTACCCCTCCATCCCCACCTTGTGCGCCTGTATGCCCGCCAGCAGCTCCACCCCCAGCGTCAGCTCCTGCAGACCCAGCGGGCCCAGGGCGGCGTGGCCCCTGGCGATACTCTTGTTGCTAACCGTTTCCATGGGGAAGAGCACGTTGCCCAGGTGCAGGTGCACCAGGTTCCGGCTCCCCCTACCGCCACCACCTGCACCTGCTCCTGCACCCCCGTCCCCTCCTGTGCTGCAGGCGGCACCGGCTGTGGCCTCGTCGCCCATTGCCTCATCGCTGTCGCTGTTGCTGATGCTGCTTGCGGTGTCATCGTTGGTGGTATCAGTGGGTTCTCCGGAGTCCTCGTCATTTTCATCCTCCGAGCTCGACAGGTCATCTGCATCTTCAGGGTGCACTGGTACCGTGTCGTGTCCGACCACCGTGCTGGTGCTGGGGCCGGGCCCAGGGCCGTGGCCGGCCACAGGAGCACCGCCCGTCCCAAACGCCGCACGCAGCCCTTTGCACAAGGCTTCAAAGGAGTTCAGCTGTCCCACCATGGTGAGCTGTTCCAGGCGGTGCAAGGAGGCGGGGGCCTGGCCCTGCAGCGGCTCGAGCAGCAGCGAAGGAGGGTAGGTGTAGGCCACCTTGTCCGAATTAGCCTTCGGGAAACGCACCGGAGGCGTGGGCTGCTCGCCCGGCAGCAGCTTGGCGCTGCTGCTGTTGCTGTTGGGCTTTGGGGCTCGCCATGCTACATCGATGCTGAGGTTGAGGCTGGTCACGTTTGGGAAGCGCGACAGGGACGGGGCCGGGCCCTGGTCTGTGTCCGGCAGCACGCTGAGGCGCAGGCTGTGCAGGCCATCGTCGATGACCTCGCGAAGAACCTTGCAGCTCAAGCGAGCAGCGGCCAGGGTAGGCTGATTTCCATCGGCTGCATCGCGCCCTGATGTTAGGGCGTCCGCTAGCACCACGCGCGCGTCTGTCGGGAGTTGTCGGAGCGCATCCTCAAAGGCGCTGGCAGAGGCGCTGGCGGTCCCATACGTCCGGCTATGCTGGGGGCCGTCATCTGTTGCGGCTTTGCTGCGAGCTGTGCGACGCTTCTTCCAGGTCCGCGTAACGCAATAGTCACCGGTACGCTGTGAGCTGGTCCAGGGGTTCGCTAGGGAAGGGACCATGCGCGTTGCAGTCCGCCGAGCCGCTTGCGGCAACCAACTGACTGGAACTTTGATCCTCACCATGAATGAAATTAACAAATACTTGGTCGTAGCTGTGGCGGACAGCTGTAGAGGTAGTTCCAAGGGGAGAACGCACAAAGCTGTCTCCTGTCTGTATGTTGCTGCCTGGAAACTTTACCAGTAACTTGTTCCTATGCCAAGAACCGATTCTGGTGTCAACAACACGTGTCTGCTTATGGTTAGGCCCCATGCCGCGCAGGCAGCTGCAGCAGGGGAGACCCCTGGAGACCTCAAGCTCGGTAGCGTGCTCAGGCGTTGTAGCCAGGTGCAGAGCGCACCCAGGCCGGCCCTTGTGTCAACATGCAATACACTGACCATGTAGTGCTGCTCCGGTCATCTGCTCGTACTTCCCCGGCGTCTCACGTGGCACCTCCAGTTGCGTGACAGTGGAGCCACGGCACTATGATGCGGTACCGTATGGGGAAAATGGGGCCACATGGCTGGGGACTGACGTAACAAACATGCCAATGTCAATGGGAACCGTAGTTGCACGCAGCTGCGCAAGTACAGGGCAACAGCAAAAGGCCATGCTACAGCACGCGACTCCGAAAGCGCTTGGGTGCAGCAGCACAGACAGGTGCAAGCAAGCGTGCTCTCAAGCGCCTGGCCCAACCCTACACCGCCTGCACCGCATCAGCCACGGTGCGGAGTACCCACGCAGCGCCCAGTCATGGCTCGTGTCGTGCATTATTGCGTCTACAGAACGTAACCAGCAGGATTGTTCACCCTTACCAGCGGCTGCAGCATCCTGTGCGGCATACTGGTATATACGCCGCCCCCACCACGACGAGGATGCATCAGCCCAGCACCCACAGCCAGCCACTGGGGGTACGTAGGCAACCCCTTCGCAACGCAAACAATGAAACCTGTCGTCCTCTCACGCACGTTTGCGCCACACCTTGCAAGCGGCAGCGCATTACACGAACGCCGGGTCTTTGAGGATGTCGGCACACCATGCGAGCGGCGGCGGCGCCTGTCGCGTACGGCAGGCACCCTCTTACCCGCTGCCGAGTTCAGTACCGTACGGCCCCATCCGCCCCTCCAACGGCACTATGTACGGTACGCACCACCGACTGCATACCAGCCTTGCCCGAACACCCTCATTGCGTCACCGAGCCCTCCTTCACCGCCTGCCTTCCGTCCTCCTCCATCTGCTGCTCCCCATAAGCTTCCGGCTCATACCACCGCTTTCCGCAGCCTCCCTCGCCGCATCGCCACCGGCTGCTCATTGCCGACCTTCGCACCTCCCCTCGTGGTCCACGCGGCCCTTGCTGCTCCTCAGCCTACTCCTACACACCCTCCTCCTTGTGCTTTCTTTGGCCGTTGCCGCGCCTACCGACCCTTGGCCTCACCTCTCTCCGCGGCCTCCATCGCCGGTTCGCCTCCGGCTGCCCTTTGCCGAACATCCCTCCTGACTTATGCACACCCTGCTGCTCCTCAGCCCCCCGCTGCACGTTCATTCCTTGCTCCATTTGCGGCTGCCATTCTTACGTCTACCGACCCTTGCCCTCGCCGCCACCCTCGCCCCCAGCCCCCGGACCCTCCGCCAGCCGCCCACACAGCCACGCCTCCTGCCGGCCCCTGTCCCCACCCAGCTCCTCCCACGCCCAGTAAGACACACCCACCACGTTGC
>VFQN01003069.1_pt1 | contig 24659 bp, 20 predicted proteins | sample 3512371 | NCBI WGS metagenome assembly VFQN01 (sample SAMN10412370, study PRJNA504923) | tailings metagenome | isolation source: Replicate 2 from Balatoc abandoned mine | place: Philippines: Itogon, Benguet | collected 2017-08-28 | reverse complement strand
CCCCTACCAGTCAACGACAAGCATTTGTGATATTAAATGGGATGTTTTCATGGCTGGTGAATGCTGGTTATTTAGCCGGCAATCCCCTGTCTCTCTCCAGAAATCGGCAACGTAAAGCCAAGCCACGTGTCACCAGGTTCTTGGATGAGGATTTATGGAGAGAGGTAAAAGTCACGATTGAAAGCATGCCTAAAGAATCCAATCGAGATAGAGAACACTATCATCGCTCTCGCTGGCTTATTTCTCTCTTATATATCACTGGTATACGTATATCTGAGGTTGCCGAAAATACCATGGGAGGCTTTTTTGGCAGACACGACAAAGAAAATGAAATTAGGTACTGGCTAGAGATAACCGGTAAAGGCAATAAAACTAGAATAGTGCCAGCAACGAATGATTTAATGAATGAGCTATATCGCTATCGCAGAGAGATGGGACTATCCATTACGCCTATCGAAGGAGAAAGCACTCCTCTCCTGTTACCAATAGGCGGTAGACAGAAGTCTCTGACAAGAAGTGCTATTCACCAGGTGTTGAAAAATATTTTTAATAATACTGCGGTGCGATTAAAAGATAGAGGGCCAGACTCTGTATCAAAAGTAACTAGATTGGAAGCAGCATCAGCTCATTGGATGAGGCATACAGCAGGTTCGAACATGGCTTCCAGGAATATAGATATCAGACACGTTCGAGATAACCTTGGGCATGAGTCAATCACAACAACTAATAACTATCTTCACTCTGAGGATGACAAACGACATCAGGACACCGAGTTAAATCACAAATTAAACTGGTCGTAGTATGTAAAAGTTATCCAATCAACTTTTAGTAATTACCTGGAATAAGAATAAATGGCTTTTCGGAGTGTTCGGTCGTTGAGTCAGGTAGCACAGGGATGCAAACGTAATCTTCGCAAAATATCATTACTTCATTTCCGGACGTATGTGCTCCTTGCAAATCACCCTCACAGTACTCTGCTAAATCAAGCCTGCGATTAATATCCTCTTCGCTAGCGTCTTTAAACTCTTGAGCTATAAACAATAGGTCTGAAACATTAGGGGACCAACAGAACCTATAAGTAGACGTGGGTATTATTCTTACTAAGTGATTTTCACTTGCTGCATACGCGCTAGCCGATAGTTTCCGCGAGGTTACAAAAATGGCCTCACTTCTATAAGCCACTCCAAATTTTTGCTTAAACCATTGATTAGCAACATCATGGAAACGTTTTGAAGATGATTTAGGCTCTCTATCTTTTCTCGTTTTCTTGAGATAAGGGTGATCAGTTGGATTGCTTTCTGAGACCCCCCTATAAAATACAAGGCTTTCAAATGTACTCAACTTACTTTTTCCTTGTAGACTTGGCTGATCTAGAACTTACCTGATTACTTGAAGATGATCTTGGTGGAGGAGTCGACTTTCGCAAACTTATCAGCGCCTCTTCAAGCAATCTTGCTACTTTATTGTTTGTTTCTTCCAATTCGAGTAATTTATTTTTGTCCCAGGTAGATGACTCTTTTGGCTTCCCTAAGGTTACGTATATCTCAACACCTGGAACAATTGAAACTAAAATTGTCTCGGACAGAATACTATTGAGAGTTTGTATATCAAAGTTTACTCGAGTCAATGTTTCAAGCTCTTCAAATGAAACATCTGATTTAGGCCTTTGCTCTAATGAAAACGGTTCTGATAAATCACGCTCAAGCTTTGATATCAGTGTTGAGAACATTGAGTTCTGTAATTCCAGGTCTGACAATGAAGCGAAAAATCCATACCAAACCATAGCGCTAGGATAGAAATTGATTAACCGCTTCAGAATCCCATAATGCCTGTAAGAGCCCGGTAATATTGAATTCACAAAATAAGCTATCGCTATTTCATCTGTTTGCTGCCCCCGAGAATCTGATTGAATTGCACCAATAATACTTGTAAGCCCACTAATTCTAGTGTCATATGGGCCCGCTAATATAGGGATGAACTCTTTGATAGATGGATACAAATCCAAGAGGTCAGAATCAAGAGCCCCGCGACTCCACTCATCATTCGAAACTAGACTAGAAACCTTTCTCAACAAGTGGTTAGGCTGGTTACGAGTATGAAACAAGCCATAAATAGTGTCGATAGCCACATTTGATAATGTAGATATATTTAACCAAGAGAAATGCCTTAATTGTGACCATCTATCGATAATTAGATCCGAACTTATGTGATTGCCATGAAGCAATCTAGATCGACAGAGTACAAATGATAGCGACTTCCTGCAAGCCTCGTAACTACCAAAGGTTTCAACTTCAGAACTTCTATAGCTGGTGACGACTGTCTCACCAATTGATGCACCTAGCATTGCCCTTCTAAAGAACAAAGTTTCTTTTGGATTCACCACAGAGTTTGTTGCAAGCACATTTTTTGAAACAAGTTTAGAAGTTTCTTTACCGAGTACATGTACAAACGCTGTGATTGGAATATGCGTTTGATAATAAGCTGCAAGGACTGCAAAAAAATCTTGTGTATCCTCATCCTTCGCGATAACAACCTGCGGCAAGTTTGCTCCATCTAAAGGATCAGCTCTGAACGTCAAATGTGTTTTTGGAGAATTGAAGTTACTCTCAAAAAGATCGTCTTTACGAGTATGGTCAGGCCCTTTTGTTCTAAGTATTTCAGAGATAGTTTCTTCTCGGGACCTCATCATCCAGTTATTCCTTTCAATATAGCTCCTATTGGAACATGCGGGACAGGTGGCGACAATACTGCCAAAGCTGCAGTAAGATAACCAGGAAGGTGACCAGTAAAGTAAACTCTAGCGCTAGTCTTGCCTCTGAGAATCGCAGTATAAATCAGCCTTTTCTGAGTTGGCCCCATTTTGTTTAAAGCCTCACATCCTCCAAGATGAACCGCTCGAAATTCCCACCCTTTCGCACCGTGCATTGTATCCACTCGGACCCGCTCAGGGGGAAGACCTGCTGCTATTAAATGATTCTGAAATAAAGAAACTTGATCACGTTTAGGAAATAAAACACCTAATTTTTCATCTGGATAGAGATCTAGTTGCCCTATCAAGCTTGTAATGATGGTTTCACACTGTTCGGTAAAATCGCTGCACTCAACGGAAACCACCGATGAAGGCTGTTCAACTTCGGGATATTTTGAATGCCCATGTACTTTGTCAAAAGCCGCTGAATCCTTCAGAATTTCATCTGCCACTTTGCATAACTGAAGACCACTTCGATAATGCGAGCTAAGTGGAACAACATTATTGCCGACTAAAGACTCTATCAGGTCGGGAGTGTGAGTCGTTTTATAGATACTTTGTCTGTTATCAGTTGCTAACACAAGATTTTTAGTCACCGCCCTGAATACACGTAACTCAGTATCAGAGTAATCTTGAGCTTCATCAATCAACAACGTAGTGCAATAATCTTGAGAAATTTTATCAGCGTCAATTAGTGACATCACTTTACCTGCTAACATTTCTCGGTCAGCTTCAAAATCATTGACAAGATTATATAAGACGGAGTGCTCATCTAAGATGTTCCGGAAAAATCGCATTTGAGTAATTACTGAATCTGGATTCACTTTGTACAAAGCACATCCCTCGACAAGAAATTCCCTCAGACTATTAGTAAACACTATAATTTTGAAATCCGTCAGATTTTTATAAGTCAGAAAAATACATCTGAATAAAAGAATATTGGTTTTTCCCGAACCAGCAGGGCCTGAGATCAAAAAACTTGAGGATTCATTTATACCCTCTACAGCGTACCGCTGCTCAGGATCCAATTTGCTATCATCCATCCAAAATACTTTAGACATTTTTAACCCTCTTGCTCTTCAGATAACAACTGTTCTAATATATCCAACATTGAAGCTTGGCATTTTTCAAACGCGGATTGAGCGTCATACATTTCTGTCCATGTAGCCTCGAAAATAATATTGCCTGCCTGGATTGCTTGAATAATTAGCTTAGTTGCAGACACTATTTGTGGATCAACCATTAATACAATTGAAACTTCAATTACTGCGGTTATACCTTTCGAAGTATCCTGAGAAAGCGTTGTGCAAATATGGTACTCAGTATTCGTTACCTTTTTTTCCTCAATCTCAGATTGAGGAAACATGCCTGAGCTTAATACATAAGTCCTAAACTCACTTCCAACCTGATTTTTTAAGTTCCAGAGCTGGTGCTCTCTGTCTGGTTGTGGAGCATTTTCTCTTTTCAATGCAGCATAATTTTGCATTTCCGCAAAACGTATCTGCTTCAGCTTAATCGCTTTTTCTCGGAGTTGAATATTTGATTCTTCAGTGGACTGCCTGAAACTATCCCAACACACCATGGCGTGCCTTTGTCTCCAGTCTTTAATCAAACTTGCTCTGGTAGCCAAAATTAATTTGCTAGGCAAGTCTGACGATACAATTACTGGTGGGAAACCTTTGATAGAGTCATAAAGCTCGCCCCTGGGTTTGTCTTTCCCAGTAAATATAGGAAAACCCATCACCATGTCATGGATAACAGCCCCAATTTGATAAAACGTAACTGCACGCCATGCATCAGCATCTGCCTGCTCTTTTCGCCATACAAATTCTGGAGGGCTATATCTAAGGGATGCAACAAACTCTTCGCCAGAAAGCCTTGGATCATCTTCAGACTCCGGGATTTGATGCACAATTCCCAGATCTAAGAGAGTTAATTTTTTGAAATCATCACTGATAACAATATTAGCTGGTTTAATATCTCTATGTACCAAATCTTTTTCATCTAAGCATTTGGCTGCGTCAGCCAACTGCTCAACCAAAGAAGGAATTGCCTCGAGAGGAATATTACCAACCAATTTATCTAATGATTTGCCTGGTACAAACTCCAGTATGAGATACAAAGTGTCTAATTCAGTTGCCTGACCACCCTCAAAGACTTCAATCAAGTTTGGATGAAGTTTTCCACCAATTAATGTAAGCTGAAGTTCTAGTCTTTGGATGGACTCCTCAAGTCCATTGGCAATTAGCTCTGCCTTAAAATAAACTTTGATTGCTGCTGCAAAGCCATTCTTCTCACACTTATAAACAATTCCATCGGCACCCCTGCCAATATATTCACCAACCAGCCACCCTTGAATAGTTGATCCAGTAAGATTTTCGAATTCTGCGATGATATTCTCCCTCTCACTCATAAGTCTTTTTTAGTATTTTGTAGGAGAATCATACCATCTCGATAGTGATGAAGTTCTTATTTTGCTTTTGAACATATGACACCTAAATCAGATAGGAAATAAAATTACCTATATTCAATCTCACAAGCTAGGTGATAGGAGCTACTATTAAAATCGAATTGATAATAGCTCCTTAGGAAAAATTGGCATCTAATGTAAATGGAAATCGTTATGGAAGAGCAATATAAACTTAGTGAGTTACCTGATTATCCAGCGATAAAAAAATTAGCGTCTGCATTGCATAAATACGATGCCAATCGTCACGGTGCCGCCATTATGATTGGGGCTGGATTTAGCCGTAGTGCCGCACTACATGTTAGTGGTAATAAGCGAATGCCGCTTTGGTATGAGTTCACAGAAAAACTCGTCACTGCGTTAAATCCTGGTGAATCAAAGATTGCATTTTCAGACCCACTGCGTGTTGCAGAGGAGTATCGCGCATACTTTGGACAAGCTGCTTTAAATGATCAGATTAGATATGAAATTGATGATGAAGCATGGCGGCCAGGTGAGCTTTATAAATCACTCTTAAAGTTACCATGGTCTGAAATCATGACAACTAATTGGGATACTCTGCTAGAGCGCTCAGCATTAGATGTTCATAGCCCCTACTACACCGCTGTTACAAAACCCTCTGATTTAGCATGGGCAACCTCCCCAAGGATTGTGAAATTCCATGGCACTATTGGCTTGACTAACAACTTCATTGCCGCTCAAGAGGACTACAGAACATATCCAGAAAAATTTGCTCCATTTGTAAATTTTGCTAGGCAAGTATTTATTGAAAATGAGCTTTGCTTACTTGGGTTTTCTGGGGATGATCCAAACTTTCTCCATTGGGCTGGTTGGGTACGAGATCACTTGGCTAATCATGCAAGAAAAATATATCTAGTTGGCGCTTTAAAACTAACTGCTGCAAGACGCAAGCATTTAGAGTCTATCAATATATCTCCGATAGATATTTGGGATGCCGTCAAACATATAGATAACGTAGATCTACAGCATGAGAGAGCCACAACACTTTTTTTAGAGGCTCTCCATGAAGAAGGTAACCTTTGTAAGGAGCCGCACGACTGGTTACCCAGTGATAATCTAGGCATGAAACAAGGCCAATATTACAACGATCCAAAATTTGCGGCTGAGTCTTTGAAGGCTCATATTCCGCAAATGAAAAAAGACAGAGAGAGTTATCCTGGTTGGCTAGTCTGCCCACCTTCTATTAGGCGCATGATTGAAGTTCGTCGATTTCATATTGTCCCTGCCGCCTATAACGAACTCTCAGTGGGTGATCGAGCTGATTTATTGTATGAAGTAGCTTGGAGATACAGTATTTCATTCTCAGATATTCCCCTCTGGATTCGTGATGAATTATTCAATATTTCTAATCCAGAAAAGTCTTGTGCTCTTTCAAAAAAACAACAATTAGAAATAGCTCTTTGGCTGCTTCAACAAAGTAGATGGAGTAGCGATAACGAGGACTCAACCACAAAAGAAAAAATAACTGCATTAACCAGTTATTTAAAAGGCTTCAGTTATTACCTGCCTGATAGTGAGGCTGAGATTGCCTATCATCAGGCGATTGTTGCATGTGACTATTTCGATTTCAAACAAGCCGAAATCTTGATTGATCAAATTCAAGGGGATGATCCTTTATGGAAACTAAGGCAAGCATCTGTACTCAATGAGCTAGGCCGATTTGATGAAGCTTACAGTCTAATTGCCAAAGCATATGGAGAGTTGCTCAACAATCATCGCAGGGATCAGCGTTCAATTTCGACTCTATCCAGATTAACTTGGGCAAGCTGGTTATTAAAAGCCCTTAGTAGCAGGCGTGAACCGGGTGAGGAGTTGCCAGCCTATGCTGAAAGCAACTCTAGAAAGTGGCTATGCGACCCTTGGCTGTGGATTGATGATTTCAAAGATCAAGTCAGAAGACAAGAGGACAGTTACTATAAAAATCAAAGAGAAATACAGCCGCTGTTCAACCAAGGCAGATATCGCATAAATACGCTTTCTACGTACAACCAAGAGAATGTCTCGGAAGTATTTTTACTGTTAGCCGGTTTATGTAGGCACGTAGGGATTCCCATTAAGGTCAGTGCAAATGGAATGAGTATAGATTTATTTGCTAGAACTACACAAAACCTAGTTTCAATTGGAGAGATAGGTAATGAGCAGTGGACTTATGTATATGCCATTAAGGCTGCCACTGGAAAAGAATCCGAGTCTATAACGAATGCAATTACTAGAATTGGATTAGCTTGTACAAATAAAGAGAAAATCAATACTTTAATTAACAACGTTCAGGCGGCATTCAATTATTTTTGGAGTCAGCCACAAAATAACTCAAGGCAAAAGTACTCTGTATGTCCAATATTTTTAGAAGTGCTTTCAAGACTTGTTATCCGTGCATCAGTTGAGAAAGCTAACGAGTTATTAAATTTTGCTTTAGATATTGGGAAGGATAATACCTTACATCATTGGCTTCATGACCCCTTGGCCGATCTTATACGCAACTCCCTAGAAAGTATTCCACCCGAAGAACATAAGCAACATTTAACTAAAACCTTGGGATTTCCTCTGCCTCTTCAAAATGAGTTCAAATGGCCAAATCCTGTTATTAAGGATATAGGCTCTCGGGATATGCATCCTGGAATTGACGTACATATCAACAGACTAATCAATCTTATAGGTAGAACCGGATCTAGAGTCTCATATGACTCAATAGCCAGATTAATGCCTTTAGTTGAATCGGAAAATTTTCTTACAAAAGAGGAAAATGAACGAATTGCAATTTTTCTTTGGGGCAATCCAGCCACCTATAGCGAAATACCCAAAATAAATTTATACCCTCATGCTTTGCTCGCTTTACCTGCAGCAGATAAAGAAAAAGTGAAACAGCTCGTTGCTCACCATTTATATGATTCAGTTAAACCAATATTGCTGAGCACTCAGACAAAGATGGTTAAGTATCCCTCAGATCAAATGAGGAACGCCGTTATGACTTTAGATGCAATCTCAAATGGAGGCGCATCAAAGAGCTCAAGAATACTACCTAATGCAGAGCAAGCAATCGAGCTTTTTACGACTTTAATCGAGTGGAGACGATGTGACGAAAGAGACGAACGATTAGAGGAGTACTGGCAAATGGAGAATAGTGAATTAATCGAGGCAATAGGAGATGCATTATCTTATGGAGTTGCCCCAGCACTATCTCATGAGTCTTTGACTTCTGAAAGATTTGAAAGTCTTCAAAAATTCAAATCTGAAGTTGCGCAGTCGTACTCAACTCTTACGGCCTGCGTCTATTTCGTCCATATCAATGAGGAAATTGCTAATGCAGTCGAGAAACATATTAGAGACTCTCTTTACAGTCAGGAGCGCGATGAGGTAGCTTATGCTGTATTTGCATTAAATACTTGGTCAAAATTACCAGAGGCTAAACAGTCTGCTCAATTGAGACGTCTTATCTCGAAGTTGGTTGGTTTAGTTGAATATGGACAAGTCGTGAGTATGCAGCAGATTCTTTGGCTGGCTTTAGAGCTATTTAACTCAGATTATTTTGAAAACGAGCAATTAACTGTGATTTCGGAAGCTGTGCCCAAGATATTTGAAGCGAATGATTATATGAATACCGACCCACACAGTCAGAAAGCCATCAGTGCATCAATGATTAGGTCTGCATGTGCAAAATTAGCTAATGAAATTATCAAAAAAAGCCCGATAAATCCTAAATTAAAAACTATCATCGTCTCGTCTAAGGATGACCCATTACCTGAAGTAAGATTTTCAATTCAATAGTTTCAAAGGTCATTATTGGACTTCATCCGCCCTGCTAGACAAATCATAATGTCTATGGACTACCCACGGTATTGTTGGAGCCTACTCTTGTTTTGTTGATGGTTAGCAAACAGGTGTTAGGGCACCCAAATATGGTAACCGTCAACAAAGATTAATAAATATCTTAAATTGATATCATCTGGCAAAAATCGTAATGGGAGTACTTCATAATCTGCAGCCAATTGCCACACATTTACTCATAAATTGCATCTAGGAATTAGGTAGGTTTGTTTCGTTCACGTTCCCAATACGTAACCACTCCCCTAAGACATCTTTAAGGCAATGCTGGCATATATCGACTGAAATTAGATTGCCATCCCCAAAAATTGAGGAATATCCGCCCACTCGCTCAATAGACACAAACTCCTCCGCCTCAAGCTCATTAGTATCATCGGCGGCGGCCTCACGGCCACAACGATCACAAACGTAGCCAGATATTTCCTGAACCATTTTTTTCCTGATTTTTTTCATCACGACAGGCCTTGGTAGATTGATCTTGACAGCAACTTAACCTAAAGTTTTGCATCAATATGAATCAGAGACTCAGCGAAAGCCATGTAAGGTGCGTATTACCACCTAAAGTCACCACCCAATATCGCTCAAATTAGCCACCTAAAACTGTTCCAATAAAGCCACCCATTATCGTTTTAAAAGAGCCACTCATTACTGCACAAAAAAGCCACTTTCAAGAATTACAGAAAGTGGCTTTTTGTACTACGCATTACGCATAAGAACTCTTGCAGTAAGTATTGGCAGCGTCACCGCCTATACTTTTTCAGAACGTAATTTTCGCATCGACTCACCCTTTAGATTAATACGCATAGTGCCACTCACTAAGCGGTCAAGAATTGCATCGGCCACCGTTGGATTGCCATCACTTAAGTAGTTATGCCATTTATCAACAGGTATTTGACTTGTAATCACGGTTGATCTGGCGCCAGAACGACTATCGATCACCTCTAACATATCGGCGCGATTTTGTGGGCTGAGTGTACCTATACCAAAATCATCCAGTATCAGTAAATCTGGCTTGGCTAATTGCAATAGCTTTTTGCGGAAACTGCCATCAGCATGGGCCAAGTACAACTCTTCTAACATGAGAGGCAATCTTTGGAAGCTAACAGTAATCCCTTGCCTGCAAGCTTGATTGCCTAATGCGCAGGCAATCCAAGTTTTACCACAACCTGTAGGGCCAGTAATAATCAGATTAAAGCCTCGCTTTACCCAATCTGTAGTTTGCAGCCCCGCCATTTGCGCCTTATCTAATCCACGACTATGACTGTAGTCAACATCCTCTACACAAGCATTGGCTTTGAACTTTGCTGACTTCAGCAGCCGAATTAACCGTTGATTCTCACGGTGAGTTTGTTCTTGATCAACGAGCATGCTAAAGCGCTCTTCAAATGAAAGATCCTGACAAGCCGCACTGGATAGTTGAATCTCGTAGCCCTTACTCATGCCATTGAGATTAAGTTCAGACAATTTTGACATCGTTTGTTGTAGTAACATTTATTTTTCCTATGTATGGTTAGTGGTAGTAGTCAGCGCCGCGTATGTTGTCATGCCCGAAAGTAGCTTCATGCACATTTTTGCTAGGGCGAGGATGTTGGTCTAGGTTAGTTCGAAGTATGGAGTCTAAGTTTGCTGTTTTGGTCGCACCAATCTCTAGTGCGAGTTTACAAGCTGCATCTAAACGCTCATTGCCATACTTGCGGCATAAAGACTGTACTGAGTTACTCAAACGGTAACCAAAGTCTCGATGGGTTACGCTTGAAATGGCTTGGCTAAGAAAGGCATGCGTGTGACTACCAACTGAAATAGCCCATTGAAGTGCATGCTCTGGATTCCAATTAGCATAATGGTGATGCGCACGATCCATATGTTCAGGATTGGTTGTTTTGCCGCCACGTTCGTAGCTACGAGGATGACTGGCCACTCGTCGTCCACCATGCATGACTTCTATGGTACTCGCAGTCACAACCGCCTCAAGTTGCTTTCGTACCAATACATGCGGCACACTATAGAAGTGCCCATCCACTTCAACATGGTAGTCATAGCCTGCCCGCACTTTATAGAACTCCTTGTACTCATATAGTTGAGATACCAATGGTTTTAATGCGGGTTTGTCTAGCGTTTGAAAGGCCGTTAAACGAGAGCCTGGCATTTTCTGGAAAGGGCGATTATTGACATCAATCAGCAGCTCTTTGATAGTGGCATTTAACTCAGCAAGACTAGTGAATTTAAGCTTTCTGATGCGAAAGAGTATCCAGCGCTCGATAATTAAAACACCGCCTTCAGCTTTCGATTTATCCTTAGGCTTATAAACCCGAGCAGGAAATATTGCTGTGCCATAGTGGGTTGCCATGTCTTGATAAGCTGTCTGAATAACAGGGTCAGTTCTACTCGGTTTACTGACCGCTGATTTTAAGTTATCGCAGACCACCATCTGTGGCACACCGCCGAAATTCTCAAACATACGTACATGTGAGGCAATCCAATTGGCTTTGCGCTGATTCCATACAGCATCGGCATAGATATAAGCTGAGCCGCCTAGTACTCCAACAAATATTTGTGCTTGCCGAACCTCACCCGTTTGCAGGTTGTAGATAGGTACCGTTGGCCCAGCATAATCGACAAAGACTTTTTCACCTGCGATATGCACTTGGCGCAGAGATCGCTTCAAGGTTTTTTTGTATTCCCGATAATGCGTACAATATCTGCTATAACTTATGCCATCTGGATGTTCGACTAAATATTCCAAATGTAACTGCGCTAAGGTAGCCCCTTTTGTCTTTAGCTCTTGGTTTACCGTGTACCAATTCGGGATTGGCTTACGGGAAACCATCGTTTTTTTGATAGATGGAAATAGTTGCTCTTCCAGCGCCGCATCATCCAACTCTTCAGGCAACGGCCAACACAGATTTGCATTACTTGCTCGTAGCAAATAGTCTGCAACTGCTTTTCTGGAAATGCCTACGGCTTTTCCAATCATGCGATAACTCATATTATTTTCAAAAGTAAGGCGTAATACATCACGAATTTTTCTCATTTGTACCCTCCTATTCGACATCACAATGTCTCGCGGAACTAAGCGAGGAGGCGTCTGTTAAGCAAACAGGGGGTTCACAACAAACCAAATACAATATGACTAGTGATTTAATTTTCATTGTACTTCTCCATTAAAAACCAGCGATAAGGCCAGTTTTTGTTATGTGTTGATGGGGATGCCCTAATCTAATAGGTATGGAGAGGCCTCGACCTTGACAGTCGATGAAAGTGCGTAGACAATACAGTTTCAAGGTCGCAATCTTGAATGTAATGCCAAAGGCTTGGGCTCCACCCCAAGCTTTTTGCGCTTCTAAGGCCTAGTTTTCTTGTTGTTATCTTTAAGCCATTTTTTTCCTTTCATACATTTTTATTGTTGGTGTGTGTTGTTGATAGGCTTTGCCTGCTGCGCCATCCACAAGTAGAACTCAGTTGTCAGAAATAAACGGCTACGGCCTACTTTGAAAGATGGCGGCATCGGCAAACCTTGGCTCAATCTGTTTCTAGCTGTGGCCTTGGTAATCTTCAATACTTTACTCACTTCATCAAGATTCATTGTTTCCATGATTGCCCTCTAATCCAAACGTAATCGTCACGATGTATCATGATAAAAAACATTTGAAATAAAAAATGCCCGTAAATTTGGACACTTGAACTCATGCCCCTATATGTTGATGATGAAACAATTGATCAAAGGATGTGTGCGGCTGTAGCTGGTGCATTAAAAGCAATCAAATATGAAATGGAACCCCATGCAGTCACACCAAGTTTAGCGTTGGCGCTGATTAAGAAATATTTTCTGCCACTACTGCCTGTTGAACACCATGATGTATTCGGTCAACTTACACAAGTATCTTGGTCAAGACTGAGTTGGGGGTATTCAGGGCTGACTTCTAGAAGTTTTAAGGCTGGAAATCTCAGAGAGCTACTGGAAGATATGGGTCTTTGTATTGATTGGATTTGTCGGTACACCACATTGCCGCCAAGAGAGCCCACGGTCTTTGGTAATTTAGAAACGAATGTTTTTTTGCAGCACTGCGGTTTTATCAACGTTGAAATTGCACATCTTAGATACTTAGATGCAGGTAAATTTGATGTCTTTAAGGCATGCAAATATTGCTGGCGACAGCCTGTATCAAGGCGAACAATATGTGTTGTGCATACCGCTAGCGATAAACACAGTTCCATCATGTTGGATAATCATGAACACGAAGTAAGAGATTCTCTGTTTACCGATTACAAAGAGGGAAAGCGCCAAAAAGAGTCATATGATAAAACCATCAATCAAATACTAACGAAAGAAACTATTGCTTTTCATGAAAGTAATTTTAGTGATCCACTCTTATTGCCAACAGAGCACATTTGGCCATGGCTACTTGAACGGCGGCCTTTAGTTGCAAAGTTACTTATTGATCAAAACTTAACAACTTGCGATGACGAAATTATTGATAGTTTGCTCATGGCATTGCATTCACCCACTATGCTCACTGATAGCTTGCTTAAACCTTATTTAATGGCTAATCAACATATCAAGCGCCATCCGCAATTGATATGGCTTATGCTGTTACGTGCTGAAGCATGGTTGACAATACGATCTAAACGAAGGGGTAATTGGGGCGGGAATCGAAAGCTTGTAATTACAGCAGATACTGATTCGAAAATACCCGTTAAAAGTAAATATGATGCGCTTTTTGAAGGGATGGAATATAGACCAATTAATACCTACACATGACATTCAGGTCAGTGCTATGGCTTTCAAGATTACTGTCATGCTGAGTGTAGGAATAGTTTGGAAACTCTTGGTCTAAACTTGTTTTATGATTGAGTAAGCGCTTGACCAACGTAACCAAGGCTATTACATCCTCATGGCTACGCACCTCATCGGTACACAAATATCCACAATCTTACAGTGTTGCGTCCAGTAGATAATTGCACGTAGCTTTATCTGAATATTATTATCTAGTTTAAGTCGCTGCCTCTCATCGTCTAGTTTCTTGTAATAGTCCTGATTGGCGGAGCTGTTAGCGAGGTAGCTCACGATTTTTTTACGGGATTTGCCAATTTTGGCATACTGTGGTGTAGCGCGTTCAAAAATATCATCCTCAATAAAATCCAGATGAGATAGGTTTTCAAATGACGTGGCACTAATGGCATCATCGTATAAACAACGCGGATGTGTCCAAAGAATAGAAACTCGGTATTTGTTATGGATAAATGTTACATCCTCCCACCATGAAAGCTCAGTCGGTAAAGGAAATGGCGACTGTTCACGAGTAAACAAACCATCTACAAACGTAGCGCCTCTATCATTCCTGTGAAATAGTTTGGCCGCGCGTTTAATACGCTCTTGATAGGGATTTTTCACAAAAAATATTGAGTAATCAAACCTTAATTATCTGACATTTAGGCATAGAGGTGTCTATTAAGCAATTATTAGTCTCTTTAATTCGCATTGCGGACTTTCAAAAAGTGAAAATTTCCTACACTTACGTTTAACAAATTGCTTTCAGCTAATATCGTAGGCGATTTTTTCAAGCATAAAGGTTTCGCGAAATATCGACTGTCCCATAGACTCGTCTTTCTTTTGTAAAACGGACTTATTGTGTTTGATTGCATCATGCAGATTAACCCATAGAGGACGCATACCATTTTTAAGCTCATATGACTCCATTTTCGGCTCATCTAAAATTGAATCAATTTCACACATGTAAAAATGCGAAATCATATGCATAAGATCAAATCCTTCCTTTGGATAAGGTCTTATTTCTTCAATGTAACCATAATGGTGCTTAATCTGAATGTTTCTTGCTCCAGTTTCTTCAGCAAGCTCACGCGACAAACATAATTTAATATCTTCACCATTTTCAACACCACCCCCTGGAAAGCTAAAGTCGTTGTATCGCTCTGTAAAAAGTAAGAGTATTTTGTCGTCAGTTAACACGATTCCTCGCGCTGCCTGACGATTGAAAACTGTTCCATTTATATTTATAACATCTGGGTGGATGAGTTTCTTGATTAAAATCATGCAATAAATCCAATAACTATCAATTTGAGGCGCATGCCGAACAAAATGGCGTAGCCAAATCAACATTTAACCGATGCTGATCAATTAAGTCTCCGCATTTGCAACAAATGCCGTAGGTACCGTCATGAAATCTGTTGACGGCAGCTTGGAGTTTAAGCTCATCTTGTTTCATTCTGTATATCAAATTACATGCCAACTGTTGCTGTTGCATAGCATCCATGCGCGACAGTCGTCCTTGCGAACTTTGATCTAAAATTACAGGCGCCGCATTTTTGCTTGCTTCAACGATGCTAGTTTGCAATGCGGTAAGTTTGTCTAACAAAACCTGTAATGTATTATCCTCCATCGCAATAGAGCTGATTAACGCAACAGCAATAATGGGATATTCGTTGTATGTTGAATCATTTTAGTAGTTGTGCTACCCACAAAAAACTGTCTAATTTTTGAATGACCATAGGCGCCCATCACGACCATACTAATACCATTCTGGTCACGATAGTCACACAACGCATGCTTAACATCACCAGCCATTACAGAAAACATCACATTAAATCCTGCTGAAATAAGTATCTCTTTCGCCCAATTTAGATGCTCAGTAGTGTCTTTTGCGTCATTGTTTACCATGACTAAATGGCATGTTAAGCCTCTAAATAGGGGGCTAGCTGCCACCATCTCAACACCTTTTCGTGTGGTTGCGCTACCATCGTAAGCAATCATTAGATTATGTGGTTCTTTGTACACGGTTGGTGAAATTAAAATAGGGCGATGCATTGTTCTAACAACGCTCTCAATATTGCTTCCTACATGGTCTCTGAAATGATCGCCATCAGCCCCTTGTTTACCCATCACGAGCAGTCGAATATCATTTTCGATTTCTTCTAATGTGCTGACCAAGTCCCCATGACGCTGGCGACTCAAGGGGGCTTTTACGCCAAGTGAGATTGCGCGCGATTTGGCTGACTCTAGAAGCTCATGCCCATGCTGCAAAGCAATCTTCCCGCGTTTTTCGTCCAATTCTGTTAGCTCTTTTAGCAACGCTTCTCTGCTGCCTAAGCCTATATGGCCAGATATATCATCATTCTTAGGGAAAGCTTTTTTATCCAATACATGAAGAAACTCTAATGGTGCGTCTAGTTTTAGACTCGACCAAGATGCATAATCGCAAACAGCTTGAGTAGAGTTTGATCCATCAATACATGCTACTACTTTAGTCATCGTTTTATCCTTTAGTGTCCCATTAAGTTATCTACAGCATCAGGTTTGTCATGTATAGCAAAGCGGTCAACGATGGTTGCGCTAGCTTCATTTAAACCAACCACTTCAACCTCAGTGCCCTCACGTCTAAACTTAATGACCACTTTGTCCAAAGCACTCACAGATGTAATATCCCAAAAATGCGCTTGGGTGAGGTCGATCACTACTTTATCAATGGCCTCTTTAAACTCGAATGACGATGCAAACTTGTCTGCTGAGCTGAAGAACACTTGGCCATGCACTTCGTACTTGCGTAAGGTATTTTGGTCATTCACAGTTGAGGTAATTTGCATGAAATGGCCAACCTTATTTGCAAAAAACAAGCTGGCTAACAGCACACCTACAAAAACACCGTAAGCTAAATTATGCGTAAAGACTACAACGAGAACCGTGGCAATCATCACAATGTTGGTGCTTAAAGGATGCGTTTTTAAATTGGCAATAGAGCTCCAGCTAAATGTACCAATGGATACCATGATCATGACCGCCACTAAAGCAGCCATCGGAATTTGTGAAACCCACTCATCCAGAAAAACCACCATCATCAGCAACACAACCCCAGCAGCAAAACTTGAAAGCCTAGTACGACCGCCAGATTTAATATTGATGATGGATTGACCAATCATTGCACAACCTGCCATACCGCCAAGAAGACCAGCGCCAATATTGGCAATGCCTTGTCCCCTGCATTCTTTATTCTTATCACTGTTTGTGTCGGTTAAATCATCGACAATTGTTGCTGTCATCAATGATTCTAATAGCCCAACAACTGCCAGTGATAACGAATATGGGAATATAATTTTGAGTGTTTCTAGGTTCAACGGGACATCAGGCCATAAGAAAATTGGCAGCGTGTCAGGTAATTCGCCCATATCGCCAACTGTACGAACATCGATATTGAAATACATCGCGATACCCGTTAATACCACGATGGTGACGAGTGGTGAAGGAATTGATTTGGTGACGTATGGGAACAAGTAAATGATACCTAAGCCTGCGGCAGTCATTGCATATACATGCCAAGTCACATTAGTGAGTTCTGGTAATTGCGCCATAAAAATGAGAATAGCAAGCGCATTGACGAATCCAGTCACAACAGATCGAGACACAAAACGCATGAGTGAGCCAAGCTTGATATAGCCAAAGATGATTTGTAACACCCCAGTGAATAACGTTGCTGCAAGCAAATATTGCAAGCCATGATCTTTTACGAGTGTCACCATTAATAATGCCATTGCACCCGTTGCAGCAGAAATCATGCCTGGACGGCCACCGACAAAGGCAATCACAACAGCAATACAAAATGAAGCGTACAAGCCCACTTTAGGGTCTACACCTGCAATGATTGAGAAGGCGATGGCTTCTGGTATGAGTGCCAATGCAACCACAATACCAGCGAGCAAGTCGCCACGAATATTGGAAAACCAATTTTGTTTAATAGAGTTAATCATTCAGTTACCGAAAGTTAATAACGTGCGAACTTACAAAAGTAAGTCGATTGTTTTAAAAGCTAAAGAGAATATTTTGCATCACCAACAAGTATAAAAACGTGGTTATTTATATTGCTGGGTATGAAAACGAGGGTGACAAGCTACGTTAACAAACCAAGAAGTTGGTTAAGCATAAACTTGAATGAATTGCGTTAATTACATTGGACTAGAACTGTTGGAATGTTGTAAACATGGAAAAATTATAATACAGAAACAGTTAATGCCCAAATCCTCGATATATTACAACTAGAATTGAAAGCATCAATTCATTAAACTCAACAACAAATTTTTGCTTATTTAACGGCAGCTTTGTACCCTAAGTCGTCGCACAAAGTATAATTTAAGTAGATTAGTCATAGAGGCACTAAGTTTGCATTAATCGTGACTTTCGACATTAAAGTCAGTGGCAATTCGCGCTTTCATTCGCATTATTTCTCAAGTTCAGAATTAATCTAATAAGCATGAAGGCTTTTGGAGAGGATTTTGACTATGTGTAATAGTCATTTCCAATGCCCTAGAAGTCTTGACCATTTCCTCCATAACTCAAGAGAAAAAAACATCAAGCGTTATGCACTCAACATATACTGTCGTCGATAGGGTGCTTAATGGTTAATTGCCTATATCCTAATTTAATGCAACTTCTTAAGTGGCAATTTTCAAGCTCTTTTCCTCTATAAAGTGTATATTTTATTTACTTTCCATCTAAGTGGCTTTTTGGAACAGTTCTAACTGGCAATTTTCAACAATTTAGAGTGGCATTTTTCAAGCAGCAATAAGTGGTTCTTTTAACGATAATACGCATAAGGCTCTCTCTAGCCATTTAGAACTTAATATGCGGTCTACTATTGCACTTTATGGAGTTAAACCTGCATCTTAAGTTGTTAATCACAACAGGAACAATAAAATCTAACTTTTTCTGCAACTACCTGAGCTTAAACTACTCCGCCATAACTTATAGCACTCAGTATTTTCTGAACCTCGATAAATCCAGCGGATGACTCAGCCGCAACGTTAGGGGCCGATCCTAACAACGTATGATACTCATTGAGCCATGACTCAGCAACGGACTCAGATCCAAATATATCAATAGCCAAAACGCGAATCTTTGCAAGATTTGATTCGATACTCATAAGAGGTGCTCCAAAAATTGGCACTAGGATTTTGGAATTAGAAACTCAACCATTTATGTGCTTTTTTTCCGCTTAAAATGTTTTCAACCTCGACACTAATCTTGAAAATCATATTGTTATCCAACGCTCTTCTTTCTTTTCGTGTATCAAACCAAAACACATTTGCCCATGGAATTAACATAAAACAATCCTCTCGAGACAATCGCTTGCAAGTTTTCCTAGAAGCATTTTTGAAATACTCTGGACTTGGGTAAATAATTGATTTAACTGAATTGGATTTCAGTAGAGGGAAGTAAGGTTCCGAATTAGAGCCCCCGCTATCAAGGTATAGATTAAGTTTCCTTTCAATGATCACTGTTCTCCAAATCAAGAAAAATTGTGCATATAAAGCTTTTGAAAATTCTTCTATCGAAACTGAGGCATCGATTTCTTCATTAGGCGAAGCATCATCTAAAAACTGGTCATAGACTTTCAGCACCCTCAGCTTGTATCCATCTTCGGCTTCGTGAAGCTTAGATACTTCTTGCCTTCCCTCATTAACCATCCGCCATGTAGCAAAAGCAACACACACATGGCAAATCGTATCTGTATTTAAGTTAATGGCGCTGATAAGGTCGTAATGTGTTAGGCATTTCCAGCATCTTCTATGGTGTCGCACATATCGATTGAAAAAGAAGTTTTTTATAGACTTATAACTTTTCCCAAATTCAGAGGAATATTCAACCGTAATATCCGCTGTGTTGTGCTGTTTTTTTGGGGGGATATCAGCAGACCAAATAATTGAACGCACCGAAAATGAATTGTGCTCAACAGTCCAAGGACAAGGCCCTGCAATTGACGTAGCGAAAGACAGCAGGCTTTCTGTTACTTCTGGACGTAACGAGTGGTATGTTTCAGCATTATTTATTTGATCAAATATATTTGATTCTTGAGAGAGTTTTAATAACCATCTTTCAATAGCTTCACTTTGTAATCGGATCTCCTCGACCTCAAGATCGCTCAATGAATGAGTTCTTCCTATTTTTCTATCATCTAAGTAAATGTGGTTACATTTGCTTCGTCTTATTTGCCATTCAAAACCACCGTGTTGTACAAACTCTCTCCTCAATGACTTACGAGTGACAGAAATGTTGCATTCCATGCATTTTTTTAGAGGAACTCGGTGCCAAGGACAAGAAGCGATAATATCGATGTCAAAAAATATGCTATGGAAACCTTTTTCTAAACATCGGGGACAGTATTTTATTACCTTATTTATTAGTGGTTTTGTTACCAGGCCCATCTCGACTAAAAAGCCTTTTTTTAACTGGTGATTATTGACTCCAAGTAAATTTGAGAACTTCTCAAAATCAATCCAGCTACTATCTCTATGATTCAGGACTTTTGGCCTGGCAGTTTTTCCTTTGTTATATATAAAACTCACTAACATCTCTGGGCCTATTGAGTTAAGCAGCAATATTTTATGGATGAATGACCAAGCTGACTCATATGGCAAGGGAGAATGACCCTGCCAAATAAGCCTACTATCACCTTTTTCGTTATTCATAAGGTTTCGGATCTATCAACCCGTTGAAATAAGATAAATTGCTGGCCTCAACAGCTGCTTTTATGATTTCCAAATCCAGCTTAAACGATGTTCTGTCGAAATTAGATGAAGCAACGAGAATGTACTCTACAGTTCTGGATAGATGCTCCATGGGTATTGAGCCTTCAGCGCTACCGGCTGCAGTTTTTAGTGCTTTCCAAATTACCTCTGCATAATCACTTAATCTGAAACCGCTTTTAAAAGCTTCTGGCAAAAAAAACCTTGTAAAACTGTAGTCAGAGTCTTCAGGAAATCTTTGCGTTTCATCGTAATCGAATAATATTTGTTTTAGGTCTAAAATTGATGCGCATCCATTGAATGCAAATGGCTCACAAAGAAAGCGTGCAATAAGATATGTTTTATCGGATGCAAGTAATGCGCTCCTCACATCTAAGATCTCAGGTTGTGCAAAACCGACTGTTGTCATTCTAATGTTTATGAAATCCAGCTTATTATGAAGAGCCGCTAGAGAATCTAACTGAATATCGCTCAATAGTTGCATCTCATCAATCATCAATACAAATTGATTACCCCCCACAATCGACAACTCTGACTGTACATGGGATAAAAGTTGACGACGCAAGTCGCGAGGTTTGCTTCGTTTGAGAGTATGTACTCTTGCAGTATCTAGTATGCTAAACAACAAATCCGCTTCGGTTTTACTTCCTTCTTCAGCAATAACACTCATGACTAAAATCGAATGGAATTCTTTTTCAAGCAGTAACTTAATAAGTTTTGCACAGGTCGTCTTACCCATTCTTGGAGTTGCATATAGAAAGGTTCCTGTTTTGCGCATAAATACGCGCTCTCTAATTACACTGTATGCATCTGTAACGACTGGAGTGATGATTGAATAAAGCTTGGTGATCACCGGATGCATGTTCGAAAGCAATTTCAGGTCATCTAAACTGTATTCTCTAGAAGCCATGTGCACTCCGCTGCTCAGTTTTTATTTTTCTTTAAAAGCTCATTCAAGTTTGGCATCGGACTCATGAGATTTTGAGAGGAAGATTTGTTTAAAATTAGACTTTGTAATCTGGTTTCTTCACTTTTTGGAGAAGGCTTTGGAGTCACTAGTTTTCTAGGCAATCCAGACTCTTTTGCTAATCGAGTTGCTTCAGTCGCATCTTTTGGGTTGATAATGTTCTTCTTGGATTTTTTATTCTTAACTTTTGATTTTAGGTCCATATAAGCATGAACAGGATCAATTGTAGAGCTTAGAAATAGTTGTTTTTTGTAGACCAAGCTATTAATAATCTTCCGTGTCCTGAGGCTGTGTTTAGTCCACCCCCAATTCCCTTGCGCTTCGAGGATTCCTAAACTAGAACCGTCCATTAGGTATGCCTGGCAATGAGTCAGATCCTCAGTATCTATTTCCAACATAACTTTTTGCCCTACCAATGCCCCTGCATGGCTCATAATTTTGCTTGTGTACCTTGCCTGCTCATAATTTACATATGGACGTCTACCCTGCTCTCTTCCCCCTCTAATAGTGCATATAACCTGTAACGGAATAAATATTTTTCCAGGTTGCCGAGAAGGCAATTTTCTTAGAATGAAATTATCGGAATTAAGGAATTGACCGATGATCCCTAGTGGTGAGTTGAAAAAAATCCCCTGTGCCGGAGTGGCATTGTATTTAGCCACGAATAGCGCAAGTACCTCTTCTGCTTCTTCAGCGCGCAATTTGTATTGGACTGCTACTTGTTCCGCATTCTTAACTCTACCATTGTGCGGATTGGAACCTGTAGACGATGGATACCGCATAAAAACGTCAGTGGAAACAGAACTGAAAAACCTTTCAATTGCCGATCTTCGTTCAAAATGACCAACGGGGCCCCAATTGATCGCAAAGCCTACAGCCTTTCTGGCTCGAACATGAACTGCTTCAGCGAGGTGGGCTAACGCACCATCCAAAAATAGACTTCCCCAACCTACTTCTCTGCATGCAGCGTAAATATCAGCAGGCAGCCCTGCATTCTCAGGGTAAGATTCATTAATAATTTTAAGTTCTGGTAGTCTCTGACCGTTCGCTGCGTTTCTAATTACCCCTACAACGTCATCTGCATTGACTTGGCTTCTGTAAACAATTGAGTAAGATTGAATTGCTCCAGAAACACTACATATCATTGCTATTAACCAAATACGCTCGAGCCTCACTTCGGTGGTGTAGCCTTCAGGAGTTTCGAACTCAACCGAAAAGAAAGCGTTTATAGAATATGCATCTATTTGCATACACTCGTACGGCTGAGAATAATTAATCAGTGATTTTTCACCTGTACCGACAAAACTATGCGCTTTAGCAGTTTCTCCTTCTCTTATTCGTACTGATTTCCCAAATGATTCATCTAAAACCTCATTCATGAATTTTTGTAGAGAGCGACGACCGAGATGTTTAGTAGTGAACGGCCAATCTGTATCAGGTACGCCAAATTCTTTAAGAATTTTTAGAAATGCTAAATGAAGGTTTTTTCCACTAATTTTTCGTTCATGAAGCTTTAATTCCTCTGTCTTCATTTTGAAGATCAAGGCACGAAGATGCTTCTCGACTTCTGGAAATTGTCTGAATGTCTTTCTTAGCAACCCTGCCATACCGCCTTGGTCTTCCGGAAATTTGGGCTTAGCTTCAGATAATCGGGTATATTGTTTTGACTTCCTAAAAGGTACAAGAGCTCGAAACCCTTTAATTAAACCATCCGAATCGGGTAAGAGACATTTATCAACAAGATTTTTTATACGATTTTCGGGTATGCCAGTCAATTTACGTATTTCAGATCGCAAATCTCCTTCAAAGTATCTGCGAACGGCAGTTTCTCTATTTAAGTAAATCTTACGAGAGTTATCGTCTAGTATCTCAGGCGATACTGATGGCCAAGTATCTAATGGAGGAACGTCACTGAGATTTAGTAACTTCCGCATGACTAATTTTTACTCAGACTCCACTTGGACTCAAAACCAAAATACTGTTTGGTCAAATCCAGATGGATTAATCCACTGATCGAAAACTTAACTATTAGACCCAAAACAACTGCTTGGTCGTAGTTGTTGAGAGAATCTAAAACTTCCCTGACACAGCCCTTTTTCTTTTCATGTAAAACCGCAGATAAAGCGCTTTTGAAGTGTTTATGATCTTGTTCTCGAAGAACTGCAGCATAGCTAATTGCATTTAACCATCTCATCGCAAACTTAGCGTGTGGTTTGAGATCAATATCGTTATATCTCTTATAAGTAATGTTATCTTTTCTCGCCGCATTCAATTGAGCTGCTAGCTGCGATCTATCTTCTGCTTTAGGCTCCCTGCCCGCCCCAGATTTGACCTCGTGATACTCTGTTACACCGGAAGTCAAAGTAACAACTGCATCGAAAATTGTTCCTTTGTTATCTTCATTATCATGAGAGATAATCAAATTAGGTTGAAGAGTAAATGTTTTGACCTCAGGGTTTGTCTCGAGAAATACCAGCCAATGAATAAGTTCCCTATCGCTAGGCAGAATCCAGTCGGAATCGGTTTTGGGGCTATAAATTAACCAGAGATTATTTATTCGCTTACCTCTAGCACGATAATGCGAGAGAACATTTTTGCGAATCTTTGTTTTTGGGGATGGACTTGCAATTGTCATGGAAAGCCCTATGACTTTTATCAAGATTCTTCTGATTCTATTCAAAAGAATTAAACTTGTCTTCCGAGTATACTCGGAGTTTATAGAGGTCTTTAGTTTGGAATTTTAGTAGATCTGAAACGCCACTAATTTTTAGACACAGTTCAGCCGAACTGCAGTTTAAAAGTTACGTATTCTTTAACTACCCTCAAGTCATTTATTGCGGAAAAATGAGCCAGTATTTTAAATACCGCAATATCCGCCCCAAACTTACTTCAGATTTAAGTTCTTATAACCTGTAACATCAAAATTGCGATCATATTTGATTACGATTCCAGCCACTGATTCACTTCATCGAGATCATCCTCACTTAATAATCCACTACTGTATTTGAGCTTGAGTAAACCTAGCAGATAGGTGTAGTGCGTTTGCAGCAACTCTCGCTTGGCGTTAAATACCTGCTGCTGTGCATTGAGTACATCAACATTAT
>VFQN01003068.1_pt1 | contig 24665 bp, 42 predicted proteins | sample 3512371 | NCBI WGS metagenome assembly VFQN01 (sample SAMN10412370, study PRJNA504923) | tailings metagenome | isolation source: Replicate 2 from Balatoc abandoned mine | place: Philippines: Itogon, Benguet | collected 2017-08-28 | reverse complement strand
GGAGCAGTGCGACTCCCTCACCGGCTTCCTGCTGCTGCAGTCCATGGCGGGCGGCACGGGCGCGGGCCTGGGCACCTACGTGGCGCAGGCGCTGAGGGATGACTTCCACGCCGCAGTCATCACCAACTGCTGCGTGTGGTGCGGGCCCGCGGGGGGGGGGGCGTGGCGGGCCGGCGGAGCTGAGTGCGCGTGAGGGGCATGCATACATGGCATGTAGAAGGCCGAGGGGCTGGTTCCGGGGCTTACGTTACGCGGTGTCAGTAGCTGAGGTTAAGCAGAGCACGTGTGAAGTCCACAGGGGTGCAAGCGAGTGGCCTTGGGGACGATCACGAGAAGCTGGGCCGCTATCCACAGACAGGTACCATAGCATACGCGTCTACCCCGTGAGGCCTCCGCCGTGCGCTGGCTCTCCATACTCCATTGCTGTACTCACGCGTCTCCCGCTCCCCCGTGTGTACGGCACGCTTCCAGGCCGTACGAGAGCGGCGAGGTGATCGTACAGCCGTACAACACGCTGCTGACGCTGGGCCACCTGGCCGACCTGTCCGACGGCATCGTGCTGCTGGAGAACGAGGGGCTGCACCGCCTGGCCACCAAGCTCATGGGCATCGCGCGGCCAACCTTCGGGGTGGGTGACACCGGATCAGGGTGGCGTGGGCTTATACCTGCCCTGTCCTAACCGCGGAACGTGGAGTTACTGGACCTGTGCACCCCCGGTTTTCCCCAGGCCGGTGTGCACGCTATCGTCATTGCCCCTCCCCCAACTCAACTGCGGTACAGAGCTGTTGTGTGCGCCTGTGTAGTTATTTGCTTACCGCCAGGGCTTCCCACCCACACCTTCCGCCCCCCACAGGACATGAACGGCATCGCTGCCCGCGCGCTGGCCGCCATGCTGCTGCCCTCGCAGCCTCGCAGGGCGGGGGGCAGCCTGCCGGGTGCGGGTGGGGGCCCGGGCGGGGGAGGCCACACCGGCCGCGGCTCCCCGGGCGGGGGAGGGCCCGGGGCCGGGGCCGGCGGCGTGAGCCTGCCGGCGCTCAGGCGGAGCAGCAGCGCCGGGGGGCGGGCGTCCGGTGACGGCTCGGGCCAGGGCCCTTACGGGTGAGCCACGGTGGCAGCACGCAGCAGTCGTAAGACATGTCCGGTGGAAGAAAAGCACCATAAAAGGGCGTTCATGAATGCTGTCGTAGGGCTCACTCGGACAGCGGCTGCGGACCGGCAACGCCACACACGTGCGGAATCCCGTCTTTCCCTGTGACCCGTTCCCTGTGACCCCGCGGCTCAGCCCGAACCGCACCCTTACTGCACCGCTCTAGCTTTGTTCCACTTCTCCACCCCTTCTCGTCCCTCACCCCTCCTCAGCACACCGCCCGGGGGGCCAACACCGTCCGGCGCCTCCGGCCCCTGCCCGCCCTCCGCCTCCGCCTCCTCCGCCTCCTCCTCCTCCGCGCCCCTGTGCACCGCCCCCCTGGCGCACCTGGCCTCCTCGCTGTGCGCGCACCCCGCATACCGCATGCTGACGCTGCGCGCCGTGCCGCAGTTGCCGCCCGCCTCCATCGACTTCACCACCTTCACGTGGCCCGCCACACTCAAGCGCCTCAGGCAGATGATGGTCACAGGTGCGCGGGCGTAACTGTGGGGTGCGGGGCAATGGGTGGGGATGCTGGAATGGTATGGGTAGCGGGGCACCCAAAAGGCATGTGCGACGGTGTGAGGTGGTTGACTTGGTGGTTACAGGCGGACAGCCCGCCCTGACCCGTTGCCAGGAGACGGCCAGGGCCATACCGGCCAGGCCACACTGCTGGGTGCGGGTTCCTCCGCCAGATAGACACACTATGTCAGGCATTGCTCAACCCCAACTCCAACCCAAACTCGTGACCGCAACTGCAACGCCATCCCGCCCCTACCCCAGCCCCGCCCCGAATGCCCAACCCCGCCCCGAATACCCACCCCACCCCACTCCCACCCCCGCGCCACCCCCCAGGCAGCATCCTGGAGGAGGGCATGGACTGGAGCATCACGCCGCACAGCCCGCAGGGGGGCCACGCCGCAGGCTCGGCCTCCCCTTCCCCCTTGTCCCGCATCAACCGCACGGTGTCCAGCTGGCTGGTGCTGCGGGGGCAGGGCGCAGGTGGGCGGGCAATTGCGCAGCTTGAGGCGTGGGACGTAAAACGTTGAGCGTGGGTTAGGTGCTTGGGTTCCGTAGCGTACCCTGCCCGCGCGCTATGGTCTTTTGCTGAGCTCGCTGCAGGTGAGCAGCATGGCAAAAGGTGTTCCCAACACGCCCGCCACTAGGCTGGCTGTCATTGTCTCGTGCCGTTCCCCTTCGCGACCCGTGTGTAACCACCTCTGGGGTCGCAATGTGCACGTGCCACCTCGCACAGCACGCCTCCAGGCAGGGTGAAACCTCTGGGATCCTTTAGTAGCCTCCCCAGCTCGCGAAGAAGCCACCCCTAGTCCTTCGCCCACCCCCCTACCCTTGCTGTCCCCCTGCTGCCCCCTGCCCCAGGCGAGGTTGACGTGTCCGACTTCTGCGACCCCGCGCTGCACGCGCCGTGGGCCGTGGACCCCCTGGCGGTGTCGCACCACCCCCACCGCTTCGGCCGCTGCACCATGGCGGCGGCGCTGCTGGCAAACGACAAGGTGGGGGCGCTTGAGGGCGGGAGCGTGCGGATTTGGCCTGGAGTGAGGGGTTTTGAGTGAATGAAAAGGACTCCTACCGGTTAGTTGTGTGAGCTGGTTTGTATGTTCGAGTACGTCCGTAAATCAGTGGTGGGCCGCGGGAGGTAGTGGGCTGGCTTGGGCCGGGGTTAGCTGCGCCGCAGACCATTGTTGGAAAGGGCCGGGGCTGCGTGTTGTCGGGTGTGTGGGCAGACCGGGCCCGCGCCGCTTGCTATTGCACGGCAGGCGTGCGAGGTTTATGGGCCATGGCCCCGCGTGGGTCAGCCACCCCGGCCGGCGACAGCACGCCCCCGAGGCCAGATCCTCATTGCTCTCCACCCTGCACTACACACCGCTACCTCCACGCAAACAGCACAGCGTTCCTCGATCTCGCCACGCATCCTAGGCAACCTGTAAGCCGGTGAATGAAATGTGACCCTCAGGAAGCCGGGTCGATGGCCGCTGTTGGTCCCCACTGTTGTCACCCCACGCCAAACCGCACCGCTCTACACCAGTCAGTGTTCCCACCCGACCCCACGCCACACGCCACACGCCCCCCGGCCCCGCAGCGCTGCGTCAACCCTATACGGCGCATGCAGGAGAAGGCGTACGGCATGCTGGCCTCCCGCGCGTTCGTACACCAGTACGAGAAGTACGGCATGGGCGTGTCGGACTTCCAGGAGTGCTTTGCGCGGATAGAGGACATCGTGGAGCGTTACGACAGGCTGTGAGGGGCTGGCTGCCGTACATGCAGGGGTGCACGGTGCATGGGGACATGCACAGATGTGGCGTAGATGCACGTGCGCAAAGGCGGCATGAAACGCATGGGTGACCCGTTGGACTTGTGACGTTTCGCGCAGGAAGGCGATTGGGCTTAATTCCTGCTTATGAAGCATATTGCGCAAGGGGGATGTGGCTTAGCGTTCTTTCGTTCGGGGTCTTGGGCTAGCATCGCTGGATAGAGTGCGGTGTCGCTCCGCTGTGCGTCAGCGATGCTCTCATCTGTAAGGAGAAGTTGCATCCCCTTTCCTCCGTCTGGAGATACCGACGCAAGCCAGAAGCGAAGGTTACAGCCCATCTCGGTGGTAACTGTACCCTCCAGCAGGCCTCCGCCAGACGGCACACGGCAGACATACAATGCGCGTCAATCCACTGGACCGCACAGACGTGCATCCACCGTGCATCCATTCGCCGTCTGTTCACCGTACGCACACCGCCACCGCTGCACACCAGTGCGACTGCAAGCATGCACAGGGTCTGTACTAGGCCGTTGCCCCATCACCCAGCCGGGCATGCGGCAGTGGCCCGTCCATGCCTACTCGAAAGCACCATCCACGGCGTCCAGGCGCCCGCCCCGGTACCTGCTGAGATACCCCCGTCGCTTAATTGCCCGACGCCGTCGCCTGGACGCCTCCAAGCCCCCACGTGTATTGCCCTCACTGTCAGCGTCCAGTAATGAGCACTCGCCGCTGCGGCCCAGCATGCCGTACCCTCTGCCCACAAGCCCAGCAGTGCAGTGCACGGTCACACAGCACAGCACGGCACGCGGTGCACACACCGAACACACTGACACCAGCACGGGCTGTGTGCAGTGAGGCGTGGTGTTGCGCACGCGCTGCGTGCGGCTGGCACGCCGGGGGCTCTGAACTGCAGCCGGCACAGCCCATCCGCCCACCGCTCCGCTCGCTGCACTCACGCCAACCTGCCAATGTAAGTGACAACTCAGTCCACCCAACAACTGCAAAACAACTCAGTTAAAGCCCCGAAACAGCCGCTTGTCGCCCTGTCACACGCACTACGTAGCCATGCAACACACCAGCCGCAACACGTGACACCCTTGCGCCGCCGAACACCCGCACCAGGCCGCCAGCCGTGTCCGATGTTCCCTGGACCCTCCAGTCTCCACCTGCCCGTGCAGTCAAACCCCGGCGTCGCAATGCCCGCTCAATGCACAATATACCGCCATGGATCACGCACCACGCGAGCATGCTCGGCACCCCTGATAGGTGTGGTCTGGTCCAGTGGGAGTGTGCGGTCAACCCATCCAGGAGTCAACGAGAACATGCATACCCGGTATAGCGTCTCCCCTCGCCCTGGCCAAACGTCCAGCTGGTCATGCCAGCCCCTACCCGCCTACCACGGCCTTACCTAACCCGCATGCCTCTTGCACCTGCCCCGATCCGGCCAACCCCAAGTTTCCGGCAGCAGGACACCCTGCCCGCCTGACCGCGGTGGGACACGCGTCCCACGCGCGGTGTCAACCGCCACGTGTCGCACCCACGCGTCGTGCGGGCGTTACTTGACCTGGATGATGCCTGCCGCCACTAGCTTGTTGATCTTGGCCATGATTTCCGGCGACTTGAGGTGCTTCTGGGCGGCCTTGGGGTCCTCCTGGAAGTCGCGAAGCACCTGGGGGGCGTACATGGGCGGGCAGGGAGGTGGACAAAAGGTGGCAAGACAAATGGCAGGAAATTGTGTGCAAGGCATCGAGACTAATTATGACCGTTTCCATGAGCCACCCGCTCGTCACACCCTCCCCCGACCCCCCTGCTGCATGAGGAGGTTCCTGACTCCACCCACCCCACACCCCCTGCTGCAACATGCCCCCCACACCCCACCTGCTGCACGACCGGGTCCTTGAGCATGTTCTGCACCTCCGGGTCCGCCAGCGACCGCGCCTGGCGCTCCTTGACCTCCTCCGCGCTGGCCTGCCCGCTGGCGAACCTGCAGGGGCAGGAGACAGGCAGTGGTGGAGGCGGTTGGCAGGTATCTAGCATCGGTGCGGCATTTCGTCAGATGCTGCATGGGGAATGGCGGTAAGCATATGGGTCGTACGAACGGAGGACGCCCGCTGACAGATGCGAAACAGCTCAGGCGGGGGTTGCGCACGAGCAAGTAAACACCGTATATGTTACGGGCTGGGGCAGCAGCACCTCTCAGCACAAGCTCTAGCCCCTGTGCCCTTCGCACGGCGCGTCCAATCGCAGCCAGCCTGTGCCACCCCCACCTGCTGATGGCCTCCACTGCGCGCTGCAGGCCGTCCTTGAGCTCCGCGTTGTCGGGCTCCAGCTCCAGGCCGCGCTGGTACGTCTCGATGGCCTGTACGGGTGCCGCACACGCAGTGCAGGTAGGTCGGGGGCACGTGGACAGGGGGAACAAGTGCAGGTGCGTAAATGGGAGTGAGTGTTTTGACAAGGGGTGTACGCGGTCTGGCGGCAGGGGTGGGAGCTTTCCGCACGACAGGTTGGGTTCATGCCGTGCAGTGCCGTGCCGTACCTTGTCATACTCCTTCATGAAGTACTGCAGGGTTCCCTTGCGGCTGTAGCCCTTGACGAAGTCGGGCTTGAGCTCAATGCACTTGTCGGCGGCCTGGGGGTGCAGGGAGGTCGCAGCACGTCAGGTCACCGATTGCGGAGCAGCGCGCGCAAAGCAGAGGTTGGGGCTGGGTGCCAATGGGTGGTGCGCACGCAACAGCCCCACGAAGTGCAGGGCAAGGGAGGGCAAAGGAGCGACGGCGACGGCGGCAATGGCGCTGCAGTGCATCTTGTCGCCTGCAGGTCAATTCAAGCTCGACATGGCCTGGCTGGCGGCTGAGCGGGGGGACAGGGCGGCAGGTGCACTGTGGTGCCCACCTTGACTCCCTCCGGGTACGCCCCCAGCTTGGTGTAGCAGGCCGCCAGGTTGGAGTAGATCTTGTAGGCCTCGGGGTTGACGGCGGGGGGCCCGCGCTTGAGGGCCTCTTGGTAGGCGGCCACGGCCTGGGGGATGGGGGTGGCAGTTGGGGTGGAAGGGGTCGAAGGTGGAGGGGTGGGCGGGTGAACTGTTATAGGGAGCCACGGAGGTCCATGGTAACACATGACGGCGCGTAATGGGCCGGGAACGAGTCCACGACCACGCTGACCCGCACAGGCGGTACGGACAGCCCCACGGCCCACGCCCCCGCCTACCTCTGGGTAGCGCTGCTCCTTGAACGCCGCGTTGCCCTTGTCGCGCTCCTGCTCGCACAGCTCCAAGTTGACGTACTCCCGCTCGCGCGCCTCCTTGAGCGTCTTCTCCGTCTTGTTCAGCAGCGCCAGCGTGTCGGCGTTGCGGTGCTCCATCAGCGACTTGTTGTACACGGCGATGGCGTCCTCCAGCCTGGGGCGGTACAACGGTCAGATGAAACGTCGTCGGGGCGCACCGTGGACGAGCTGAGCGTGACCAACACCAAATCTCGTCCAACAACGGCACGAATTATATTTATGCTAGACCAAAACGATGTATTGACTGTTGCTCTTAGCAGCAGGACAGTGACGCAGTGCGCCGTCGGGGCGGTTACCCACGAGATCAAGGCACGTATGACACAGCAGAACGCAAGTCAGTAGTGCCGTTACGAGCCATGCGTCGAGGCGCTACTGCTGCCGTGCGCCCTCCTGTTGCGCCCACGCCAGCGCCATTGCATTGCGTGCACCCACCTGCGGGCTTCGCTCCAAAATACCATGCATGCCCCTACCCAGCACTCATGCCGGCACGGCACTGCCTTCCCACCTGTTTAGCTTGACCAGCGCGTTGGCCTTGCGCGTCAGGGCGCGCGCCACCAGCTTGAAGTCGGCGCGGTGCTCGCGGCCCTTGTCCACCGCAGCGTCGCAGTCCGCGATGCACTCCTCGAAGCGGCCCTGTACGGGGGGGGCGGGGAGTGCCGGGCGTGGGCGAGAAGGGAAGGTTGCAAAGCAGTTCGAGCCTGCAAAATGCATTACATGCATGGCACAGCTTACAAGCAACGCGGTACCCATGCCGCACCCTTACGTAACCTGCCCGATGTACGGGCGTGCCGCTGCGCTGTGCCCAGCTGTCCCCGCCAAGCCCATGCAAGGAGCCGCTGGCCCAGTTCCCGCACCGGTGCCTAATACACTGCCCATCACACTGCCCATCACGTTGTTTCCCCTCCCCCCCCACCTGCTCGAAGAACACTGCTGCCCTGTTGGTGAGGAAGGTCATGTCCGCGTCGTACAGCTCCAGGGCGCGGTTGTAGTGGCGAATGGCGGCGTCGAAGTCCTTCTTCTTGTACGCCTCGTTGCCCAGGTCCTGCAGGTGAGGGGTCGCAAGGACGTGTTGGTTTGCTGTAGGCCTTCTTCGTCTATCTCCCCAGTATTCCCAAACTTTCTCGCACTTCACGTCTTTCCCAAGCATGTATCCGCAGTAACCATGCACGCCCCGCTGGCCCCATCGCCTACTTGAGCGCCTCCGTCATCTTGATCCGCCCCGCCACCCTACCACACCGGCCGAAACACACACCACTTACGCACGTCGCATGCATCAAATCCCCCCATCCGTGCCCTCCCGCCCCACCTTCTCCCTGAGCGCCTCCGCCTTCTTGGCCGCCGCCTCCCTCTCCTCGTCCGTCATGGCCACGTCCTCGGCTGGGGCGGGCTGCGGCTGGGGCTTGGGGGCGGAGGGGGCGGGCTTGGAGGAGGCGGAGGCGTGCGCCTGGGGCTTCGTGGGCCGGGGGCAAGGAGCGGGTTTTAAGAGGAGGAGGAGGTGGCGACCCAGGGCATGAAGGGGGGGCCATGGTTTCACTTGAGAGAGCCTCAGACAGTCGCCGTGACGTAGGCAACAAGGTGAGGACAACTAACGACACATTCCGTAATTTCGTGCTTGCATTACGTCCATGACTAAGATGTGGCCCGCCTCCGCCGGGCCGAATGGCACATCCTGCGGTGCTCCAGCTGTGGTCCTTGCCCTCCCCATGCACGCCACCCTGCACCACACCGCCCCGCCCCAACAACGCACGGCCAACCTCCACATGCCCCAGACCCCTAAGCCCCCTTGCCAGCAGCGCCTGGTCCCCGCCCTGCCCTGCCCCGCCTTTCCCCCGCCGCAGCCCGCCCCGCCCCCTTCCCTCACCTCCGCCTGCGCTGCTGCCTCCCGCTCCTCCCTGTCCCCCCCGAACGCCGCCGTGTCCTCCATGTCGTCCTTGGTGCCCACCTTGACGCCCAGGGCCAGCTCCAGCAGCTGGGGGAAGAGGGAGAGGGAGGGGGAGGGACAGGGAGGTGGGCGGGACGTGTCCACTTTTGCGGCACACGAGGATGCCGTACGGTCGCAGAATATGGGAGCCTGCCTCAACAAGCGCCAGCACCACGTGCTATGCAAAACGCGCCCAGGGTTTGCTACCTTTACCGAACCAACGAGCCAGGCCCCACCCGTCAACTCCTGCCACACCCTGCAGTCCCCCCCCCCGTGCACCCGCAGCGTCCCCACGGCCCTCACGCACCAGCTATTCGTGTGTATCCACCCACCCAGGACCCCCTTCCCCGTCCTCCCATCCCTTGGCCTGCCGGCCCCGCCCATCCACTGCCCCCGCACTCCCACTCCCGCCTTCCCTGGATCCACCCACGCAGCGTGCCCTCGCTGCCCCCTGCCCCCGCCCGCACCCACCAGCTGCATGCGCGGGTCCGCCAGGTGCTGCCCTATGGCGCTGGGGTTGGCCTGCACCTCTGCGAACATGCGCATGAAGTCGGGCTGCCCCAGCAGCGCCTTGCCGCGGGGGTCGGTGGCCAGGCGCATGAGCACCTCGGGGGAGGCGAACGGGTTGCCACGGCCTGGGGGGTGGGGCCGGTTTTGGGGCAGTGCGTGTGAGGGCAGTGGAGGACGATGAAGACGGGCATGAGCGATGGGACCAAGCAAGCCGTGCGGCACACAGCAACCTGTACGATCCGGGTTGCAACCAAGGGCACGTGACGTCGCCAAGCCGTGCTGATCTTCCTTCCCCGTACGATCCGTAGTTGCACCCTCCTCTTCCACACTTCTGCGCCGCCACCCAGCAACCCACAGCCTCCGGCCCCGCGCCGGCTGTACGCATGCACACGTGTCCACGCACCCGGCGGCGGGCGGGTGGCTGCTGCCTGCGCCTCCTCCAACGCGCTCCTCATGCCCTCGTTGGAGGGGTCCAGGGACAGGCCTTGGGGGGGAGGGGTATATGGGTGGGGAGGGGGTATTAGACGTGCTAGCAGCAGACGTGGAGGATGTAGAGGCCGTACACGGCATCCCCGCGCAGTGTCACCCTTTTCACCATTCCTGCCCAACAACCAGCGCGCCCGGCTTCCCGTGCCCTGCTTCGGGACTGGCCGTCGACGAAACGTGGCGTTGGCCAGAACCCAGCAAGAGGCATCGCCCGGCGCCACGTGTGCACTGGCCGCCACCCACGCAGCTCGCTGCCCCTTCCAGAACCCCGCCCCACTCACACCACAATGCTCAACCCCGCCCCACCCCGCCCATCCAGACCACCCCAACGTTCCGCCCCCTTACACGTCTCCAGCGCCTGCACGGTCTGCTTGGCCGCCCCCCTCCGTCCCTGTGACGCCATACCCTCCACCCGTAGAACCCTACTCGCCCCTGACCCCTTTCCAGCACCTGCTCGTCCACCGCACCACAATCCTCTACCCCCGACCCTCATCCTTCTCCAGCGCGTGCACGCCATCCTGCACATCTACCCTCCACCGCCTTCTGGAGACACCACCCGCCCGCCACCCTCCACCCCGCCCCCTCCGCCCTCACCCTTCTCCAGCGCCTGCACCGCGTCCTGGAAGCTGCCCAGCCCGTGGTGCGCCGCGCCCAGCCGCGAGTAGCCCTTGGCCCAGTCGGGCTTTAGCTCCACGCACTGGGGCATGGGAAAGGGGAAGGGGGCAGGGGAGGGAGCCAATGTTGGGGACGAAGGCGTGTGGGCATATGTATGTGCAGAGGGCAAGGTGGAGGGGCAACTGCGACGTTGCGACGAGGGAGCGAGTGCCCGCGGTCCGTTGCAGGAAGCGCGGTGCAAGCTGCGAACCGACACCGGTACCGTTGGGTGCCCCCACCACCACGGCCCTCGTCCGTTCTGGGGAAGCGGAGCCGTGCCAGGCTGTGTCGCTCGCCGTACAGGCCTGTGCATGTAGGCTCAAGAGGCCCTGGCAGCCTGGCGCCATCAACTGCAGGTGCGCACCGCCCAGAGATTGCCTTGCACTTTGGGCCCAGCGGAGCAGCTACCCGCAGGGCGGCACCCCAGGGGCGGATGGGTGCAGCGCTCCCGGCCCCGCCGCACCCTGCGCCGCGTCACCGGCCCCGACCCACTGCACGCTTCCGGCGCCCTCAACGGTATTTAACAGTGCCCAGCCCTTGCTGGTGCGCTGTGCCCCAGGGACTGCCATTCCAGCGCCAGGCGCAAACCCCAGTCTGCATGCTGCTCCCCTGGCAAGGTGCTCCGTGGTACTCCCCTGCCGGGCACCCCCCGCTACGCCGCAGCGTCGCCTGCTGTGCTCTTTCACCGGCGGCCCTACCCCCTGAAGCGTGCCGTGTCCAACTGCCCAAGCACGTATGGGCCTATCCCACTGGCCCCCTTGCCTTCCTCTGCCTAACGGCTGTTAGCCCGCACGAGTACTGCTGGCAGGAGGTGGCACCTGGGTGCTGGTATCCCTGCAGCTGCGGCTGCTCAAGACCAGAAGCAGCCCAAACAGCCACTTCAGGAGACCCATTGGGCACCGTATCAGCCCACCTTCTGGGCATCAGCCAAAGCGTCCGAGTACTGCTTCAGGCTTGCCTGGGGAGGCAGGGCACATCAGCGGAGCACAGGTTTCAGGCAGCATAAGCAGAGTCAAAGCGCTGCCTTACTAAAGGGAATCAGTTGCAGATTGATCCCACGGGGAGGTTCGGGTGGGCCCTGTGGCCAGGGGAGGGCCGTGTTCAGACTAGGGTACCGGTAAGGGCACTTACGTGCGACGCAGAACGGTTGCTGTACAGTACGTGGTTCTTTGGGTCCACTGCAATAGCCTGCGTAAAGAACTGAATGGCCTCCTCGAAGTTTCCCGCCGAGAAGGCGGCGTTGCCTTTCGCCTGCGCGCATCGAGTGCCCGCGTGTCGACGGTGGTGGCAAGCGCAGTTGGCCGACAACTGGTGGCGGGTTTGGGTGTGCATCTACCTTCAGCTCGTCAGCCATCTTCAACGCCTCTGCGTGCTATGAGGGTGTTCGAGAGCTGGAATGGCGCAAAAGAGTTGGGATCGAAGCAGTCGCAGTAGTGTTGAAGCTATGTACGAACGAATGCAGGCAAGGTATGCGCTGCAGAAGGTGTGACACGCAACTTGGGCAGGCCTTGTTCTGGAGTCTCGGGCATTTCGGGATCGGGGGCAGTCTTCTGGACATTTCGCCACCCTGCCTCGCAAGCTAGCCTTCCCGCTCTTGACACTTATACAAGTAACAAACAACTGGTATGAAATAAACCTAGCGAATAGTCCACTCGCGGGCCCTTTACTCATTACTGCCGAGCATTTGCACAATCGGTGCTCTCCAGAGACTCCAGGTGCTGTCTGCGTGCGCGAGAACTGCTTCAATGACGCTGTGGGGCTACATTATATCGAGCACCCAGGGCAGCCCAGCACGGCTTGCAGCCTTCGGCGCGCTTTGCATAGGTGGAACGTGGCTTATAGGAGAAGCCTTCGCCCGCTCAACGACGTCGGTCTTCGATCCTAAAAAGCAAAAGGCCCAAATGGACGAGATGTCATACGACAACCGGGTGAGTCGCTGAAGGTGTTCAGGCCAGACCCAGGGGTGTTGCGCAACCTCCAACCCGTTAACAAGTACGGGTCTTGCCCGCAGCGGCTGGCGTCTGCGCAGCAGCAACGGTTAAGCTCCATGCTTAAGGACATTGCCGACGGGAGAGGTGATGACCACTGGAACGCTGCGATGCGGTGGGTCCAGGCACCTGGCAGGTGGTACTCATCATACATGGCCCGCTCACCTGCATGATGCAGGAGCACACTTCGCATTTCGGTCCTTCCCCGCACGCCCGCAGCCTTTACTCCCTGACGTGGACCTCCGACTGACTGGCTGCTATGCCGCACAGTGACCTGCATGGTTTCCTAGCATCTGGCTCCACTCGCTCGCTAGACTGAAGCGCTGTCCTCCCTACTGCCCAGGGGGACGCTCATGCCGCACCCCCAGGCGGAGAATAAGACGGAGGCCGCGGACCGCGAGAGGGTGGCGCAGCTGCTGGCCAGCGCTAAGCGGTAGCTGGAGGCAGCAGGCGAAGCTGGCGGTAGCCAGCATGCCAGGCTAGGGGAGTCACGGTGCATTGCATACTACTGACGTGGCGCACAGCCCGGGCCATGGCTGGCAGTGCCGCCGGTACACTGCAGTCTCAGGCTTGCACTGGGCGGGACCGTGTGAGGACGGAGTCAGGCGTATACTGGGGGGGCGTTGTAAATGAAGGTGCATGCGTCATGCACGGTGTGAGTGGCGTGTGCCTGCTGATGTTGCATGAAGAGAGGGGATGAGAGGAGAGCAATACGAGTGTTACAAGCGTCCAGATGCAGATATGAGTGGCTCCTTGGGCCGCCGCCAGCCCGACCAGCGCCGTCAGCCGCGCTTTGGCGCCCGCGGCGGGCGCCTGCCCCCCGCCCCCGCCCCTGCGTTGGCGCTGCGGAACATGTCGTCGGCGCGGCGCTTGCGGGCGGCACGTTCCTGCTCCTGCCTGCGGGCGGACAGGCGGGCCGGGTGGGGCCGTAAGGGCAAGGGGAACGGGGCAGCAAGGGTTCAACCGGCCGCTGGAAAGCCTGCTTGGAGGCTACGGGGACCTTCAGGGCCTACCCTAGAGGCTGCTATCAGGAAGGTCTGAAACGCACGGCAGCAGCGAGGCGAGCAGCGTGGCTGTGGACACTCGGACGCCAGGGGGCCTGGAATGCAGGTGCTGCGCAGATGCCAAGACACACAGGCAACCCCCAGGTGGCCCCCCGCATCGCCCTTCCAGCCCACCGCCAAGGCGACCGCACCGCGCGGGAGACTTCCTTTCTCCACCCTCAACCACGGCAACGCGCCCTCCATGCGCCCCGCACCTGAGGAACTCCGCTGTCTGCTCGTCCTCCTTGAAGGCCTCCACCGGCACCACCCCCAGCGGCTCCACCTGGCTGGGCGGCAGCTGCTGCCCCTGCTTGCGGAAGCGCTTGAAGTTCCCCGCCCCCTGGCTGCCGCCGCCCGGGTCCCCGTCCGACAGCGCCGGCCAACCGGGGAGCGCCACCCCGTCCGCCGCCGCATCACCACTGCCCGCTACCAGCGGCACCTCAACCACTGCCTGCGCGGACGCATTCAGCGCCCCCGCCTGCGTGCCGCCCTCCGCCTCCTCCTCCTTCTTCACAATCCCCCGCACGGGCGGGAGGCCGTCCAACGCCGCATCCGCCGCCGCCGCCTTCTTACCCTTGGCGCCGCCGGCTCTGCGGCTTCCGGTGGCAGCCGCCGGCCCTGTGGCTTGCCCCGCCGACCCAGGCTCCTGCTTGGGCTGCAGGAGCCCCAGCAACGTCCCCCTCTGCGGCTTGGTGTCTGGGTCCGGCGCCGGGGTGTGGGCTGGGGGCATGGGCGTAGCGGCGGCGCCGCCTCGGCGCGCGGCGGCTGGCGGGCTGCTGCCGGGGTGCTGGGTGGACAGCCAGGGGAGCTCCACGCCGTGCTCAGCAGCGGCAGCGGCGGCGGCGGCGGCGAGGGCAGTGCGCGCCTGGGCGCGGGCGCGCTGCTCGCGGATGGCAGCCTGGCTGGCGTCGGGCTCGGAGGTGGCGGCGGGAGCAGCGGAGGGGGCTGCAGCGGTGGTCAGGGGCACAGCGGGCGCGGGCTGTGCTGCCCCAGAGTTGATGCGGCGGCGCTTGGGTTCGGGGGCGTCCGGGTGTGGGCCGGGGGCAGCGCCTGTGGGAGGAGAGCGGGGTGTGCGTTGGGTGGAGGAGGGCGGGGAGGGGAGGCTAGGCGAGGTCTGTCTGTGAGTGCGTGGCGAAGGCGTAGCAGGAGTGGTACGCAGACGTGAGGGGGTGAGAGAGGTGAGCGGATCGGTGCTAGGCCTGCGCGTGCCGTAATGGGATGGGATTCTGGCTCCCCGGTCGCACAGTGCCGGCAAAGTAGTAGTTACCTTACACTCTCGAAGCGAGGACTTGCAACCAACTGCGTTCGTAAGGTTGCAGAATACGCCACTGCGTAAACGAGCGAGTCACTTGCTGACGCCTGTGGCTCTGGCCTAGCCCTCCCAGTCGTCTCCCCTTCTCCCCACCTGCTGCCGGGGCCGAACCGTTAGCGCCGTGGAGAGCACCGCCGAACCAGCCCCCTGGCCCTGCCGGCCTGGCAGCGGGCCGCCCCCGGCCCCCCTCTTCCGTCCCGGGTGCAGCGGCAGCCTGCGGCCATGGCGAGGTGTGCAGAAGCACGGACAGTGGTAGTTTCATGCAACTGCGCAGCAGGTTTGAAGGCTCCGTCAGGTGCACCGGAAGCTTGCCTTGATCCACGGCAGCGCAAGCATGCAGGGTCGGCCGGTCGCCACGTTCCGCAGGCTTACTTCCCAACCACCATGGGTGTTGTCTTGTGCAACTCAGAAGCACTGCCACAGGGTTGTTGCACAAACACGTATCGGGCAGCAGTGCACTAGAAAAGCGAAGCTGGTGCAGCTGCAGTGCAGGGATGCCAGCCGTGTCGTGGTCGGCAAGGCGATCCACAGGCACTTCCGCACCACGACAAAGCAACAACCAGCCCAGCTGTCCTTACCGACACGCGCGGCGCCTGCCCCACACACTGAGGCGCGGTCCAGCCACGATCGCAACCCACCTTGCCATGCGGCTGCTGCTGCTGTTGGCCGCCCGGCGCTGGCGCCTGCTGCACCTCCTCCCCCGGCCCCTCCTCGTCATCCGCCATCTCCGTGAGGTCCGAGTCCTCGATCATGTCATCGCCACCCTCCCCTGCCGCCACCCCAGCTCCGGCTCCGCCAGCCGCCGCCGCTGCCGCCCCGCCGCCTGCCCTTGCGCCCTCCAACGCCTCCAACCGCTGCCGCAGCGCCGACGCGTCGGACCGCATCATGCACGCCTGTGGGTGGGGAGCAGGCGGCATGTGACAACCGGTACAGGCGGGTCGATATGCCAGTATAAATGCAGCGGCAACAAAGTATATGAGCAAGTGGTCAAGGGCAGCGCAGGCCATTCTGGGGGCAGGAAACGCCAATGCGTAGGGGCAATGCGCACATGTCAAGGAACCGTAAACGAGGTTGAAGCTGCGTCCGCGACCCTCGCCTGGCATCCCCTGTGCATATCAGCAGCTACTAGCACCCTGTGCATATCAGCAGCTACTAGCACCCTACCGCACAGTTGCCAGCAGTTACAGTGCCAGACTGACTGCCGGGACAAGCACGCAGCCAGCGTGACGCTATGATAGGGGCGCAGTGCGCCCCACCGGCACCTACCAGCAGTTCTGGCGCCCGGACCACCACCGACCAGCCGCCGCATGCCGGCTCCGTCTCCTCCTCGCCCTCCCCCAGCACCAGCGCCACAGGGCCCCGCGGGGCCCCCGCCTGGCCCACCTCGCCAGGCGGCACCACCTTGCCCCCCAACGCAACGATGCAGACCGGCAGACCCGCGTCCTGGGGGCCAAGGGGCAGAACGGGTTGGTTGGGCTGAAGCGGCTGCGGCGTGGTGTCGAGATCGCCACAGGCAGCGGCACTCACGCATTGCAAAATATGATCCTGTCGGGCCTGTCCGCTGGAGCGCTGGTGCACCAAGATCAAAGCGGGAAACCGAACTCGGTCTGCTGGGCCGGGCAGGCACACTTTTACCTAAGCTCTCGCCTGCTGATTAAGAAGCCCCACCTGCAGTTCTAAATGTAGCCCCCAGTCCTGATCTCCATCCACACGCTAAGCTCCTTCACCTCATCCCCAACACGGCCGAGAGCTATGCTCCCCCTCACACCCTACTCGGGCCCACAACACACCCCACCCGCGCACCCGCCACTGGCTCCCGGGCGCGAAGGCCAGCCCCGCCAGCGTGCCCCGCTGCAGGGCTGCCAGCCTGCCGCCGGCCATGGGGTCCGCCTCCACCTCCACCTCCAGCGGGGGGCTGCACGGCACCACCAGCCGGGCTGGGGGAGCTCCCGCTGGCAGCTGCTCCGCCCATACGCGCTTGCTGGTCAGCTCCCCCAGCCTAAGAGCCGGGCAAAGGATTGGTGGTGGCAGAGTTGGCATTTGGTACCGGTTCTTGCACACCAAGAGTATTGCATCCTATCTGACATGTCTCTGCCAACCACCCACCAGTCTTCGTGCACTGTAGCGCTACCCACCAGTTTTCTTGCACCAGCGGCTTGCCGTACAGCGCCGCCATCACCACGCCCGACCAGACATGTGCGCCCTGGCCCGCCACCACGTGCGTGACAGAGTTGTCGTACACGTGGGTCAAGCGTGCACCTGCGTGTTTGGAAGGGCGCGCCGGAGGAGCAGGGCGGTTGCAATGCGGCTGAGCAACCGGGGCAGGCACTTTCAGACGCCGTGCGGCCGATACACGCCGTGAGAGTACTACCCGGGTACATGCTGTCCAGGCTGGCGGCCCGCCCACCAGCGGGCCCTGCTGCCACCCTGACCCCGCACCCACCCACTGTGTGTGCTGCCCGCTGCATGTCCGCCAGGGCTCCGTGCCCCTCAGGCACACACACCACCAGCTGATGCTCCCGGAAGCTGCGGGGCGGAACAGAGCGCAGCAGGTCGCCACACGATGGAAAAGGCGACCAAGCGAGGACGCTCCTGGCCAGAACACGTGGGAAGGTGCCCCCATGCGAATGTGGGGCCACTCCAACCGCATCTACACGTTTGAACCCGCACCCACACCTCACAGGACATTGCCTGTTTCTGCGTGCCGTGCACAGCAGCCCCCGCCCGCACACTCCTGCCCTGAAGGCACAGCCCGCCTCCGACCTCGGCATCTGGCCTGTTGCTGGGGAAGTAGGTGCGGGGTGCCTCGCGCTTTATCTCCGTCCCACGCCTTTTCTGCGCAGCATGTGCTGGTCACGCCCCCAGCACGGCCCACCACCCACGTGAGGAAGGCCTTGGGGGCCAGCTGCGCCCTATCGCCATCAGACAGGGGCACGCTGCCGCCTTGGTGCTTCACGCCGTTGATGGTGGTGCCGTAGCGGCTCCTGTCTGCAGGGCGGATGCGGCCCGGGGGGTGGCGATAGGGCGGGACGCCGTAGCAACAACAGGGACGGGATTGGTGACGGGGCCATGTCCTCGTCGCGCTAGGCACCGGTGTAGCACGTACGGTACCAGGAGGACGCAACGTCTTGCGCTGCCCAGCGTTTACCGTGGAAGATGAGGCGGGATCCATCGGCTGCAAGCACCAGCAGGGCGTGCACCTTGCTGACGGATTTTTCGTGGACCACCACATCGGGGGTCTCGGTCGCTTTGGCGGGAGGGCGCCCCACCGTCACCTCCGAGGTGGGGTTTCCCAGAAAGAACCGGCCATCAGGCTTGCCCCCTAGTTCGACATTAACGATCCACATACTGCCATAGATGTGATGAGGAGTGCGAGAGTTCGCTCTCAAGAGTATTTCGGGACCAAGCTTCGGCTGGCACAGGTAATGAGACTATTCCATCGTTTAATTCCAATACTCTGTGTTTGATAACTGCCGAACTGGCGAATCGCATGGATACTCATTGCATTGCATTGACAGTTGCTCCAACGCAGGACCATACAAGTGCCACACACTCGACAAGACAGCTACACTTCAAGATACCTACACTCGTCGTGAAAATGGCGATGCTCACTAACCTCCGCGGTGCCCCCACCTCGACGCGCCAGGCCGTGGCCACTCGCCAGCGGTCCGCTTTTGTGTGCAGGGCAACCAGCCAGCAGAGCAGCAGCAACGATGAGGTGTGGGTTTGCATGGCCACGATATCACAACATACGATGATGAGCTTTCGGACCTGAAACAGCTTGCACCAATCGTGTGTCGCAGAGGAGCCCGCTGCAAAAGGCCGCTGTGGGTCTGGCGACCGCTGCTGCCGTGGTGATGGGCACCTTTAGCCCTCTTCTGGTGAGTAGCTGGCGTCGGACGTTCAAGTGGCTGGTATCGGGCCAGCTTGCGCGTCGACGGTATCGGCCAACAACTACGACGCACTTGGCTGCAGGTTGAGCCCCCTTCGGCCCAGGCTATCCTGGTGGCTAGCGATCCTGTGAAGAATGCGTCGGCAATCCTGCGTAACGCGCTTCCTGTGAACAACAAGCCGATCCGGACAATTCAGGTATGTGTGTGCTGACGTGCCGCGACAAATTGAGCAGGAGCAGTCGGCCGAAAGAAGAGATGGATGTGATGAGTGACTTCGTCGCTACTTTTCGCCACCTGTGCCTGTCCTTGCAGCGTGAGCTGGAGACCATCTCTGAGGCGCTGCGCATCCCTGGCTCGAAGTCGCTGGGCCCCATCGCCAGGGTGGGTTCGGGGTACGGAGCTGCAGGACCCAGATTGTCAAGATTACAAAAGTGCAGACATGTCCTCGGGGGATGGGTTACGGAAACATGAACTACTCCTGCAACCACTGGTGCCACCCTGCATATCCGGCACGGTGACGCGGCCCGGCAATGTTCCCGCACGCATTGTTTGCATCATATGCGTACCGCAAATCAGTGCAAGCAATTGAGACAGGAGCAGCACCGCTGTGTAGTGCGTGCCTGACAAGGCCTGGACAGCATGCGGGCGACCGTCTTGCGTCCCCGTGTTGCGCCACCGCAACCCCTCCCCTCGGGACACCTGGGAGCCACAAGCACCTGCACCAACGGCCGCCGACTTGCCAAACTCTACTATTGCTACACCACACGCGCAGCTCCATGACGTGACTAAGCACTCAGCACCGTACTTATCTCTCTTCATTAGGCACTAGGCACCGTACTTCTGTGCCAACGGCCATTCAGTCTTGTCTCTGCCACACCGTTGCCCTGCGCTGCCATGGCTGCAGGCTGTCCGCGCCGCCCAGGACAACCTGACCCGCGGCAGGGACGCCATCATTAAGGACTTCGCCCCCGACAAGAAGGTGAGTACCCTCAACCTTGTTGCCAGCAGCCAAGAGCAGCCGTGGCGAAGCCAGGGGGGCGTGCCGCGCGACGATTCCGCCCGGGTCGGGCGGTTGAGTAGGCGGGCTTGGTGCTGTGGCGCCAATCCCAGTTACCCAAGGCAGGGCTCATCAGTGCTCCAGTGTTGCGTGGTCAGCGGCCGACGGAGCTAGGAGGCAGCCCGGTTGCGGGCAATCGGGTTGGGGCCCAATCCGCCGGCGGCTGGGGCGTCCCTTAACCGGAACCCAGGCTGCGTGCTGTGGCTGGCCTTCATGGGCAGCGCTGCTCACGCTGTGTGAGACAACTACAACCGTGCCTTGGCAGCAGCAGCAGCAGCAGCAGCAGCAGCAGCATCAGCAGCAGCAGCAGCAGCAGCAGCAGCAGCGGCCGGCGCGGCGTTGTGACAGTGAGGCAGCGCCCGAGCAGGGGCCATGCTTCCGAGGTGCTGTCTACGCTGGCATTGGTTGCAAGGCTCCTCCGGTGTGGGGCTCACCCGGTTGTGTGGCTCGGCCGGCTGCCCCAGGGTCGAGCAGTCAGCCCTAGGCAGCAGCAGCATAGGCCCCGGTGCGCGTTATGCGCACTGTGTTGACGACATTCGGCAGTGCAACCCCTGCTGCACCAAATTCTCAAATAGCAATGCGTCGGACAACTCCCATGCCGGTATCCCCGTGTTGCCGGTATCCCCGTGTTGCTTGCGGTCTACATCGCCAAGCAGCAGCCTGTCGCTGCCGTCGTGCTCCACCCGTACCCGGCATCCCCAAACGCCCCGCCCCGTGCACCCCAGTGCACAGCGGTGCGGTGGCGGGCACAACACTACCAGCATGAACTCAACAGCTGCGTGTGTTGCTACTGTTGACAGGAGGCCGGCCTGGCCGCGCTGGACAAGCTGTCCACTGCGCTTACCGAGTTCCAGGCGCTGATCGAGGCCAAGGACAAGCAGGCGGTGCCCATCAAGCAGCGCGAGGCGCTGTCGTACGTGGGCGCCATCGAGGAGGCCATGGTCAAGGGCTTCCCCTTCGAGGTGCCGCCGGAGTACCAGGACCGCCCGCTGCTGCTGGTGGGTGCAGGGATGAGGGACTGTGCTTGCCAGGGTGTGGGCGCGGGTTACCAAACAGAAGACACCAGGAGGAACAGGGCCGCCCGGTCCTGCGCGTGCACGGGGCCTTGGGCGTGGGCCGCGGTACCCGGGTGACCCTCCGTCTCCCTTGATGTCTTGGGCTGTCCATTCGGAGAGCATGTCGCAGTTGCTCCCTCGCCATAAGCGGTCGCCTCGCCAACCGAGAGCATGTCGCAGTTGCTCCTTCGCCATAAGCGGTCGCCTCGCCAACCCGACGCAGCCCACTCAACCTTATGCAACCCCACTTACCCGCCCACCCCACTCACTCCACTCATCCCACTCCCCACACACGCGACCCCTGCCCCCTTCTTTCCGCCTCTCTTTCCCTTCCTACAGGGCCGCGCCACGCTCCAGATGAAGGTGGACTGCCGCGAGACGCCCGAGGGCCCCCAGAAGTTCGTGCAGACCATCGTGCTGGACGGCTACAACGCGCCCGTGTCCGCCGGCCAGTTCCTGGACCTGGTGCTGCGCGGCTTCTACGACGGCATGGAGATCCAGCGCGCGGACGGCTTCGTGGTGCAGACCGGAGACCCGGACGGCCCCGCCGACGGCTTCGTGGACCCCAAGACAGGGGAGATCCGCCGGTGGGTGGCGGGGGCCGGGGGTGCACCTCTTTTTGAGGGCCGAGGGGCGAGGAAGATGCAATGTGCTAGGGAGTTGGAGGGACGGGTCCGTACAGCGCCAGTGGATGCGGAATTTGGAGTGGGCGGCTAGGGGTGGCAATAGGAGGGGAAAGGGCCAGGAGATGACTCGGAACGGAACGGTGTGCCAAGCCAGCCGCTGCGCAGCTACCAGAGCGTTGCGAGAGGAGCAGAGCGGGCGCGGCAGCGGATGGCGTGAGACTCGAACAGTTTCACATGTCCCGAGTGGCGGCACCTGCAGCAGCACCAGCAGCACCAGCAGCAGTGGCGGTAACAGAAGCAGGGGCGGTGGTGTCCCGGGCTGCGGCAGCGGCAGCGGCAGCAGCGGCGGCGGCGGCAGGCGTTGGCATAGCGGCCGCAGCAGGGAGATGGAGCTGGTCTATGGCGCTCAGTGCCTAAGGCCGTGTGCCAACACGGCGGTCGGCTCAGCAGGCGGGGCTGGAGGCGGGAGAGGCGTCGGGGTAACAGGGTGCAGGCAGGGGCTGTGCGGCAGCAGGCAGTCTGAAATTTTGGCACTGGACACAAGTCCTGTCGGGGGTTGCCCCGATGGACCTGGGATGGGCCCATGCATTTCGTTGTCGTGTTTGCAGTGACGACTGCAGCGGCAGGGCTGTGTGGGGGCAAGGTGCTTCTTGGTCCCAACGCCCGTACAGTGCCGATACGGGGCCTCTTTTCACACGCGGGATGGGAAGCGGAGGGTCGAGCGTGATCGCAGCAAGCGGTGAAGGAGATTGGCCACCCGTGTGCATCTGGGAAATGACCAGATGGCCGGCAGGCGCAGCGCGACGGGCAGGATGGGTGTGGGCCCGCACGCGCCACGCACCTGCCTGTGGGAGGCATGCTCCCCGGGCGGGTCAGGGGCAAGCAGGGAACGCCCACCCTGCCACCAATCACCACCCTGAGCCACTTCACCTTGTGCACCATTTCCAATTACGCAGCACAGCCCCTGACCGCCTTGCTCCTACCCCACCCCGTCTCTCCCCCACCCCTGCCCGCAGCGTGCCGTTCGAGGTGCGCGTGCAGAACGACAAGGAGCCCATCTACGACTTCACGCTGGAGGACCTGGGCCGCGTCAACGAGCAGCCCGTGCTGCCCTTCAACGCCTACGGCACCCTGGCCTGGGCGCGCAACGAGTTCGAGAACAACTCGGCATCCTCGCAGGTGGGCGGGGGCAGCAGGGTGCGCTGCGGGGAGTCGAACGGGGTTGCCGCGGCTGCTCAATGCAAACACTGTGTTATCTCATTTCAAGCACTGTGCGCTGCATTCATTGCCCTTACGATGGACTTGCGGCTCTTAGATGGCATGGTTGGGAGCGGCGATGGCTTGTGCAGGATACCGGCCGATGAGTATTATGGCACCTGCCGTGCTGTGAAGGCACCGCTGACGCCGGCTATCCCCCAGCCTCGCGCCACGCTTGTGACACACCAACTCACCCGCCCTCCGCCCCGCATCACTGCACGCGCAGGTGTTCTTCCTGCTCAAGGAGAGCGAGCTGACGCCCACCGGCTCCAACCTGCTGGACGGCCGCTTCGCCGTGTTCGGGTACATCACGGAGGGGCAGGACGCGCTGGGTAGCTTCAAGGTGGGTACAAGGTACAGGTGCTGGGATGCATGTAGCATAGAGCAAACAGCTGCATGTTGGGAAAGCAAGGCTGGTGTGGGAGGCGAGAGGGACAGGGGCCGGCAGTGCGATGGTGCAGGCTATGACCGTGTGTGTGTGTGGGGGGGGGTGGGGGGGCAAGGGGCATGTGGGGAGAGGGCCAGCTAGACCATCCACACGCGCACGGCGCGTCCCACAGGGCGTGTCTGACTTGTCCCACTGTGGCCTGTTCCGTACCTTAACGTGTGCACCTGTGTGAGCACCTGGGTAAAGGGATGCACCAATGTGGTGATCGTTACCACCCGTAGTAGGAACGTGTCGAGCACGACGCACGCACAGGGCGAATGGGGGTCTTGGTGGTTGAGCGCGCAAGGGAGAGATAGGCCCGTGGAGGAGGAGGGGATTGGGGCTGGGACAGGGGCAGGGGTTGGCCGTGTGGTGGTGTTCACGCTGTGGGCCCAATGGCCTGCATGGACAGGTTGTAACTGGACTGGCAGCCAGGAGCACGGGCAGCATACCCAGTGAAGCCGAGCTTGTGCATCTGTGCCATGCGTTGTGCGCAGGTCGGCGACAAGATCGAGTACATTAAGGTTCTGGACGGCGCGCAGAACCTCAAGAACGGCCCTAAGTAAGCGTTGGCGTTGTGTTCATCATGTAGTGCGCTCTTGTTAAGATACGGCCGCTAATGGCCCATCAATTATGTTCGGGTGGGCGGCGGCGGCAGCGACAGCCGGAGGTTTTGGTCATGGTCCTGGCTGCTGCTGGATGGTATTGGCTTGCGTTGCAAGGGGCTGTTGCAACAGCCACAGGACTCCCGGGCTCGAGGAGTCCTGTGAGCTTTTTCCTCGTGCGTGATAGCTTTCTGACGCTGCAGAAGCGGAGCAGCTAAGTGGCCTCTGCGCTGTTTTACATGAAGCGCGGAGGCGGGGTGCGTTGCAGGGTTCCTGCCGCGGAGTTGCGGACTGAGGGGAGGGGCTTTTTGACGGTGCGCTGCTCCCCCACGTTCCCACTGCGTGAACGGGATGCTGGTTGCTGGACATGGGCCGGCCCACGCCGAGGTTGGGTGATTTTGCATTTTGCGGCAAGTGCATGTAGTGCCGGCGGGGTCACCGGCCGGGACACCGTACTTGCCAAGGGCGGTACAAGGAACGCGGTGGTGCGTGCGTTGTGCTCGGCCTGGACGGGCTGCGCAAGTGCACGGGGTGCGGCGGCGGTGGCCCCGCAGTGAAAGACCAAATCATGCAACCGTCCGTAAGGTGGCGTGCCTGCCCTACCTCCCAACGACCAACCATGGAGATCCCCTGCCATAACCAGTTGATGAGACATGCATGGTCAACACGGGGAGCAGGGCTGCTGCGGGCGCGTGGGCATTTGAGGGATCCACCAGGCAAGCAAGGCGAGCAAAGCAGGGCATTTGACCAGAACACCAGATGTATCTGACGGCATTTACAGCAGATTAGTCAGCGGTGCTGCAGCGGGATGAACTAGCCGCCAGCGGGGAGTCCCCTCTCATTTCCTGGTACCAACACAAAATGCCAAACGCCAACTACCGGTAACGCAGCGTGAGCACCGGTAGGGCTGCAGAACTGCTTGAGCCTGCTTGAGCAGCATGGGAGGGGTGCCCGTCGTGCTAAAATGGTACGGTACTGAAACAGGGAGCGTTAGGGTTAGTTGCAGGTTGGGGGTTCCAGTTGGCTGTAGTAGTGGACCTACAGCCGCCCCTGCTGCACAGCCTCAACACTGAAACACCACGCACACACACAACCTCGCTTGCCGGTTGCCACCCTGCCCCTGTGTCTCTGGCCGTGGGAGCTCCGTTAGA